>Ga0209013_10000417_pt1 | contig 37809 bp, 32 predicted proteins | sample Cruoilmetagenom2_FD_187291 | JGI IMG/M metagenome (GOLD analysis project Ga0209013, IMG submission 187291) | Oil polluted marine microbial communities from Coal Oil Point, Santa Barbara, California, USA - Sample 2 (SPAdes) (version 2) | ecosystem: Environmental > Aquatic > Marine > Oil seeps ...
TTTCTATTGGCTTGATTCTTTTGCTTACGTTTCTCATTTAAGGAGAAAAGTAAGAGCCAGTCCGGCTTGAGGACAAACAAATCAAAACCAATTCAAGCTGAATTAGGAATGATTGATAGGTTTTAATGCAATATTTTGTTACTATTCCATTGGTGCTTCACCCTAACCAGACTTCATTTTTTGGCTTCATCCAAAAAAAAGACGCAAAAAAGATCCAGGCTACTTTTTAAACACCTTTCTTATTTGCCATAAATATCTAATATGCAACACAAATAAACAAAAACGTTTAGGACGATATTGGTCTTACAAGTATTGACAAATAGAAGAAAAGCTAATTTAGAGTACAAAAATTAACTCTACTCTTCTGTTTTCCTGATTCTTTTTTTCCGGACAATCTACTTCATCGCTGCAGCCGTTAATAATAAATTCTTCTCCATAGGCATGAATCTGAATATTTTCCGGTGTAATTCCTTTTCCTATCAGATATGCTTTTGTCTTATTAGCACGCAATAAAGAAATGCGCTGATTGCTACGCCAACTCCCTGCCGCATCCGTATGACTGTTAATGCGAATTTTCAAATCAGGATAGATTTTCCAAAAACTTACAAATCTTTTGAGTACGATTCTGGCAGAATCACTTAGTTGGTTCCTGTTGGACTTAAAATAAATATTACTGAAAATAATTTTCTTATCCTGATAAATGATTGGCTGTAGTTTTTTGACGAAAGATCCTGGATTAGCAATTTCACTTAGAAATAATTCAACTTGTTTTCCTTCTTTTTTAGGCTTGAATATCCTTATGAGCGTTTCATAGCCCTTCTTTTTAGCCTCTATTTGATATAAAATACCACTATCAATATTCTCATTATTAATTGCAAAACGGACTTCTCCCTTTGCTATATCTTGTGCTACTGCTTTCACTTCTTTATTCGTAACTGTATTTTTGAGAGACAGGTGGACATTTTCTATTGGAGTCTGACTATCCTGATCTTTCAATACAAATTCAATGTTTGCCTTTTCCTGTAGATCTATCCTGTATATTTTATCCCGGAGATTCACTTCCTCTTCATCCGACACAATCAATCTACTCTGATTATCGTAATTATCCATCACCGCATAATCATTCCCGGAGGAATTATACCTAAAGCCAGCATTTTTCACTGCTCCCCAATTTCCCGACGGACTCTTTGAAGCATAAAAAAGATCCAATTTCCCATATCCTACTCTGCCATTCGAAGCAAACCACAAAGTACCATCTTTTAAAACGCGAGGATATATTTCATCACCACTAGTATTAATTTCCTTCCCTAAAAGCATTGGCTTCGACCAGGATTTTCCACGCCGATAAGTCATATAAATATCCATTCCTCCTTCCCCTCCAGGTTGATTGGAAGAAAAATACATTATTTTATTATCCTTTGTCAAACTTGGATAAGCACACGAATACTTGCGTTGATTAAAAGACAGCAGGTTTTTGGCTTGCCAATCTCCATTTCGTTGCACTGCCTCCACAATTTCCATTTGTTGTTTTCCTTTTCGCTGAAACCAACGCGTATAATACATGGTTTTACCATCTGAACTAAAACAGGCTGCGCCAATATTACTAGTCCGATCCAATCTGGAGGCATAAAGCTGTTGTTGATACTTTTGCTGATCACCTGGATCATATTCAAAAAGCTGGTAAGTACTATTCCTTTTAATTTTCCGCGAACTTCTATCAGAAAATATTATTCCCTTAAGACCTTGAATAATTCCCAGGCATTTCCCCTGAGGATGCAAGTCTAATCCTTCCCGTTGATATTTAGTTTGCTTTACCTTTCCTGCTGCAATTTCTTTTATGGCATCAATTCTTTGATCCATAAGATTGGGAGCTGCACCCAGAGCCTTCGCTCTTTCGCAGAAAAGAATTGCTGCTTCAAAATTGGAATGTTCTAACTGAATCTGTGATAATGCCAATAGATCTTTATATATTTTTTGCTCCTCTAAAATTTTCTGATAATATTTTTCAGCCTGATCAAAATCCTTCAAACTAAAATAAGAAACAGCCATTTTTCTAAAAACTGCGCTGTCTTTAATCTTCACCTGATGAAAATTTGTGATTGCTTCGGGATAATCCTTATTAGCAAAAGCTTTATTGCCTCTTCTTAGAAAACGGTTCTGACCGCTAGTTGAAAGTGTAACAAAAATAAAACAAATCGAAATTATAATCCTGACTATCATATCCTTAATCTATGTGTGTGAACATAAATAAAAATAAAACTTTTTCTCGTGAATATCAAAATCAATTTGAGCAGCTACCTCATTTTCGCAGCGGTGGCAAAAATTATATCCCACTCAAACTAAGTTCGCTTAAAAAAGAAGCAAGCTTGGCAGGCTTAAAATGGATGAAATTATTGAGAATTAAATTAATACCTAAAGCCGGAATATAGAAGGTTTTTGCAATAGCAAACCCGATTTACAGAATACTCCATAAACCCTAACGCAAGATTAACTTATTTTAGCCATGCACAACAAAATCATGTCTCACAACAAAGAAATAGAGCTAAGAATAAATAATAGAACACCAATTGCAATAATCTATCACGATCTCATCAATAATGAACTATCTCCATAACTGAGAAAACGAAAGTCGTTTTGAAGTGCATACTGATATATTTTTTTCCAATCCTCCCCTACCAAAGCAGAAATCAACAATAACAAGGTGCTTTGTGGCTGATGGAAATTTGTTACTAAGCCTTCGATAACTTTAAAATCGTAACCTGGAGCAATAATAATTTGGGTTGCGGCATTAAACAAACTTAAATCATGCTCCTGCATATAAATACGAATTGCCTGAAAAGCTTCCTGAAAAGTATAGTCTTGTGGCAGTTGATAAGCTTCCCATTGTTTAAGAAGACTTGGGTTTTCGGCATTACACAAAAGCTTTACTCCCATCCAATACAAACTTTCCAAACTCCGAACAGAGGTTGTTCCAACTGCAATAATACTATGTTGACATTCCGATAAAGTAGATATTGTTTTCAAATCTACCTGAATATGTTCCGTATGCATTTCATGCTCTCCGATATTTTCCGCTTTTACCGGCTTGAAAGTTCCGGCACCTACATGCAAGGTCAGCTCTTCGCGAGAAATTCCTTTATTACTCAATTCACCAAGCACACTCTCGGTAAAATGCAAGCCTGCTGTTGGCGCTGCCACCGACCCTTCAAATTTAGAATATACAGTCTGATAACGAATGGTATCGGAATCCTCAGAATCTCTATTCAAATAAGGAGGAATCGGAATTTTCCCAGTCTGATCCAATACCTCTCCAAAACTTAAATCGGGATGATCCCAGGAAAATTGTACTTCCTGTGCTCCTTCAAGAGGAGTCAAGCGCTCTGCATGGAGATGATAAGTCTTTCCATCCACATAAAAAGACATATTCAATACTCCTGTCTTCCACTTGCGTAAATTGCCAACAATGCATTTCCAGCTGGATCTGGATTTTGCCTGAAAAGCCAAATTATAATCTGCCGGGCGTAGTGGTTCCAAACAAAAAATTTCTACTCTGGCTCCAGTGTCTTTGTGAAATATTAATCGTGCCTGAATAACTTTTGTATTATTGAAAACCATACTACAGTTCGCATCAACATGCTTTGAAAGGGATTGAAAAACAGACTCCTCTATTTGCCCATTCTTATATACCAGCAATTTTGAAACCTCCCTATTCTGCAATGGATACTTAGCTATTCTCTCTTCTGGCAAATCATAGGTAAACTCTTTTATCTGAATTTGCTGTGCCTTAAGGCTTTTTATCTCTGTATGGTCCTTCATCATTCCTCTTCTCTACGCCGCCTTATTCTGCGGGTTTCTTATTTTGATCGGCAAAATTAGTTAACTTTGTTGGAAATTGAAAAAAAGCAGTCCAATTCTCTTTGGAAGTAATAATATCAAGTAATTCCAGATTTATAAATTGGCTTAAAAAAGTAAAAAACTATGCAAATCAATATTGGAGATAAGGTTCGCTATTTAAATGAAACAGGAGGAGGAATAGTCACTCGCCTATTGGATGCGAATACCGTAATGGTTCTAAATGAAGAGGATGAATTTGAAATTCCAACACTCAAAAAAAATCTTGTAGTTGTTGAATCTGCAGAAGGAACGACACAACAAAAAAAAGAAAGCACGCTTAAAAAAAGCCCTTCCAGTGTATCTTCGCCCTCGGTTAAAAACCCGCTATATGTAGAAAAAGAGGATGTTTATATGGCCTTTGTACCCAAAGAAGGATTTGCTCCTACAGATAGTCCGCTGGAACTTTATCTGATTAATGACACCAAAGAAGTATTACTATTCGGATACTTTGATGAAATAGATGGTAAATTACAAGGACGAACAGCAGGAAATTTGGATCCCAATTCAAAAATCATGTTATGGGAATATGAGCAGAAAGAACTTCATGAGTTAAATGCCTGCACATTTCAAATTTTATTCTATCAACAAGGAAAATTTGATGTTCGGAAGCCATTAGAGAAAACCATTAAGATACAAGCTGTTAAATTCCACAAGGAGAGTAGTTTTCAGGAATCAGCTTATTTTCATGAGAATGTAATATTACATAAATTGAGTACTCCTTCAACAAATAACCAAGTGGAAGACTTGAGTCAGAAGGAATTTAAGAAAATCATCAGAGAAAAAGAATCTTCGGGTTCTTCCAAGCCACAACAATTTAAGCATGGTCTGAAAAATGAAATTTTAGAGATCGATCTTCATATTAATGCCTTAATCGATTCTGTAACGGGATTATCTAATGCAGATATTTTGGAGTATCAACTAAATAAATTTCATGAAATAATGCGCCAGTATCAGCAGAAAAAAGGAAAGAAAATTGTATTTATTCATGGAATTGGAAATGGCACACTAAAGAAAAAGGTGCATGACGAGTTACAGAGAAAATACCGTAAACATTACCAACAGGACGCTTCCTTTAAAGAATATGGTTGGGGTGCAACGATGGTAACTATTCGCTAATTTCTTTTTTCTAAACACAAGAAATAGCTACAATTAATATGGTGAATTAGTAGGTTTTTAAGCCTTACTGATGGCTTTTATAAAAACTTATCTTTTGAAGATTTGGTTTTAATTCTATCAGGATAGCAAACTTACAAATTCGCCATATAATAGTAATTGCAAACATTAGAAAACTAAAAATCCTGAGGTAACAGTCTTAAAAGAGATTGTAAGCATATCCTTTCTAATTTACAGATGAAGAGGGATTCAAATTAATATCCTAAAAAGGATTTAATGGGTTCGAAGCAGGCCAGAAAAGCCAAAAAGCCCAAAACAGCAATCACAATTCCGGAAATTTTATTAATCCAAAACAATTGTTTCAATCGGAATTTTCGGCGAAATGTATTGATGATTGTAGATAAGGTGTACCACCACAAACAACCACCTATTAAAACCCCTAATATCAGCAATAGTTCAATTCGAACGGTAGGGTTATTGCCAAAAATAGATGCTCCTGCAAATACAGCAACAAATACGAAAACAGCTATTGGATTGGAAACAGTCAGAAAAAAAATGGAAAGAAAATCTCCCAGCAAGCCTTTTTTTCCCGATCGCTTTGCTCCTCTAATCTGCTTGACAGGATTAGTAAGAAAAATTCGCATGCCAACATAAACCAAAAATATACTTCCGATTAATTGAAGATAAAACTCCTGTGTTTTGATAAAATTAATCACAATACCTAAACCAAATGCGGCAACAGTAGCATAAAACATATCGGCAACAGCAGCACCCAAACCTGAAATAAAACCAGCAAGTCTGCCTTTATGGATGGTCTTTTGTATAATAAGAACTCCTATCGGTCCCAAAGGTATGGAGACCATTAGTCCAACTATTATTCCCTTAAAAATATATTGAAAATCCAAATGATTATCTTTTTCTGTGAGCAAATTTGATTCGCAAAGTTCGTAAAATATCTATTAAAAGTCCATATCATCTGAAGAAAATCTTTGAAGAATTGTATCATCATTAATTTCCTTAGATAAGGATTCAATAACCTTCATTGGAACATCAAAAAGATCCAATACAATAAGCCCATCCAAACAATCATTAAAGTTAGGATCGATATTAAACCCAACTATTTTTGCATTCAAGGATATGTACTTCTTCAGAAGAACAGGCAATTTATCATTGGTAATTTCAAAATCACCAATTAATTTATCTAGTTTATTAATATCATTTTTGGCAGTCTCCAGCAGTATATCAACATCTAAATCCTTTATCTTCACCTTAAATTTCTTCCTTGATTTAATATGCTGTCCTATGTCATAATTGAAATAGTGGGCCATAATAAATTTAATAATCAAATCCTTAGACAAATTTGAATATTTATTACTAATACTCACTGGTCCTATTAAATATCTCGATTCCGGATTCTTCAGTAGAAAATATAAGATTCCTTTCCATAAAAGAAACAAAGGCATTGGTTTGCGCTGATATTCTTTCACAATAAACGAACGCCCCAATTCCAGAGATTGGCTTAAGATAGGTTGAAACTTTTTCCCCATACGGAAAAGACTATGCAGATAAAATCCTCTTAGTCCATATCCTTCCAGAATGTCTTTACCTTTTCCTACTCGATAGGCACCAACAATCTTATTCTGATCTTCATCCCAAATAAAAAGCTGATGATAATATAAATCATATTCATCCACATCAATACTTTGATTGGTGCCTTCGCCTACTTCCCGAAAAGTCATTTCCCTTAATCTACCTATTTCGGTTAGGATATTTGGTATTTTTGCTGAAGGTGCACAATACACCACATAACCTCTACTCTTAAAAAGAAGATGCTCCGAATCAAGACCCTTAACTTCCGAACGAATTAATTTAGGACTAATCGGAGCAATTATATTCTCCTTTTTTTCCGGTTTCGTTTTTCTTTTAAACTGATAGAACTTTTTAACTTCAATAGGAGTTCCCAACATAAATGTTTTTGCCCTCAGAAAACGTCCATACTGATTAATGTCCGTAAATCCCTTTTGATCCTTCACCGAAATTGGATTACCAATCCTAATACGAACCACCTTATTTTTCTTGTTCAAAAGCTCAGAAGGCAACTTCACTGTTCTTAAACTGGGATGTATCATTCCCAACAAATGGAATATCAAACTATTACTTCCCTGGAAATAAATAGGAATAACTGGAACTTCTGCCTTTTTGATAAACTTTAAGATCGAAGGTATCCATTGTTTATCAGTAATGTTATGAGTTTGTGATTGATAGGAAGAAACTTCTCCTGCAGGAAAAATACCGAGTGGCTTATCATCACTTAAATGTCGAAAAGCCTCTTTTAAGCCACCTGTACTTGAAGCTACACTTTTACGATTTTCAAATGGATTCACTCCTAAAAAGCAATTCTCAAGCGGCTTTACTTTTTTCAATAAAAAATTGGCCATGGCCTTAAAATCCGGCCGCACCAAGCTCATCAATTTTATCAAAATAATACCATCAATTCCGCCAAAAGGATGATTTGAAATACTTATGAAAGCTCCTTCCTTAGGTATCCTTTTCAGCTCCTCCTCATCAAATTCAAATTTTAAACCTAATTCATCAATTAAAGCATCAATAAAATCAATTCCATCCTTACAGCAATTTGCAGAGTAAAGATCATTTAATTTATTCAACTTTAAAATATACATTAGTAATTTAGCGAAGCTTTCCCCTCCTAGCCAATTCAAACTTTCACTCGCCTTTAGTAAATCTTTCGGATCAACTAACTTCATATTTAAATAAATTTCTTAAACAATACTGTTCTGATTATTTCAGTAACAGGATAATATTTTAACTTTTCTTACTAATAGTAGGAGAAGCTTCATTTCTTACTTTTAAATATCATATACTCCTGTAGATTATTCCTTTCGAATCAATTAAATGGCGATACAGACTTAAATTCTTCAGAAATATTAAATAAATCTCAGTCCATTTCCTCTTCAATAACAACACCTCTAAATCTACTAATCAAAGACAATATATATCTATTGAATCGAGTAAAAATAGTATTATTTCTTCACACTAGAGATACCGCCCGGTCTTATTCCCAAAATGTTTTATTGATAAAACTGTGATTTAGATGAAACTTGCCTGATTTTAAAAGAATTAGAATCACATAAAAACATTTTAATCTAATAAATATTTCAAACTCAAAGGAATGCTAATATAATTAACAAAGTATCGTTGTTTTTCGCTCCTATCAATCTTTAATATTTTGATCCATCCAATCCCCTTCCTTAAAAATACGAATGGATTTAAAACCAATCTGCTTCAATCGGCCTAAAGCATAATCAAATCCCAGGAGTAATTCATCGGGATGATGAGCATCTGAACTTATTGTAACCGGAATATTTCGCTTACAACATTCCTTCAAAAAATAACCATCCGGGAAAAGATCAGCAGTTTTCTTCTTATAAATCCCTCTGGTATTCACCTCAACCACAGCCTTTGACTTCTCCACCACATCCAGACATTCCATTACAAGTTTTCGATACCAACTCTCCTCCTCCGTAAAAAAACGTGACTTATTATTCATCTTTACCTTATCAATATGACCAATAATATCAGGTTGTTGAACTTCTATCATCTCCATTACTTGATAAAAGTATGCACGCACAGCTTTTTTAATATCTCCGTCAAACAGAGTTTTAAGTCCGGAAGTATAATTGATATCCGGTCCATCCAAAACCCACAACTCCTTCTCTGACTCAGCTTTCACTAGATGTACCGAACCAATGGTATAATCAAGATTAAGCTCTTTTTTCCATGCCTTAAAAGATCGGGTAACACCTGGAACATAATCTATTTCCATGGATTTATAGATATTAATCTGATCAGCATATTTTTCTTTCAAAAGGTTAATATCCTTCACATATCTATCCACATCCTTCTCAGACATACTCCAGTCAACAGGATATAAGATTGGTGCGTGTGAAGAAAAACCAATATGTTCCAAACCTAAATCAATGGCTTTCAATACATATGCTTCTAATGGCAATTTACCATCACAATAATCATTGTGTGTGTGATAAGAAAAATAATTCATAGACAAGTACTTTTCAGGCTAGAATAAACAACCAGATCATCTGTAATTTTATGTTGTACAAAGATAGGAGATGTAATTGAATATGCAAAGCTATTTTTCCTTGCTATGCTTAATGAATAAGCCTTCTTTAAAATGTTTTTAAATAATCCTATCTTTGCAATAATTTTAAGAGATATGGCAGAAAAAACAAATACCAAATATAATCAATGGCTACCAACTTCAGCCAAAGAAGTAAGAGAAAGAGCTTGGGATGAATTGGACGTGATCCTTTTTAGCGGAGATGCATATGTGGATCATCCTGCATTTGGTGCTGCAGTGATTGGAAGAATACTCGAAAATAATGGTTTGAAAGTAGCTATTGTACCTCAACCTAATTGGAGAGACGATCTTCGGGATTTCAAGAAATTAGGACAACCAAAACTGTTTTTTGGAATTACTGCTGGAAATATGGATTCTATGGTAAATCATTATACTGCCAATAGAAGATTACGCCATGAAGATGCCTATACTCCTGGTGGACAGCATGGATTCCGACCAGACAAACCAACTATTGTCTATTCTCAAATATTAAAGAAGCTTTATCCCGACACTCCTATTCTTATAGGTGGAATTGAATCCTCCCTTCGAAGACTTACACATTACGACTATTGGGAAGATCAACTAAAACCAAGTATTCTATGCGATTCTAATGCAGACATGCTGGTTTATGGGATGGGAGAAAAACCATTGAAAGAAATTGTTCGTTTGCTAAAACGAGGAGTTCCATTTTATTCTTTAACTAATATTCCTCAAACATCTTTCCTTGTAAATAAAGAGGAAAATTATGCCACAAAAAAGCAATGGCAGAGCCAGGAACTCTTTTCGCATGAAGATTGTCTTGCTGACAAAAAGAAATTCGCAAATAATTTTCGATATATCGAAATGGAATCGAATGCGATGATGGCAAAAAAGTTGACTCAAGATTATAAAGATCAGCAAATCGTTGTTAACCCGCCTTATCCGGTTATGAACGAGAAGGAAATGGATGAGGTTTATGACTTACCTTATACCCGCTTGCCACACCCTCGCTACAAGAATAAAACAATTCCTGCATTCGAGATGATAAAATTTTCCGTTAACATGCATCGGGGCTGTTTTGGAGGATGCTCCTTCTGTACAATTTCTGCACATCAAGGTAAATTCATCGCCAACCGTTCCGAAAAATCGATACTCAAAGAGGTGGAATATATAACAGGCATGCCTGATTTTAAAGGTTACCTTTCTGATCTTGGTGGACCGTCAGCCAATATGTACCAAATGAAAGGTGTTTCTGAATCTATTTGTAACACTTGTCGCAGACCATCTTGTATTCATCCCGATATTTGCCCGAATTTAAACACCAATCATCAAGCCATGTTGGATATCTACAAAAAAGTGGATAGTATTCCCGGTGTGAAAAAATCATTTATTGGAAGCGGTATCAGATATGATTTGATTCTTCACCAAACTAAAGATCCTAAAATAAATAAAACCAATAAAGACTATGCTGTTGAGTTAATTAAAAATCATGTATCAGGTCGATTGAAAGTTGCTCCGGAACACACTTCGGATGAAGTGCTAAAAATGATGAGAAAGCCTTCATTCAATCTATTCTACAAGCTTAAAGCTCTTTTTGATGAGATCAACGAAAAGGAAGGAATGAAACAACAATTAATTCCATATTTCATTTCCAGTCACCCAGGAAGCCAAGCTGCGGATATGGTAGATTTGGCTGTTAAAACAAAGGAATTAGATTTTAAATTGGAGCAAGTTCAAGACTTCACTCCTACACCAATGACCGTTGCTACCGTAATCTATTATTCAGGATATCACCCTTATACGCTGAAAAAAGTTTTTACAGCAAAGTCTAAAAAAGAAAAACTATCCCAGCGAAAGTTTCTTTTTTGGTATAAAAAAGAGTATCGTGATGCCATTAAAAAAGAACTGATTCAAATGGGTAAAAAAGATCTGCTCACCAAGCTTTTCGGGTAGTTAAACAAAAAGATGCTGACTCTAATAATATTGTTTTTTACTTTAATTGCCATATCTTTTATTATTCATGGATATTAATTACATTAGAAAACCTAATCTGCAAACATCATCTATGAAACATTTATACTCTAAAAGTGTTATTTATGCCGCATTATTTGTCATTTTGCTTTCTTCTGGTTGTACTAAATCTAAATTTGATCGCATAAACGACAGAGGAATGACACAACTGTCCCAAAATAATTATACTGAAGCAATAAAAACATTCACAAGTATAATCAAGAATGATAATAACTACCTCCCGGCTTATTTTAACAGAGCTATTTGCTACTCTTTTTTAAATAAGAGTCGGGTAGCAATTCAGGATTTGAATGTGGTTATCTCCAAACAAAAATTTGAGGAGGAAGCATACTTAAACAGGGCAATATTGCGCGAAAATCAAAAAAATTATAAAGGAGCAATAAAAGATTACTCACAAGTAATCTCTATCAATCAAGCTAATACTAAAGCATTTCATTATCGTGGAATATGCAAATATTATATTAAAGATTACAAAGGCGCTATAGCCGATTATAACCGAGCCATTAAAATTGGTCTTCATTCTTCGGGCGTTTATTACAATAAAGCAGTAGCCTTAGATTGTATAGGGGATTATTCTTCTGCGATAAAATTATACAACCAAGCAATTAAAATTGACAAAAAACTAGATCGCGCTTATTTTGCCAGAGGAATTGCTAAACTAAAAAAAGGAGACAAAAAAGGTGCCGTCTCAGATATTAAAGCGTCATTAAAATTAGGATATAATGACGCTACAGAAGTATTGAAACAAATAAATAACTAATCTATATGTAATCTACCCTGCCAGGTATCCCTGACTTTTAACTGGTTGTTCAATTTATTAACGAACTCGTAATTTTTAATGCCCCATTTGGGAGCAATTAGCCAGCCTGCAGGAACCTGATTGATGAATCTCTCCAGCATTATCCGTGGATTAATTCTTTCTATCACATCAATAATAAAATCCAAATATTCTTCCATCTCAAAGAGATAAAACAATTCAGGTTCTTGTTCGAATTGTTTTGCCATCAAAGTATTATTCAATATTTGTAGCTGATGCATCTTAAGTGTATCAATTGGTAATCTAGATAAAGCGACCGCATGCTCTAACATGGATGCTTTACTATCAAATGGCAAACCATTCACCAGATGAACACCAATATGTATTCCTCTATGAGCAGTTCTTTGAATTGTCTGAACGGCTTCCTGATAATCATGACACCTATTTATAAAACGAAGCGCCTCATCATTAGCAGACTCCACTCCATACTCAACACTTATATAATATTCTTCAGCCAAAGATTCCAGATAATTAATTACATCATCAGAAATGCAATCAGGTCTGGTACCAATCACCAATCCTATTACCTTTTCATGATCCAAAGCCTCCTGATACAACTCCTTTATCTTTTCGAGAGATGCATAAGTATTTGAATACGCCTGAAAATAAACTAAATATTGCTGCGTTTTATACTTCTTAAAAAATGCTATCCCTTCATCTATTTGTTGGCTTACTGATTTTTTCGGACTGCAATAAGGGGGATTAAAACTATTATTGTTGCAATAAGTACAACCTCCTACACCTTTACTTCCATCCCTATTCGGACAAGTAAAACCGGCATCTACGGAAATTTTCTGAACTCGCTCTGTAAATTTATTTCGAAAGTAGCTTGGGAAATCATTATATCTGCCATCATGTCCCCACAGGTAATTTGCCTTTGTCATATCCATCAAATTTGTGCAAAAATACAAAAGATATGACTGCAAAAACCTAAAAGAGAGAAAATGAATACCAATAAATAGCTCCTAAAGAGAGTTTCCACACCTGTTCCATTAAAACTTATTGTAAGAAAACAGTAGTTCTACAATCCTTCTGAAAGCCCTTATTTAGTAGCAAATTCCAATCTTTCTCCTAATTTAATTTTATATCAATTGTATTTTTATATCCTATAGTCGTTTTATTTAATGAAACAATTCTCTATATTGCTTCGGACACTTTTTAAAACTTTAAGCATGTTCTCAAAACAAGATCTAACCCAATTTGAGTTGAAAAACATCTACAAGGAAACCATTGAAGAACAAATCAAAAACTTCACTAATGGTTTCCCGAAAATGAAACTCAAAAAACCAGCATCTATTGATGATGGTATTATTAAAGTTCAAGACGATGAACTTGACATTTATGAAGATATTTACAATACGCATTCGAAAAACTTCTCTCTTTTGAAATTTGTACCTGCCTCAGGTGCTGCATCGAGAATGTTTAAATGTTTATACGATTTTCTGAACACTTATCAGGATACCGAAGATGAATATTTAAATTTTCTATCCCATAAAGGACCCGAAAGCATGTTCAATTTCTTTGACAGAATAGAGGACTTTGCATTTTATGGGGATCTACGAAATATCATTCTCGAGAATAATGTGGAGCTGGAGAAAATGCTGGACAAAAATCAGTTCAAACAAATAATTGATATGCTACTCAGCCGTAAAGGTTTGAACTATGGTAATCTTCCAAAAGGATTACTTAAATTTCATCGATACAAGCAATATTCAAGAACCTCATTTGAGGAACATTTAGTGGAGACTTTAAATTATGCGAAAAGTCCAAAAGGAGAAGCTAATATCCATCTAACAATTTCGGATGAACACAAAGCCCTTTTTGAACAACGACTAGAGAAAACAAGAGGTGCTTTCGAAGAAAAATATCACGGTACACTTAATGTTACCTATTCAGCACAAAAATCATCAACAGACACCATCGCAGTAGATTTAAATAACAAACCATTTAGAAACGAAGATGGTAGTATACTATTCAGACCTGGTGGACATGGTGCATTAATTGAAAATCTAAATGAATTAAATGCTGATGTTGTATTCATTAAAAACATTGATAATATCGTTCCTGATCGTTTAAAGGAAAACACTTACAAATACAAAAAGGTTCTGGCAGGTTTTCTATTAGAGTATCAATCTATTCTATTTGATTATCTTCAGGAATTAGATATAGAGCAGGAAATCGACATGGCAAAGCTAAAGGAAATGCTTGCTTTTTTGGAAGAAAAACTATGCACGAAATCTCCAGCCAGTCTTAATGTTGAAGATCCACATAAATTGCAGCAGTACCTTATCAAAAAATTCAACAGACCAATTCGGGTTTGTGGAATGGTAAAGAATGAAGGTGAACCTGGAGGAGGTCCGTTTTGGGCAAGAAATGCTGATGGTTCGGTTTCTTTACAAATAGTGGAAGGTTCTCAAATCGACAAAACAGATACAAGACAAAAAAACATATTTGAACGCTCGACTCATTTCAATCCAGTAGATTTGGTTTGCGGAATTAAAGATTTTAAAGGAAAGAAATTTGATTTACGACAGTATATCGATAATCAAACCGGCTTTATTTCCGAAAAATCGCATAACGGGAAGAATCTAAAAGCTATGGAGCTTCCAGGATTATGGAATGGTGCCATGTCCGATTGGAATACAGTTTTCATTGAAGTTCCTATTGTTACTTTTAATCCCGTAAAAACGGTATTCGACCTGTTGAGAATAGAACATCGAAATTAATAAACAGCTAAGACCTCGTATATCGAGGTCTTTTTCATTTAAGTCTACGGGTTAATGTTAATAAGTTATGTCCTATCTAAAAGCCATTCAGCTTGAATATTTTAAAATTAATCCTATTTTTGCAGTGCAAGAATCATTTTAAATTGATAAATGATAGATAACACAGAGAACTATCTGGAAGACGATGCGCTTACCTTAGTAAGTCGATTTGAACAAATGATAAAAGCCAAAGTGCTTTATTATTTTGACGTTCACGAATTCGAACACATCATCGATCATTATATCGAAAAGAGTAAAATTTCCGAAGCTGTTAAAGTAAATAATATTGCAGTCAGGCAACATCCGGAAGCTATTTCTCTACAGATTAGGAAAGCTTATTTGCTAATTGATTTAAATCAAAACATCGAAGCACTTTCCATTCTCAATAAAATACAAAAGATTGAGACTACAAATAAGGAGATATACCTTCTCAAGGCCAATGTGTACAATGCGATTGGCAATTATCGTAAAGCTAAAAAACAATACGACCAAGCATTAAAAGTCAATATCGATAATCGGGAAGATCTTCTTTTTCGTATTGGAATTGCTTTTGAACAATTGGAAAAATTTGATATTGCCATAGAGTATTTAGAAGAAGCATGTAGCCTAAACCCAAACGATACAGAATCCTTATTTGAATTAGCTTATTGCTATGAAAAAATGGAGGAAGACGAAAAAAGTATTTCTACTTACCAACAATTCCTCGATCTTAAGCCATTTTCGGATAATGCCTGGTATAATATCGGTATTATTTACAACCGAAACGGAAAATTTGAAAAAGCAATTGATGCCTATGAATTTGCTCTGGCAATTAACGAACAGCATGGCAAAACTTACTACAATAAAGCAAATTCCTATTCTAACTTAGGCAAGTTTGAAGAGGCTATTAAAAACTATACGGAATATCTGGACTACGAAGATGAACATGCTATCACCTATTCTAATATTGGAGAGTGTTTCGAAAAGCTGGAGGAATTCGATCAAGCTTTAATTTATTATGAAAAATCTTTAAATCTCGACGATAATTTACCAGATGCATGGTTTGGAATGGGGCTGATTCTTTTATACCAGGAAAAAATAGATGAGAGTCTTGTATATCTTGAAAAAGCAAAAGAATTAGATGATACAAATTCCGATTATTGGTTGGCATTAGGATCTGCTTACAGTAATATGGAAAAAGATACAGAAGCAGAACAAGCATTTCGGAATGCTATGAGTTTAGATCCTACAGACACAAGCTATGCCATTGCCTTAGCTGAATATTATCATCAGAATAATAATCTGGAAGATGCCATTGTCGCACTGATGGAAAGTAAACTCACCAATCCGGATTGCATGCAGATTACAGCTGGGCTAGCAGCTTTACACATGCTCCTCAACGATTTAAAAGCAACAGAAAAGTATCTGAGAAAAGCTTTGCTTAGTGATTCCAATAGTTTGGATAATATTTTCATTCAATTCCCTGAATTGGAGAATAACGAGGAGTTCAGACAAATTATTCAAAAATACATCGCTAAATAAACAGCAGTGTAGAAAATCCATTTAACAAACAAGTATGACCAGAAAATTAAAGGATTTTATCCTAATAGGCCTAAAAGGAATGGGAATGGGTGCTGCTGATGTAGTTCCTGGTGTTTCGGGCGGTACAATTGCATTCATAACTGGCATTTACGAAGAGCTTATTAATACTATCAAGTCGATAAATTTAAGTGCTATAAAGCTTCTCTTTCAATTTAAGCTGAAAGATTTCTGGAGAACGATTAATGGAAACTTTCTTTTTGCACTTCTCAGCGGTATTGTACTAAGCTTTTTGTCTCTCGCAAAACTCATTAAATACCTTTTAGATGCACATCCTGTTTTAATTTGGTCCTTCTTCTTTGGTCTAATCGTTGCATCAGCCATTGTGGTGGCACAAAAAATAACGGAATGGAAATTACGAACCATTCTTGCCATGATTATAGGTATTGGCATTGCCTACTTTGTTACCGTTGTCACCCCTGCCGAAACACCAACTAGTTATTGGTTTTTATTCCTCTCTGGTGCCTTAGCTATTTGTGCGATGATACTTCCCGGGATATCCGGAGCTTTTATTTTACTCCTGCTCGGAAAATACGAATATATTTTACATGCAATCAGCATCTTAAAATTCGATGTGATAGCAATAGTTGCATTAGGAGCAGGTATTGGGCTAATGAGTTTCTCTAATTTATTAAGCTGGCTATTAAAAAAATACCATAACATGACCATCGCACTACTTTCAGGATTTATGATTGGATCGTTGAATAAAGTATGGCCATGGAAACAAACCATCAGCACTTTTGTGAATAGCCATGGAATAGAAAAACCGCTGGTTCAAGAGAATATCTTACCAGGAACATTTGAGACATTACTCCATCACGATGCACAATTGCTATATGCGATTCTGCTTGCCATAGCTGGTTTCCTATTAATATGGATGATGGAAAAATTTTCTCCGGAAACTGAAAAATAATAGCTTCCTTAATGTTATGCTATAATCTAAACTAAAACACCACATGAATACGTACGGAATTATAGGCTACCCATTAACGCACTCCTTCTCGAAAAAATATTTTACAGATAAATTCGAAAGATTACAGCTTGATGCCCGGTTTTTAAATTTTGAAATTCCGTCGATTGATGATTTTAAGGATATACTTAAAACAGAGCAAAATCTGAAAGGACTTTGTGTTACAATTCCCTACAAAGAAAAAATCATTCCATTTCTGGATGAAATAGATCCTCTGGCGAAAAAGATTGGCGCTGTAAATTCTATTCAGATTAAAAAGCAAGGAGAACATATCCAATTAAAAGGTTTCAATACCGATATATTCGGATTTATGGAATCCTTAAAAGTGTTTCTGAACGGAAACCACCCCAAAGCGCTAATTCTGGGAACAGGAGGTGCATCGAAAGGAATTGCAGGAGCACTGCAAGAATTAAATATCCCCTATTGTTTTGTATCGCGAAAAGCCAAAAATGAAATTTTGAGCTATGATATGCTGAATGCTAAAATTTTATCGGAGTTTAAACTAATTGTGAATTGCAGCCCTCTGGGAACTTTCCCAAACTCGGATACCTGTCCGGATATTCCGTACCACTTGCTAGGTTCTGATCATTTTCTTTACGATTTGGTGTACAATCCAGACGAAACCCTTTTTATGAAAAAAGGAGCTAAACAAGGTGCCAAAACTCACAATGGTTTAAAGATGCTGCATCTTCAAGCCGAAAAAAATTGGGAGATCTGGAATAAAGAATAAACTTCTCAAGCTTGGATGAAACGAGAAAACAAAAAATCATCCATCGGAATCTCCGATAAGGTGAAAAAGCAAAAAAATCACCCATCGGACTCTCCGATAAGGTAAAAAAGCAAAAAAATCATCTATCGGACTCTCCGATAAGGTGAAAAAGCAAAAAAATCATCTATCGGACTCTCCAATGAGCTGAAAAAGCAAATAGTCTGTTTATCTGCACTCCGGTTGAGTAAAAAATGAAAAGTTGAACCAAAGGCAGCTCCGAGAAGTATCAAAATCCATGTATAGAATTAAAATTTTACAGAGTTGGTTCAAGTCTTAGCTATTCACCTCTTTTATTGTATTGGGATATTCAATTTCTGCCAAAAACAATCCATGCCCGGGAACAGAACTTCCTGCATTCGATCTGTTTTTACTTTCAATAATCTTACGGAAATCATTCAAATCAAGCTTTCCCCTCCCCACTTCAACCAATGTACCTACAATAGCGCGAACCATATTCCGAAGAAATCGATCTGCTTTAATAGTGAAAATAAATTCATCAGCAGTCTCGGTCCATGCTGCAAAATAGATTTTACAATTATTGGTTTTCACATCCGTATGCAGCTTACTAAAACTAGTGAAATCGTGATAATCAAATAGTATTTTAGCAGCAACATTCATACTTTCCACATCTAATTCATGTGTCATTTTCCAATGCGTTTCAATCCGAAAAGGGTTTTTCACCTTCATGATATAATAATGATAGGTGCGGGATAATGCATCAAAGCGTGCATGTGCCTGCTCTCCTACCTCAAATATGCTTTTAATGGCTATATCTTTCGGAAGAAACCGATTAAGTTTAAAGGTAAGTTTCGCCACATCAAGAACAGTATCCTGAGTTACATCGAAGTGCGCAAAAAAATCACTTGCATGCACTCCTGTATCTGTTCTTCCACAACCCACAACATTGATATCGAGCCTTAAAATAGTACCTAATGCCTTATTAATACATTCCTGTACACTAAGTGCATTTGGCTGAATCTGCCAACCATGATAATTACTGCCCTTATAACTTAATCGAATAAAAAAACGCTTCTTCAAATTGGATAGAATTTTATATTTACCACACAAAAGTAAAGAATTCGCACTAATTTGTCATCTTTATGAATTCGTTGAAAATAAATTTTATTCAAAAGCTCCTAAAAAGTACACCTTTTAAGCAATGAGTAGTTTAACAATTTTTAACGGAGATGCATTTTCAAAAAACACGTAAAGATTTATCTTTGTAGAGGTTTTTCTATTTCAGAAACCTTTTTATGTAAATTTTATAGCAATAAAATAATACTTCTATGATCCAAACAGTTGATATCAAAGAGCTAAATGATCGTATCCAAAGGGAAAGCTCCTTTGTTGATATGATTTCAATGGAAATGAATAAAGTTATTGTTGGTCAGAAACATTTGGTGGAAAGTTTATTGATCGGCTTACTTTCTGATGGTCACATCCTATTGGAAGGAGTTCCTGGCTTGGCAAAAACATTGGCAATCAACACTCTGTCTACCACTATTGATGCAGGTTTTAGCCGTATTCAGTTTACTCCGGATTTATTGCCAGCCGATCTTATTGGTACCATGATCTACAGTCAGAAAAAAGAAGAATTTGTTGTAAAAAAAGGACCGATATTTTCTAATTTCATTCTTGCGGATGAGATTAACCGTGCTCCGGCCAAAGTTCAGGCAGCACTTTTAGAAGCAATGCAAGAGCGTCAAGTTACTATTGGAGATCATACCTACAAATTGGAAGAACCCTTTTTGGTAATGGCAACCCAGAACCCGATTGAACAAGAAGGAACTTACCCATTACCTGAGGCTCAGGTCGATCGTTTCATGCTGAAAGTAGTAATCAACTATCCAAAGAAAGATGAGGAGCAATTGATCATGCGTCAGAATCTTTTGAAAGCCTTCCCTGTAGCAAATCAAATTCTAAAGCCTGAAGACATTATTAAGGCTCGTGATGTAGTGAAAGATGTTTATATGGATGAAAAAATTGAAAAATATATCATTGATATTGTATTCGCAACTCGATTCCCAACAGATTATGGTTTGGATCAATTTAAAGATATGATTGCCTTTGGTGGATCGCCACGTGCAAGTATTAGCCTGGCTTCCGCAGCTAAAGCATTTGCCTTTATCAAACGTAGAGGTTACGTGATCCCTGAAGATATCAGAGCAGTTTGCCACGATGTATTACGTCACCGTATCGGTTTAACATACGAAGCCGAAGCCAACAATATTACCAGCGAGAATATCATCAGCGAAATCTTAAATACTGTTGAAGTACCATAGTAAAAAAGTGAAGGAGATTAAAGTGAAAGCCAAAAGAGCCTTTGTTAGTATCTATTAAAAACAAACTAAACTCAGGTATCTTGATAAGCTACTCTTGATACTAATACCTTAAAAACTTGATACTAGAATAATGGAGACAAGTGAATTACTGAAGCGGGTAAGGAAAATCGAAATCAAAACCAGAGGGCTATCCCGTAACATATTTGCCGGAGAGTATCATTCAGCCTTTAAAGGTCTGGGAATGACTTTTAGCGAAGTGCGGGAATACCAATATGGTGATGATATTAGAAAGATTGATTGGAATGTAACTGCTCGTTACAACCACCCCTATGTAAAGTTGTTTGAGGAGGAAAGAGAACTTACCGTTATGCTGATGATTGATGTCAGTGGTTCGCGTGAATTTGGTACTATTTCCCAACTGAAAAAAAATCAAATTACTGAAATAGCAGCCGTTCTCGCTTTCTCTGCAATACAGAACAACGACAAAATTGGAGTCATATTCTTTTCCAACACAATTGAAAAATTCATTCCTCCCAAAAAAGGAAAAACGCATATTTTAAGAATTATTCGTGAATTGATTGATTTTCATCCCGAAAACAGGGAAACAGATATTAGTAATGCTTTACGATATCTTACCAATGCCATCAAGAAACGTTGTACCACTTTCGTTATCTCCGATTTTCTGGATAATGATTTTGAAAATGCCTTAACCATTGCCAATAAAAAGCACGATTTAGTCGCACTTAAAATCTACGATCAGCGGGAAGAGGAAATCCCATCGATCGGATTGGTAAAGATCAAGGATGCTGAAACAGGAGAATATAGCTGGGTGGATACTTCCAATAAAAAAGTTCGGGAGAACTATTCTGCCTGGTGGAGAAATGAAAGAGAAACAGTTTCTGAAATTTTTAAACGTTCGGGAGTAGATATGGCGGAAATAAGAACCGACCAGGACTACGTGAAGTCATTAATCAATCTCTTTAAACGAAGAGGACATTAACATTAAGAATTGGAATACAATGATGAATAAAATTCTTAGCATGAAATACTCCGTTGGTAAAGCATGTATTGCACTTGTATTGATATTAGGGACACAACTATCGTCTTTAAGTCTGAATGCTCAAAATACGAATCCGGAAATAAAATACAGTGTCCGATTAGATACCAATATCATTGTAATTGGCGATCAAATAAATTTATCGCTTTCGATAGAGCAACCTAAAGATCTAAAAATAGGCTTTCCTGCATTTTCTGATAGTATTATGTCTGGAGTCGAGATTATCAATCAAAGCCCTAAGGATACTACTGATTTAAAAAATGGTAATGTGAAGGTTCATAAAAACTTTCTCATCACTTCTTTTGACGGTGGCATTTATAAAATGAAACCTTTCGAATTTAAAATTTACTCCAACAATATCGTTAAATCTATCCAAACAGACACATTGGTATTGGGAGTAAAAACAGTCGCAATTGATACAACAAAGGCAAATTTTGATATTGTAATGCCAATCCAAACTCCAATCTCCTTTGCTGAGGTTGTACCGTGGTTATTGGGAGGAATCGTTTTTATTGCCTTAATCATAGTACTGATATGGTATCTTCGATTCCGAAAAAAGGATCAGCCCTTATTTGCTATTTCTAAGACAATCGAACCTGCTCACATAATTGCACTTCGAAAATTAGATGAAATCAAGCATGAAAAACTATGGCAAAACGGTAAAATAAAGCGTTTTCATTCCGAACTGACTGATACATTAAGAATTTATTTAGATGATAGATTTGACTTATCAACTCAGGAATCGACTACCGATGAAATAATGCAAGCGGTTGATAAAGTAGAAGTCAACAACGAATGGCATACTAATTTAAAAGAAGTGTTGGAACGTGCCGATCTTGCTAAATTCGCAAAATATCAGCCTTTACCGGATGATAATGAGAGAAGTCTAAAATTTGCATATAAAATAGTGGAAAGCACCATTATTGCAGAAAAGAAAAAAGAAGAAAGTGAAGTATCTGAAACACTTCAGGAAAAGTCAGAAGCGAACGAATAACTTTGAAAATATATAGTATGAGCTCTATAGAATTTGCTAATCCTCAATATTTTTATCTTTTATTATTGTTGATCCCTCTAATTGCATGGTATGCTTTAAAAGACAAAGCTGCTCACGCAACCATTCAGGTTTCAACCTTAAAAGGATTTAATGCCTCAAAAAGAACCTATAAATATTATTTGCGACATCTGTTGTTCATTTTTAGGGTTCTTTGCATTGCTTTACTAATAGCAGCCTTAGCTCGTCCTCAGTCAAGCAATCGATTTGAGAATGTAAGCACAGAAGGTATTGATATTGTAATGTCATTGGATATTTCAAGCAGTATGTTAGCCCGCGATTTTGATCCGGACAGACTAGAAGCCGCTAAAGATGTTGCGATTCAATTTATTACAGGTCGCGAAGAAGATAAAATTGGATTGGTGATTTTTAGTGGAGAAAGTTTTACTCAATGTCCATTGACTACAGACCATGCTGTTCTGATAAATCTTTTTCAGGATATTCATTGTGGAATGATAGAGGACGGAACTGCCATTGGTTTAGGTTTGGCAAATGCGGTAAACCGATTGAAAGACAGCCATGCTAAATCAAAGGTTATTATCCTTCTAACGGATGGAGTTAACAATCAAGGTGAAATTGCCCCATTAACTGCTGCTGAATTAGCTAAAACCTATGGTATCAGGGTTTATACTATTGGAATAGGGACACAAGGAACTGCTCCTTATCCAGTACAAACAGCCTTTGGAATAAGCATGAGAAATATGCCGGTTAAAATAGATGAAGAGCTACTGGGAAAAATAGCAACAATGACGGGTGGTCAATATTTTAGAGCGACCGACAATAACAAATTAAAGGCTATTTATAAAGAAATTGACCAGCTTGAAAAAAGTAAAATTGAAATAAAACAATATAGTACTAAAAATGAAGAATATTTGCCATTCTTACTGTTAGCAGCTCTTTTCCTTTTAATGGAAGTAGCTTTACGCAATAGTATTCTGCGAAATATTCCTTAGATAAAATAATAGAAATACCGAAAATCATTGAACAATGAATCAGTTTCGTTTTGAACATCCGATAATACTGTACCTATTTATCATCATCCCAATATTGGTGGTTCTTTACTGGATCAGCTTTGCCAGGAAGAAAAAAGCATTACAAAAATTTGGCGATTTAAATATTATCAACCAGCTAATGCCATACGCTTCCTTTAGCCGACCGATATATAAATTTGGAATCCTAATGCTTGCCTTAAGCTTTTTAATTCTTGGGGCTGCAGGACCTCAATTTGGTTCTAAGCTTCAAAAAATAAAACGTAAAGGAGTGGAAATCATTATTGCGCTTGATGTTTCCAATTCGATGATGGCTCAGGATATCCAACCAAATAGATTAGAAAGAGCTAAACGAGCTATCTCCAAATTAGTTGATAAATTAAATGACGATAAAATTGGTTTGGTAGTTTTCGCAGGAGAGGCATATACACAATTGCCAATCACAACAGATTATGCTTCGGCAAAACTATTTCTTTCCTCTATCAGCACTGATATTGTGCCAATTCAAGGAACAGCCATTGGTGCTGCCATCAATTTGGCTGCAAAAAGCTTTAGTCCGGAAAGTGAAGCCAGCAAAGCTATTATTGTAATTACTGATGGGGAAAACCACGAAGACGACGCAATAGCTGCAGCAAGAAAGGCTAATGCAAAAGGTATCATCGTGCATACAATTGCAATGGGTTCTATCGAAGGTGCTCCAATTCCAACCAAAGTTGGTTCGAGCAATTTTCGTCGGGATGAAAAGGGAAATATCGTAATCTCTAAGCTTGATCAGAAGATGATTCAGCAAATAGCTACAGCAGGAGGAGGAAAACCTGTTATAGCGAATAATACAACTAGCGGTCTGAATATTCTTTTTAAAGAAATTAATAAAATGAATAAAACAGAGTTGGAGGCAAGAGTATATTCCGCTTACGATGAAAAGTTTCAATATTTTATTACAGTAGTCCTTCTTTTGCTTCTACTGGAATTTTTGGTTTTAGAACGTAAAAATCGCTATCTAAAAGATATTAATCTATTTAAATCATCGAAATAGAAAGATTCAAATTTTGCAATTATGACAAAATATATAGTACTATTTATGAGCATGATTTGTCTTCTAAATCTGGAGACAACAGCTCAAAAGGAAAGAAAATTCATCCGAAAAGGAAACGATCTTTTTGATGGAAACAAATATGAGAATTCCGAAGTAGAATATCGGAAAGCTTTGGATAAGAAAATAAATTCTTACGAAGCAGGTTTCAATTTAGGCGATGCTTTATACAAACAAAAGAAATACGATGAAGCCCTCAAGCATTATAAAGCACTTACACTAACCGAAAAGAATCCTCAAAAATTAGGACATCTTTATTACAATATGGGTAATACCCTATTAATGAATCGAAAAGTTGATGAGAGTATTAATGCTTACAAACAATCTTTGCGTTATGCTCCGGATTCGAAAGAAACCAAATACAACCTGGAGTATGCCCGAAGAATGAAACAAAAGCAGGAAAAGCAAAAGAAGAATCAAAAAAATAAAGATCAGCAAAACAAAAACAACAAAGACAAAAACAAGAAGAATAAGAATAAAAAAGATCAAGAGAAAAAAGACCAGCAAAATAAGGAGCAGAAGAAAAAAGATCAGCAGAATAAGGATAAAAACAAACAGAATTCCGAAGATCAAAAGAAACAAGAAGGAAAACAAGCACAACAAAATAAAATTTCGAAGCAAGATGCTCAGCGCTTGTTGGAAGCACTTCAAAATGACGAAAAGAAAGTTCAGGAAAAGGTACAAAAAGCCCGAGCGAAAAGTAAAAAAGCGAAGCGCAGCAAAATCAAGAAGGACTGGTAAATTATAATTGAAAAAAATTAAAGTTTAGTATGGTTTCAATTGTGTTGGCTATTTCTAAAAGGCAGACTTATTTAACTAATAATTTATAAGTACATTTGCGCCATATCATTATTATCAAAATCAATATACATCTGAAAAACAATACTATACAGATGAAGAAAATATTTTTCTTACTATTAGCAGTAATTACAATCAGCAACACAGCTTTTGCTGAAAAAATTAAATTTACGGCTTCAGCTCCAAGAGTTGTTGAAGTTGGAGAGCAATTCCGTTTATCCTATTCTTTAAATGAAAAAGGAAAAAACATTCAATTACCCTCCCTCACCGGTTTTAGAATTTTAATGGGGCCTTCCACCTCCAGCAGTATGAGTACACAAATTATCAATGGAAAAGTTAGTACAAATTCTGCCTACACTTATACCTATGTTTTATTGGCTGAAAAAGAAGGTAAATTTCCAATTCAACCAGCACGCATTTCAGTTGACGGAGATAAAATTGAATCGAATCCCATTACAATTGAAGTAGTTAAATCAGAGAATAAACCTCGTAATACTGCTACTAAAAATCAAGCGGGAAACAATGCCAGCGCACAAAAAATCACCAAAGATAATCTGTTTGTAAAAGTAGATCTTGATAGAAAAAAAGTATATATGGGGGAACATATAGTCGCTACTATCAAGGTTTATACGCGTCTTAATATTGCAGGTTTTGGAGATTCCAAATTTCCTTCTTTTGATGGCTTTTTAAGTCAGGAAATTCCTACTCCAGGACAAATTTCTTTACAAAGAGAAAATATTAACGGAACTATTTATAGTGCTGGTGTAATTCGTAAACTAATTTTATTTCCTCAGCACACAGGAAAAATTACTATCGATCCGTTCGAATTAGAATGTATTGTTCGTCAACGCCGCTCTCAAGGACAACAAGGGTTCTTCGATGACTTCTTCGATAACTATCAGGATATTAGAGTGCCCAGAAAGAGCAAGCCTATTACCATCAGAGTAAAAGATTTTCCTGGAAACAAGCCTGCCAGCTTTAATGGGGCAGTAGGAAAATTAAGACTATCAGCTACAATTGATAAAGACTCCGTTCAGGCTAACGATGCAATAACGCTTAAAGTAAAAATATCAGGTAACGGAAATCTGAAATTATTAAATCCGTTAAAATTTAACTTCCCTCCTGATTTTGAAGTTTACGACCCTAAAACAAATCAGGATTTGAAAAATTCGGCAGCCGGAATGACTGGTTCTATGACTTTCGAATATTTAATAATTCCACGTCACGGAGGAGATTACAAAATTCCTTCTGTTGATTTCAGCTTTTTTGATCCACAATCAAAAATATACAGAACAAGAAGTACTCCGGAATTCAAAATTAAAGTATCCAGGGGAAATGCCGATGCTACTGGTGGAGTAATTAGTTCCTTCTCTAAAGAAGATGTGAAGTTTATCGGAAAAGATATCCGATTTATTAAAACCAATGAATTTACACCCAGACTAAAAGGGGAAGTATTTTTCGGAACTCTTAATTTTTACCTTGCATATCTCATTCCATTCTTATTGTTTCTTTTAGTATTTGTTTTTAACAGGAAACGAATAAAAGAGAATGCTGATCTTGCTCGAGTTAAAAATAAACGTGCAAACCGAATGGCTATGAAAAGATTAAAAGTCGCAGCAGTACGTTTAAGAGCAAAACAAAAGGAAGAATTTTATGACGAGATATTAAAAGCTCTTTGGGAATATACATCTGATAAATTAAACTTACCCTTGTCTGATTTAAGTAAGGAAAATATCACAGAGATACTGGATACGAAACAAGTGGGAAAAGAACTAATCGAAGCATTTATGAATATTCTGAACACTTGTGAATTTGCTCGATATGCGCCCTCTTCCGGATCATCTGAAATGGATGAATTGTATCAGAATACCATGGAAACCATAACCAAATTAGAAAAAAGCATTTGATTTTCTTAAAGTAAAATCAAAGTCATTCAAAAATCAAATTATTATTTAAGACATGAAATGAGCAGCTAAATTTAACAGGTAAAATTACACCCGGTGGAATGATTAAATTTACTTGCGGCTTCCAAGTACCTTAACAAGAAAAATACAACAAATGAAAAAGTTAATATATACAGTTCTCTTCCTTTGTATTTCAGCAACAAGCTGGGCTCAAAAAACACCGATTACAGAAGCAAACGATTTATACAAAAAGGGAGATTATGAGAAAGCTATAAAATCTTATGAGTTTGTACTTGAAACACACTTAATCTCACCGGAAATTTACTTTAATCTGGCAAATGCATATTATAAAACAGGCCAAATTGCACCAGCTATTTTAAACTACGAAAGAGCTAAATTATTAGCTCCCGAAGACAAAGATATTCAGTACAATTTAGAACTAGCTCATGATCACGTGCTTGATAAATTTGATATTGTACCGGAACTTTTCCTGAAACGTTGGATTTCTGATATTAGAAATACTACCTCAGCAGAGTCATGGAGTTATATTTCCATTGCCTTTTTTATTCTATGCTTGCTCTTCATTAGTATATATCTTTACAGCAATAAATCAGCTTTAAAAAAAGCAGGATTTTCATTTGCCTTCCTAAGTCTTTCCTTTTGCATTATTTTCTTTGCTTTTGCTTCTATCAAAACCAACGAAATGACAGTTCGTGAACATGCAATCATATTTACTCCTAGCGTAACAATTAAAGGATCACCTGATTTAAGTGGAACGGATTTATTTCTGCTACATGAAGGTACCAAAGTTAAAGTTATTGATCAATTAGGTAATTGGAGAAATATTCAACTTAGCGATGGCAACGAAGGTTGGCTGAAAAAAGATGATATTGAAATAATATAATATTTATCTGATTTTGAGGCAGATTCTATATTTTTCAAAAATCTAAATTCATTAACGATCTAGCAATATAATTCCTAAATGAAGCACAGCATACAAAATAACTTCTTTCAGATTACAGTAAAAGAGACAGGAGCAGAACTTTGCAGCATTAAATCTTTATTGACAAATCAAGAATATCTTTGGCAAGCAAATTCTCAAGTTTGGGGAAGTCATGCACCAAATCTTTTTCCAATTATTGGCAGCTTAAAAAATAATGGATTTATTCATCAAGGGAAATTTTACCCCATGACAAAACATGGATTTATTCGTAACAATCAAGATATCCGATTACTACAAAAAACTACTAATGAGCTTCGATTTGTACTAAATTCCAATGAGAAAACTCGCAAACTTTATCCCTTCGAATTTGAATTCCAAATTCATTTTATATTAGATAACAATACTCTAAAAATAAAACACGAAATAATAAATACAGGGGAAACAGAATTGTTATTTTGTCTTGGCGGTCACCCTGCATTTGCCTGTCCGTTACACGATGAAGAGAACTATGAAGATTACTATTTGGAATTTGAAAAAGAAGAAAAGGTAAATACATGGAATCTAAGCAGTGAAGGATTAATTGGCGAAGAAGGCAAACTTATCCTTGATCAATCTAAGGTGTTAAATCTACATCCGGAACTTTTTGCGAATGATGCACTTATCTTTAAAAATCTCAGATCTAACAATATAAGTCTGAAAAGCAAAAAATCTAATTTTCAACTAAAAGTATCCTTCCATGACTTTCCTTATCTGGGACTTTGGGCAAAACCAAACGCTTCCTATGTTTGTATAGAACCTTGGATTGGCATTGCGGACAAAGTTGATTCAAACCAGGAATTCTCAACCAAAGAAATGATTCAACATTTGCCTGGAGGAAAAGAATTTACTACGAGTTATTCTATCGAAATTAACGAATAAATAAAAAGGAACAGTCCTTCAAAGGAACTGTTCCTTTTTATTATTCTTTAGTCAAACCAGGATAATCGGTATATCCTACTTCATTACCACCATAGAAAGTTTCCTGATTCGGAATATTCAAATCAACACCAATTTCAAATCTTTTTTCCAAATCCGGATTTGCCAAATAAGATACTCCAAAAGACACCAATTCAGCAATATTATTTTGAATGGCTGAATTTCCTGTTTCTTTAGTAAATCCACCATTAATCATTCGCACTCCTTTATATATTTTGCCATAATATGATCCTACTTGTTTTACCAATTGAGGAAATTCATCAATTGACATCAATGGTTCTATTAAATGCAAATAAGCAAGTTGGTAATCATTCAATTTCTCGATTATATAACCAAATAAAGCTACTGGATCTGAATCTCCCATATCATTAAATAAACCACTAGGAGAAAGTCTAATCCCCACACAGGAGGACGGCCAAACCTCTAATGTAGCATCGAGAACCTCAAACAAAAAAAGAGCTCTGTTTTTAATGGATCCACCATATTCATCGGTTCTCTTGTTGGTTTTATCTATCAAAAATTGATCGATTAAATACCCATTGGCTGCATGAATTTCAATTCCATCAAAACCAGCTTCCTTTGCATTTACCGCAGCCCGTTTATAATCATTCACAATAGCTTTTATTTCCTTCTTATCTAATGCTCTTGGCTCTACAAAATCTTTTAAGCCTTCGTAAGTAAATGCCTGACCAGTTGGTTTCACCGCTGAAGGACTAACTGGAGGTTCGCCATTGTGATAATCAGGATGCGAAATTCGTCCAACATGCCACAATTGAATGAAAATCTTCCCATCCTCCTTATGAACCGTATTGGTAATATGTTTCCAACCATCTATTTGCTCCTTACTATAAATTCCTAGTGTAGCCGGATACCCCATTCCTTGTTGAGAAATTTGACTTGCCTCGGTAATTATCAAACCAGCACCCGATCTCTGCTGATAATATTTTGCCATCAATTCTGTAGGAACATTTCCCTCTCCTGCTCGATTCCTTGTCATAGGAGCCATAACCATTCTATTCTTCAATTGCATATTGCCCAAGATGATGGGGCTCAAAAGTGTATTTTCCTTCATTTTATTATCTTTTATATAATTTGCCTTATAAAAACGTTGCAGGTTCTTAACCAAATCACTCCCTACCAGCTTTGATATACTTGTTATTTTTATTTATACAAGATAAAAATAAGATTTAAAAATTAAAAAAAGATAAAGTAGAGATGTGCATAAATCAATTTATAGCTTTACTATTATAAAAGCATATTTATAAATAAAAATTACTTTCCAACAGGGTTTAAACTTTGCTTTGTATCTTCGTTGCAAATTTGAAAAGGTGATGAAAAAAATTGAATTACTGGCACCTGCCAAAAATCTTGAAGCTGGAATTGCTGCGATCAATTATGGTGCAGACGCTATATATATTGGAGCTCCTAAATTTGGCGCACGCGCTGCTGCAGGAAATACGATTGAAGATATCGAAGAATTAATACGATATGCCCATCAATACTGGGCTAAGGTATATATTGCCCTGAACACTATCTTATATGATGAAGAATTAAGCGAAGCAGAACAATTGATTCATAAACTTTATAAGATTGGTGCAGATGCGCTAATTGTGCAGGACATGGGAATATTGGAAATGAATCTTCCTCCCATAGAATTACATGCGAGCACGCAAACTCATAATTACGATCTAGATCGAATTAAATTTCTGGAAAAGGTTGGTTTTAAAAGAATAATTTTGGCTCGTGAACTTTCCTTAGACCAGATAAAAGAAATTCGCAAAAACACATCAGTTGAATTGGAATATTTTATTCATGGTGCTCTTTGCGTATCTCTTAGTGGTCAATGTTACTTTTCACAAGCTGTCGGAGGAAGATCAGCTAATAGAGGAGAATGCAGTCAGGCTTGTAGAATGAAATATGATTTAGTTGATCAGGAAGGTAAGGTAATAGCAAAGGATAAATATCTTCTTTCCTTAAAGGATTTAAATCTCTCCGGACACCTACAAGAGATCATGGAATCTGGCGTTTGTTCTCTTAAAATTGAAGGTAGATTAAAAGACAAAAGTTACCTTAAAAATGTGACTAGTTACTACCGTCAAGCTATTGATAAAATTATAGACCGAAAATCAAATTTTAAAAAAGTATCTTCAGGTGACATCAATCCATTATTCAAACCAGATTTAGAGAGAACATTTAATCGAGCTTATACCGATTATTTCTTTACCGGACGAATTCCTGAAATTGCTAATTTTCATACACCAAAATCAATGGGTAAAGAAATTGGTAGGATATTAGAAGTGAAAAAGGATCATTTTGTAATTGAAACACTATTTGAATTACACAATGGTGATGGACTTTGCTTTTTCAATAAAAATAAACTTCTAAAGGGAATTCTGGTAAATGGTGTCCAGGGTAACAAAATTTATCCCAATGAAATGAATATGCTTTTAAAGGATGCCATCCTTTACCGCAATAATGATCATGAATTCGCAAAAGAATTAAAGAGGGATAATGCAAAACGTAAAATAGCCGTAGATTTTTATTTGGAATGTAAAAGTGATTTGCTTACACTTATTGCGACGGATGAAGATGGCATATCTGCAAGCACTCAACACACAGAGCCTTTTGAATCTGCAAGAAATGAAAAAATGGCGATTGATAATCTAAAAAAACAACTTAACAAGACCGGAGATAGTATTTATCAGGTTAATTCCATTGATTTTTCCTATACACAAGCTCCATTTCTTCCAGCAAAATTACTGAATGATCTTCGCCGAAAATGTCTGGATCTACTTACAGAAAATCGATTTAATAGCTTAATAAACACTAATCCAAAACCATTAATTGCACATCCTACATATCCAGGTAAAAACCTAACTTATATGGATAATGTGGTTAATTGTAAAGCTGAAGAATTTTATCACAAATGTGGCGTTGAAAAAATTGAAAAAGGCTTCGAATTACAGAATGATTATTCAGGTATGACAATTATGACCACCAAACATTGCCTGCGTCATGAATTTGGCATGTGTCCTAAAGAAATAACTACCCAGAGTAAAGAAAATCTACCGCTCTATTTAGTCGACAACAAAAACAGATACAGATTAGAATTTAATTGTCAACGATGTGAAATGAAAATTATTTTAGAGTAATCAAAAATGAAATTTTCCATTTCAGTTCATTTGTGTTTTTTTGAATTACGAACCGCTAAACTTTATAGATAATGGTTCATTATATTGAAAAATTAATTCGTGAGGGAGAACATCAGCAACAAGATTTTAAATTTTGCATTACGGATTCCCGAAAAATAGCAAAATCACTATCTGCATTTGCAAATACAAATGGTGGAAAATTGCTTATCGGAGTAAAAGACAATGGGAAAATTGCAGGAGTTCAATCAGATGAAGAGTTTTACATGATAAAGGCTGCTGCAGAAATGTACTGCCGCCCCAAAGTATTTTTCGAAAGTAAAATATGGACAATAGAAGGAAAAAATGTACTGGAAATATCCATATCGCCATCATCACAAATGCCTCATCATGCACAAAACGAGCATGGTAAATGGCTTGCATATATTAGAAAAAATGATGAAAACCATCTTGTTAACAAAATATTACTAGAAGTTTGGAAAAAAAAATCAAAACCAACTGGCACATATCTGGAGTATACTGATATAGAAAGAAGATTAATGGAATATCTGAATTCTAACAAGGAAATCAGTCAAAATCAATTTTGTAAGCTTGTAAAAATTAGTCGCTATAAAGCAGAGCGAATTTTAGTGAAATTAATTTGTTGGAATGTAATAGCAATGGATTTTACCGAGAATAGTACAAAATACAAAATAAAACAAGATGTGTAGTCATCAATTTAAGGAAGATAATTCTTTGAAAAATAAAAAAACCGCACTAATTAATGGAATTTTAAACTCCTGAATGACAGGATTTGAGTGCCAGCTTGGTCAAGTTTCCCCTGTGCCGAAACAACCCGAAGGTCGGGGCCTGCTTTTGCAAGCTTGTAGCTTTCTCGGTATGTATTAACTGTTGAGTTTAACAATCGATAATTAATGCGGCATACCTTTATCATGTATTTAAAAGAACGTCTATTTCTATTTGCAAATTAAACAAGAATCTCACAGAAAACAAGGCTTGTGGTGTTTTTTTTAATCTATTTTGATCAAATATTTTAAACTTAAAAACATAAATTACATTCAATGTGTTTTTTATTATCTCATTAATAATCGCATACATTAAAACACTTTGTCCAGATTGACAATATTTGTATTTTTGCCTGCATTAAAAGGAATCTCATGACACAAAATCCATATATCGATATTCATACTCATACACCAACCAATAATTTAGATATTAAATCTATTATAAATTGGGATGAAACGGAATTTGGTCATTTTGAAAATTCTAAACAGATACTTTCACTCGGTTTGCATCCTTGGAATATATCCAAAGTGAATTTAGAATTCACGCTTGATAAAATTGAAGAATACTCCTCCTATTCCAAAATTCTTGCAATTGGAGAAATCGGTTTAGATCGATTTGCAGCAGTTGATATGAAGATTCAAAAAAAAATATTTACAACACAGTTGCAAATTGCAAATCAGGTAAAAAAACCAGTCATTATACATTGTGTAAGATCATTTCCGGAACTACTTCGAATTCGAAAAGAACAAAAGACTTCTATTCCCTGGATCATTCACGGATACCGTAACAATGAACAAATCGCAAATAGTCTTCTCAGGTCGAGATGTTATTTATCCTTTGGAAAAGCCTTACTCGAACAAGAGAAAGTTCAGTTTATATTTCAAAATATCCCCGATCATCAATATTTTTTGGAAACAGATGACAGTACATTAAATATCATAGAAATTTATCAGAAGGCAGCTTCCTTAAAGAATAGAAGTGTAAATGCAATAAAACAATGCATTCAAATTAATTACCATAACTGTTTTAAATTATTATGAATGAAGAATGGTTGAGCAGAACTGAATTGCTCTTAGGAAAAGACGAATTATCAAAGCTACGAAACGCACATGTTTTAGTCGTTGGATTAGGTGGTGTTGGCGCTTATGCTGCCGAGCAAATTTGCCGTTCCGGTGTAGGAAATATGACGATCGTTGACGGTGATTTTATTGAAGAATCAAATATCAACCGGCAATTACCAGCTAGTCATAGTAATTTAGGAAAAGACAAAGCTAATGTTATGGCCGAGAGATTATTAGATATCAATCCCAAATTGAATCTGATTGTTGTAAACGAATATTTGAGTAAAGAGAGTATGACTGCAGTTTTGCAACAGGGAAATTACGACTACGTGGTTGATGCCATTGATACTTTAGCTCCAAAAATCTCTCTAATCTATCATAGTCTTCAAAATAAATTAAATGTTGTGAGTGCCATGGGTGCAGGTGGCAAAATGGATCCTTCCAAAATAAGAGTTGCCGATCTATCAGAATCCTACAATTGTAAATTGGCTCGAATGCTACGTAAAAGATTACATAAAATTGGAGTTTATGAAGGTGTTCAAGTTGTCTTTTCGCCTGAAGATATTTCTAAAGATGCAGTTATTCTTTCTGAAAGTAGAAATAAAAGATCAAATGTTGGTACAATTTCATATATGCCACCTTTATTTGGCTGCTTTTGTGCATCTGTTGTTGTGAATGGATTATTAAAAAATCAGAATTAATTTCTTTTAACCATCAATCTGTTAATTAATCAACAAAAATATTTTTAATAAATCTCGCATTTTTTTAAATTTAATATTTCAATAAGTAGCCAAATCTTTTTAATATCTAACATCCATATTTTAAGTAGATATTTGAATATTCTAACAATCACCCCATTAACAGGTGAGGATAAATTAAGTATTGTAATTCTTTTTTAGCAAGCAATACAATCAGTAAAATTTCAATATATAATTAGCTATGTATTACGATATAATCTATTCTCCTATTGGAGAATTAATGATACTTTCAAATGACTCAGGTCTAAAAAAGATAATCTTTAACACAGCAAAAACCAAAAACTCTCCTCAATCTGGTTGGATTAAAGATTCCTTCAAATTAAAGGAGGTAAGAGAACAACTTGATGCCTATTTTAATCAAAAGCTTACTAAATTCGATTTGATTCTTTCACCTGACGGAACTGCCTTTCAAAAAAGTATTTGGAAAGAGCTTCAAAGAATCCCATATGGTCAGATTTGCTCCTATCAAGATATTGCAAATTCTATTGGTAAACCTAACGCATGCCGTGCAGTGGGTATGGCCAATTCATTAAATCCTATTCCAATTATTATACCGTGCCATCGTGTAATAGGCAAAAATGGAAAACTCACTGGATATGCTGGTGGTATAGAAACAAAAGCAAAACTTTTAACTATTGAAAACATTAAATACCCAATAAAATCTGCACAATACAGACTATTTTAAACATCATATATTTATTTCTGTAAATCCACAACATTATTCATATTAAATTTTTATCATACCTACCTTTAATAAAGAACAAATAATTGTAAAATACTTTTGAATTAATTAGCAAATCATTTAACTTGCCATCCGCTAATTTAAATTTTGTATATAAAGAAAAAACAAAGGATTTTTAGTTTCATTAAATCAATAAGCAAATTCATGAGTAAAATTTTAGGACACAGTTTCCACATCCCTGTAATGGGAACAGGATTCACAGTGGACACTCCTGTAAAAGTGGCTCACCTTGGAATTTCATCCGTTGTATCAATTGTTGATGATATCTTGGTTGAAAAAATGAGAGAAATGTACTGTAAAAAGTTAAGTCTTCCCTTTAATCCTATTACTATTAAATCTAAAGATTTTCGTGCTGAAAGAATAACATCATATCTGAATTTATTAGATAAGATGGTAAAGGATAAATTTGAAAATCTTAAAGGAGCTTTTCAGGAAAAGAGTAAGGACTTGGAAGAATATTTCAATTTATTGCCTGAATTTTCAGAAATTAAGAAAGAATTTACTGAAAAATTTTCCGATAATCCATATGTGAAAGAAGCCAAAGAATGGCTCAATAAAAATCTCCCCTTAGGGTCAATTGATGTAAATATCATGACCAAGTTAGATAAGGAGAACTATTATAATGGAGAACAATTACCATCAGAATACAACGATGCACATGCAGCTCTTCGTGGTTTTGCCATGAGTAACCTGGAGAGCTCCATGGTTTTATCTGCAGGTATGAATCCTCGATTATATGGTTATTTAGAACAGTTCGTGGATTTCTATCCAGATACGAACGGTTACATTAAAAAGAAGATTGTTCTTAAAGTAAGCGATTTCAGATCGGCCCTGATTCAAGGTAAATTCCTTGCTAAAAAGGGAATTTGGATTTCAGAATTCCGTATTGAATCTGGTTTAAATTGCGGAGGCCATGCCTTTGCAACAGATGGCTTTTTGATGGGGCCCATTCTGGAAGAATTTAAGAATAAACGTCATGAATTACAGGAAGAACTTCATCAAATATTAGTTCAGGCTTTAGATGGAAAACAAAAGCCTGTTCCAAGTAGTCTCCTGGAAATGAAAATTACAGCTCAAGGTGGCGTAGGTACCGCAGAAGAACATAGTTTTCTAATGGAACATTACGAATTGGATTCTATCGGATGGGGATCACCATTTCTGATGGTTCCTGAAGCTTGCGATGTTGATGAAAATACTTTATCTCTACTTGAAAAGGCAAATGAGAAAGATCTTTCACTAAGTCATGCATCGCCATTAGGCGTTCGCTTCAATAATCTTAATAGTAACACACGCGATCTCGATAAATGGATTAATTTAGAACAAAACCAACCAGGAAGTGCCTGTTCTAAAAGATATATGATTGCCAATAAAGAATTTACAAAGGAACCGATTTGTACTGCGTCGAAACAATACCAAAAATTGAAATTGGCTGATTTAAAATCGCAAAATCTTTCTCCAAAGGAATATGAAAAAGAAGTAAACTTATTACTAGAAAAAACCTGTCTTTGTAAAGGCTTATCTGCTTCTGCATTTTTGGTTAATCATATTGACACAAAAAAAGATGGAGATGGAGTTTCCATATGTCCTGGACCAAATTTGGCTTATTTTTCGAAAAAAGCAAAATTAAAAGAGATGATCGATCATATTTATAATCGAACAAATTTAATTGAAAGAACAGATAGACCGAATTTATTCATAAAAGAAATAAGCTTGTACTATGATTATTTAAAAGAACAAGTGGATGAATTAAAAAATCCGATTACAAAGCAGATCAAATCTTTAGAAAAGTTTAAAAATAATTTACTGAGTGGTGTGGATTATTACAAAGATCTGTCACAACATTTTTCCGGTAAATTCCAAAACATAAAGGAACAGATACAATCCGATTTAAATAAACTGGAACTTGAAATTAAAAATGTACATATAAGTTAAGTGCTGATAATTGATATATTAAAAGCCAATCCTCATACGGTTGGCTTTTTTTCTTGAAATTAAATTTCAAAAAAGAATCGATTGCATTTAAGGTTAAATTACAGAATAACAATTTATCTAATTAGTTAAACCTTAAAAACGCATCATAGTATTGATAACCAATCAGTAAACATTTTTATTGTATATCTAAATTTGCAAGCAAATGTGTATCTTAGTT
>Ga0209013_10000418_pt1 | contig 37792 bp, 33 predicted proteins | sample Cruoilmetagenom2_FD_187291 | JGI IMG/M metagenome (GOLD analysis project Ga0209013, IMG submission 187291) | Oil polluted marine microbial communities from Coal Oil Point, Santa Barbara, California, USA - Sample 2 (SPAdes) (version 2) | ecosystem: Environmental > Aquatic > Marine > Oil seeps ...
TTAAATTTTATCTTCTAAAATAAAAGCTCCAATAAATTTTTGTTGGATAATATTTAAGGCTTTATCAGCCTCTAATCGCGTAGTAAAATCTCCAACCTGTGTTTTCCATTCAGGCGCAACATAAATTATTTTTACGGTGTATTCTGGAAATGTAGATTTAAACATTGTTTTTTTAGAATAAGCATCTTTTTCATTTCCATTAAATAGCTGAATTTTATAAACTATAGAAGTTTTATTTGTTTTGTTAAAATTTCTTTTTTGTTTAATTAAACTACTTATTTCATTTTGTTCAGTTTGAGAATATATTTTAACATTATTTGCTATAAATAGAAACAAACTCAATACTAATATTTTTTTAAAAGTAACCTTCATAATTGTATTTTTTTTCAAATGTAAAATATTCCTTTTTAAATTGAATTAATATAACGTTATTTAGAATGGTTATAAATTACATTTAACATTACCCTAACGTTTTCTGTTTTCGTTTTAAATCTTATTTTTGTCGAATATTTTAAATGACTTTTGTCATATAATATAAAGAAAAAATTATACCAAACGATTAGAAAATAATTTTTAAGTATGAAAAGTGTGATTAAACACCTTACAGTTAATAAACTGACAAAACTATCTTTTATTCTTGTTTTTACAAGTTTTTTTGGGTTTGCCCAACAAGGTGATTATACCAATGGGAAAAAATTGTTCAATTCAAATTGTGCAGCATGCCATAAGTTAGATAAAAAGTTAATTGGTCCGGCATTAGCTAATGTTACAGAGATTAGATCATTAGAATGGTTAAAATCTTGGATTAAGGACAATAATGCTTTACGAGCAAGCGGAGATAAAGACGCCAAAGCAATATTTGAAGAATTTAAAGGAATGCCAATGATGGCTTTTCCTCAGTTGTCTGATAAAGATATTGTGGATATTTTAGAATATACCAAAGGGAAGCCAAAAACCGAAACTGCGGTAGCTGCAATTCAAAAAGTAGATCCTGCGGTAGAACGTGGTAAAAAAATATTTAAAGCTAATTGTACTGCATGTCATAAATTAGATAAAAAATTAATTGGACCTGCTTTATTTAAAATTGGAGAAACTCGTTCGTTAGAATGGTTAAAACTTTGGATTAAAGACAATAATGCTTTACGAGCAAGTGGAGATAAAGACGCTAAGGCAATATTTGAAGAGTTTAAAGGAATGCCAATGATGGCTTTCCCTCAATTATCTGATGAAAATATTGAAGATATTGTTAAATATTTAAATGTAGGAGATGTAAAACCTAAAACTGCTGCAGTAAATGTTTCTAAAGCAGATCCTAGGTTTGATAAGCCAATGGTTAGTGTAAAAACATCCTTGTTAATTACAATTTTAGCCTTTATAGCACTTTCATTAATTGTAGCATCTACTACCAAAAGAAAAGGTCAAAAGGACGATGAACCAAATATGTTGGTTTCTTTATTTAAAAATCCTTTTTTACGATTTTTAGCCTTAATATTTGTTCTTTTAGGAAGTGCTTACTTTATGTTTGCCTTCTTTATGCAGATTGATGTAAATACAGATTATCAACCAATTCAGCCAATTCATTTTTCTCATGCAGTACATGCTGGGGCTAATAAAATTGATTGTCAATACTGTCATTCATCTGCAAAACATAGTAAAACTTCTGGTATTCCATCGGCTAACGTTTGTATGAACTGTCATAAATCTATTTCAGAATATAATGGAGAGTTATTTGGAGGATATTCAAAGAAAGAATTGGATGGAGAAATTCAGAAAATGTACGATGCTATTGGATGGGATAAAGAAAATTTACAATACAAAAAAGATTACAAACAAAAACCAATTCAATGGGTTAGAATTCATAATTTACCAGATTTCGCTTATTTTAATCATTCGCAACATGTTACTGTAGCAGGAGTAGATTGTCAAAAATGTCATGGCCCTGTTGAAAAGATGGATGAAGTAAAGCAATCTGAAAAATTAACTATGGGTTGGTGTATAAATTGCCATAAAACTACAGAAGTAAATATGAAAGATAATGGGTATTATAAAAATATTCATGATCAACTTTCTAAAAAATATGGTGTAGAAAAAGTTACGGAAGCTCAAATGGGCGGACAAGAATGTGGTAAATGTCACTATTAATAAACATATAGAAATTACATATATAAAACATGGCATCAAATAAAAAATACTGGAGAAGCGTTGAGGAATTGAAAGCCGATAGCTCAATTGTTGAAAGTTTACAGCAAAAGGAGTTTGCAGAAGAGCTTCCAACGGATGCGTTTTTAGGAGATAAAGAAAATTTATCTAAACCATCAACTACCAGAAGAGATTTTTTGAAATATGTTGGGTTTTCAACAGCAGCAGTTTCGTTAGCTGCTTGTGAAGGTCCAGTTGTAAAATCCATACCATACGTTGTAAAACCAGATAATATTATTCCAGGAGTAGCAAATTATTATGCATCTACTATGGCTGATGGAACTGATTTTGCAAATATTTTGGTTAAAGTTCGTGAAGGACGCCCTATAAAAATTGAGCCTAATAAAATGGCTGGTAATTGGGGAACTACTTCAGCAAGAGTTCAAGCATCTGTTTTATCTTTATATGATAATAATAGATTGCATAATCCATTATTGGAAGGGAAAGAAACCGATTGGAAATCTGTTGATGCAAAAGCAATGGAAACTTTAAAAGGTTTAAAAGAAGCAAATGAGAAAATTGTAGTGCTTTCAGGAACAACTGCAAGTCCTTCTTCCAATAAAATTATTAAAGAATTTACAGAAGCTTTTGGTAATGTATCTCATGTTGTTTATGATGCACTTTCAGAAAGTCCAGCTCTTGATGCTTTTCAAGAAGTGTATGGCGTAAGAGCATTGCCAAATTATAAATTTGAAGACGCGGAGGTTATTGTTTCTGTTGGAGCAGATTTTTTAGGAGATTGGCAAGGAGGTCATTATAGTGCTGCTTATGCCAAAGGCAGAAAACCTGTACATGGCAAAATGTCAAAACTTATTCAGTTTGAATCAAATATGTCTTTGACAGGGGCTAATGCAGATAAACGAATTCCTGTAAAACCATCAAATCAAATTTATGCATTGTTAAATTTATATAATGCAGTTACAGGCAATAACGTAAATTCAAAAGAAACACCAGCAGATAAAGCCGTTAAAATTGCTGCAGAACAACTTAAAAAGGCAGGTAAAAAAGCCGTTGTTGTAACAGGTATTCAAAATAAAGAAGCGCAATTAGTAGCAATCGCAATAAACCAAGCTTTACAATCTGAGGTGTTTGATAATGCTTCTCCTCGTTATGTAAAAGCAGGAAATGATGTTGCTGTAGCAAACTTAATAAAAGAAATGAATGCAGGTAAAGTGGGTGCATTATTAATAAATAATGTTAATCCTTCTTATACTTTGCCAAATGCAGAAGAATTTAATGCAGGACTTAAAAAGGTAAAATTATCTATAAGTTTTGGCTCAAGTAATGATGAAACAAGTACAAACACTAATGTAGTAGCAACTACTCCTCATTATTTAGAGTCTTGGGGAGATACAATGATGCAAGAAGGACATTATGCTTTAATGCAACCAACTATTCGTCCATTATTTAATACACGTCAATTTGAAGAATCTCTACTTACTTGGATGGGTTCTACAATAACCTATTATGAGTATTTAAAAAATAATTGGAAAACTTCTATTTTAAATGGATCAACTTGGAATAAAACTTTAGAAAATGGCGTATTTAATACGGAATCTAATGTTGAATTTTCATCCAACAATATTGATGTTGCTAAAGCTGCTACTAATTTATTAGCTATTGTTAAGCCATCAGATTTTGAATTAAATATATATGCAAAAACTAGTTTAGGAGACGGCAAGCAGGCAAATAATCCTTGGTTACAAGAATTGCCAGATCCTATTACTAGAACTACTTGGGATAATTATTTAACCATTTCCGCAGAAGACGCTAAGGAATTAGGCTTTGAAAATTGGAATGTAAGTGATGGAGCATTAAACGGAAACAAAGCTACTTTAAAAGTTGACGAAACTAGTTTAAAAGAAGTTCCGGTACTTATTCAACCAGGACAAGCAAAAGGAAGTATTGGTATTGCAGTTGGATATGGAAGAAAATCTGGAATGCAAAAGGAAATGATGACAGGTGTAAATGCTTATCCTTTAATGCAAAATTTTAATCCGTTTCAAAATGTAGTAATTGAAAAAACTGCTGGCGAACATGAATTTGCTTGTGTTCAATTGCAACATACCATAATGGGGCGTGATGAAATTATTAAAGAAACTACTTTAGGTGATTTTATTAATAAGCCAAAAGAAGATTGGAATGAAACTCCAGAGTTTTCTTTAGATCACCAAGAAGTACCTGCAAACAGAGTAGATTTATGGGAAAAATTTGATGATACTATTGGACATCATTTTAACTTATCTATTGATTTAGCAACTTGTACGGGTTGTGCAGCTTGTATAGTTGCGTGCCACGCAGAAAATAATGTGCCTGTTGTAGGTAAACACGAAATAAGAGTAAGTAGAGATATGCATTGGTTGCGTATTGATAGATACTATACTTCAGATATGACCAATGAAGTGGCAAAAGAAGAAGGTATTTTTGGAACAGGAGAAATGTTTAATGAAATGACCGTTCCTCAAGAAAATCCTCAGGTTGCTTTTCAACCAGTAATGTGCCAACATTGTAATCATGCACCTTGTGAAACAGTTTGTCCAGTTGCGGCAACTTCTCATAGTAAGCAAGGTCAAAATCATATGGCATATAACCGTTGTATTGGAACAAGATATTGTGCAAACAACTGTCCTTATAAAGTGAGAAGATTTAATTGGTTTAAATATGCTGAAAACAGCGAATTTGACTTTAACATGAATAACGATTTAGGAAGAATGGTTTTAAACCCAGATGTTGTAATTCGTTCAAGAGGAGTTATGGAAAAATGCTCAATGTGTATTCAAAAAACACAATTAAGTATTCTAACTGCTAAAAAAGAAGGACGTCCTGTAAAAGATGAAGAATTCCAAACTGCTTGTTCTAGTGCTTGTCCTACTGGATCTATGGTATTTGGAGATGTTAATGATAAGGAAAGTGAAGTTTCTCAATTAATAGAAGATGACAGAACATTCCATTTATTAGCTGAAGTAGGTACTAAACCAAATGTGATGTATCACTTAAAAGTAAGAAATTCAGAAGAATCATAAATAAAAATTAAGAAGATATTAAATTATGTCTCATTACGAAGCACCGATTAGAGAACCATTAATTTATGGGGATAAAAAATACCACGACATCTCTGTTGATGTTGCGGCTCCTGTAGAAGGGAAAGCCAATAAAAAATGGTGGATTGCATTTACAATTGCACTGATTGCATTTTTATATGGAATTGGAGCAATTACATATACCATTGGAACAGGTATTGGAGTTTGGGGTTTAAATAACCGCGTTAACTGGGCCTGGGATATTACTAATTTTGTTTGGTGGGTAGGAATTGGACATGCCGGAACGCTAATTTCAGCAGTACTGTTATTATTTCGTCAAAAATGGAGAATGGGTATTAACCGTTCTGCAGAAGCAATGACCATTTTTGCAGTTTTTCAAGCAGGAATATTTCCAATAATACATATGGGTAGAGTTTGGAATGCATTTTATGTATTGCCCATTCCAAATGCATTAGGTTCTTTATGGGTAAACTTTAACTCTCCATTATTATGGGATGTATTTGCAATTTCAACGTATTTATCGGTATCCTTAGTATTTTGGTACACCGGTTTGCTTCCTGATTTTGCGATGCTTAGAGATAGAGCTGTTAGACCATTTCAAAAAAAGATATACGGTTTATTAAGTTTTGGTTGGTCTGGAAGATTAAAAGATTGGCAACGATTTGAAGAAGTATCTTTGGTTTTAGCTGGTTTAGCAACTCCTTTAGTGCTTTCTGTACATACTATTGTATCTATGGATTTTGCAACTTCGGTAATTCCAGGTTGGCATAGTACCATATTTCCTCCTTATTTTGTTGCTGGAGCAATTTTCTCTGGATTTGCAATGGTTCAAACGCTATTGTTAATAATGAGGAAAGTATCTAACTTAGAATCTTATATTACAAGAGTCCATATTGAAAACATGAATAAAGTAATTTTGTTAACAGGAGGAATAGTTTCTGTTGCTTATATTACAGAGTTTTTTGTAGGTTGGTATTCAGGCAGTAGTTATGAAGATTACACGTATCTATCCGTAGGAGCTGCAACAGGTCCTTATTGGTGGGCGTTTTGGGCACTTATAACTTGTAACTTTATTTTTCCACAAACCTTATGGTTTAAAAAATTAAGAACTAATTATGTTTGGTCTTTTATTATATCTATTATTATTAATATTGGTATGTGGTTTGAAAGATTTGATATTATTGTTATAGATTTAAGTAGAGGTCATTTACCATCATCTTGGACGATGTTCTCTCCAACTTTTGTAGATGTCGCAATTTTTATAGGAACTATCGGATTTTTCTTTGTACTATTTTTATTATACGCTAGAACTTTCCCGGTAATAGCACAAGCAGAATTAAAAAGTATTTTAAAATCTTCAGGAGATAATTATAAAAAATTAAGAGGAGAAAATTATGAGTAATAAAACCATACAAGCCATTTTTGATGATGATGACATGCTTTTAAAAGCTGTTAAAGGATTAAAAGATGCAAAATATAACATAGAAGAGGTTTTTACACCTTTTCCTGTGCACGGATTAGAAAAAGCAGCAGGGTTAAAAAATACTCGAATTGCAATTACTTCCTTTATATATGGAGTTATTGGTTTTTCTTTTGCCGTTTGGATGATGAACTATATGATGGTTGTAGATTGGCCTCAAAATATTGGTGGAAAACCAAGTTTTAGCTTTCACGAAAACATGCCGGCTTTTGTACCTATTATGTTTGAATTAACAGTATTTTTTGCAGCACATTTAATGGTTATTACTTTTTATATGAGAAGTAAATTATGGCCATTTAAAAAAGCTGAAAACCCTGATGTTAGAACCACTGATGATCATTTTTTGGTAGAGGTTTCTACAGAAGAAAATGTTGAAAAACTAGAAGAGTTCCTAAAAAATAGTGGAGCTAAAGAAATAAAATTAAAAGCTTAACAAGTAATGAAAAAAGTACTTAATTTAATAGCAGTATTGTTAATAGTAATTAGCATAACTTCTTGCAGTAATAAACGTGAGCGAAAATTACAATATATGGCAGATACTGATATGTATAATGCTGTTGGTTACGAAACGTATGCAACCAATCCTTTTTTTAAAAACGGAATAGAAGCTCAAAAACCTGTAGAAGGATCTATTTTTAGAGGAGAAGTTCCTTATGAAATTCCAAATACTAATGAAGGATACGACTTAGCAAAGGAAACTTTAAAGTCGCCGTTAGAAGTAAATGACAAAAATCTTAAAAATGGAAAAGCCATGTATTCTATTTATTGTGTGGTTTGTCATGGAGCTAAAGGAGATGGGCAAGGTATTTTAGTAAAACGCGAAAAGTTTTTAGGAATACCTAATTATAAAGATAGAGAAATTACAGAAGGAAGTATTTATCATGTAATTATGTATGGTAGAAATATGATGGGATCTCATGCATCGCAATTAACAAATAATGAACGTTGGCAAATAGTGCAATACGTTCAAAAATTAAGAGAAGATTTACTTAAGTAACGACATTTACCAAAAGAAAGAAAAATAAAATATGTATACTTTTTCAAAAAAATTAAAAATTAGCGCAATCCTATTTATGATTTTGGGTGCATTAGGTATTGGTTATGGTTTTTTAACTACCCCAAATAATGTGGATGAAGTAAAAGAAATGATGCAACATGAAAATTCTCATGAAACTCATTCGGCTACTGAAAATACATCTTCAGAACAAGTAAAAGGTGATACTCATAAAAAAGCATCTGCAAATGAGAATAGTGAAGATGCTCATTTTACACATGCATTACACTCCTTGCAAAATCGTCCATACACGGCGATATTTATAGCAATGTTTTTCTTCTTTATGATTGCATTAGGAACATTAGCTTTTTATGCCATTCAATATGCATCTCAAGCAGGTTGGTCTATTGTACTGTTTAGAGTAATGGAAGGCATAACAGCCTATTTGCTTCCTGGATCATTATTTATTTTAGCATTCTTAATTTTAATGGCTGCTAATGGTCATCATTATTTTGTTTGGATGAATCCTGATTTTTACAATGCTTCAAGTGAACATTACGATGAAATTTTAGTTTCAAAAAGTTGGTGGTTGAACATTCCTTTTTGGATGATTAGAACTTTTATTTATTTGTTAGGTTGGAACTTTTATCGATATTTTTCAAGAAAAAATTCCTTAGCTCAAGATGTTGCTTCAGATTTAACTGCTTATAAAAAGAATTTAAAAGCATCTATTTTCTTTTTATTGTTTTTTGTTGTTACAGAATCTATGATGTCTTGGGATTGGTTAATGTCATTAACTCCACATTGGCAAAGTACGTTATTTGGTTGGTATGTGTTTGCAACTATGTTTGTATCTGGTATTACTGTAATTGCTATGGTTACTATTTATTTAAGAGCAAAAGGATATTTACCTAAAGTAAATGATAGCCATTTACATGATTTAGCAAAATTTATGTTCGGATTTAGTATATTTTGGACTTATTTATGGTTTTCTCAGTTTATGCTTATTTGGTATGCAAATATGCCAGAAGAAACCGCATACTTTACACCAAGATTATTAGGGCCTTATCAGTTATTATTTATTGGAATGCTTTTGTCTAACTTTGTATTTCCGTTGTTAGTGTTAATGAATAGCGATTACAAAAGAGTTCCTTGGTTTATAATTTCTACAGGTATTATTATATTAATAGGACATTATGTTGATGTTTTTGTAATTATTTCACCTGCAACTGTTGGTAATCATTGGGCAATAGGTATTCCTGAAATAGCATCCATTTTATTCTTTTTAGGCTTATTTATTTATATTGTATTCACAGCACTTTCAAAAGAATCCTTAGAAGTAAAACAAAATCCTTTTTTAACGGAAAGTGAGCATTATCATTATTAAAAAATAAATTCTCATACATAAAATCAATCCTGAATACTAATTATTCAGGATTTTTTTTATATTTGGCACTACTATAAAAACTAACTAAAAAAAATGACTGCATTACTTTATGTTTTACTAGCAATAGTTATATGTATTGCTATTTGGCAAATTACAAGCATATTTAATTTAAAAGGAGCAATAGCTACCGAAAAAGATAATAACACTCAAGGTATTTTATTTGCTTTGTTTGGTGTATTTTTCTATGGTTTAATGATATATTCATTTGCTAAATTATCTGTAGTATTATTGCCGGAATCTGCTTCCGTTGAAGGAGAAGATTATGATAAATTATATATAATTACCATGATATTAATTCTGGTAGTTCAAGCAATTACTCAATTTTTATTATTCTATTTTGCATTTAAATACCGAGGAATTAAAGGACGCAAAGCATTGTTTTATGCAGATAGTTCTAAATTAGAAGCTATTTGGACAATTATTCCTGCAGTAGTTTTATCAGGATTAGTTTTATACGGACTTTCCGTTTGGCAAGAAGTAATGGATTCGTCAGATGCAAAAGACCCTTTAATTGTTGAAGTTTATGCAAAGCAATTTCAATGGGAAGCACGTTATGCTGGTGCCGATAAGGAACTAGGTCGTGCAAATGTTAGAAATATAAAAGGTATTAATACTATGGGCGTGGATATGACAGATAAAAATGCTCAAGATGATATTCCAACTAGAGAATTGCATTTACCTAAAGGAAGAAAAGTAATATTTAAATTTAGATCACAAGATGTGTTACACTCTGCATTTATGCCACATTTTAGAGCTCAAATGAATTGTGTTCCCGGAATGGTAACTTCATTTTCATTCACACCAAAAATTACTACTCAAGAAATGAGGTTAAATGAAAAAACAGTTGCAAAGGTGGATGGTATTAATAAAATAAGAAAAGAAAAAGGAGAAGATCCTTATCAGTTTGATTATTTATTACTTTGTAATAAAATTTGTGGGGCTTCCCATTATAACATGCAAATGAAAATTGTTGTTGAAGAACCTTCAGAATTTAATACATGGTTAGAACAACAGAAAACAATGCGCCAAGTTATCAACTAAATTACTATACTACTAAAAAAATAAAACATGTCAAATCATCATAAACAAACATTTATAACTAAATACGTTTTTAGTACAGATCATAAAATGATTTCTAAACAGTATTTAATTACAGGAATTTTTATGGGTATTATTGGGGTAATGATGTCCATGTTATTTCGTTTGCAAATTGCTTGGCCAGAAGAATCTTTTGGAATTTTTGAAGCGTTTTTAGGTCATCACCAAGATGGAGGTGTAATGTCTCCTGATATATATTTAGCACTTGTAACCATTCATGGTACAATTATGGTGTTTTTTGTGTTAACAGCTGGCTTAAGTGGAACTTTTAGTAACTTACTTATTCCCTTACAAATTGGTGCACGTGATATGGCTTCTGGATTTTTAAATATGGTTTCCTATTGGCTGTTCTTTTTATCTAGTGTAATTATGGTAAGCTCTTTATTTCTTGAAGCAGGTCCTGCATCTGCAGGTTGGACAATTTACCCGCCATTAAGTGCATTACCACAAGCAATTCCAGGTTCAGGAATGGGAATGACATTATGGTTAATTTCTATGGCAATTTTTATTGCTTCTTCTTTGTTAGGAGCTTTAAATTATATTGTAACAGTACTGAATTTGAGAACTAAAGGGATGAAAATGACGAGATTGCCACTAACTATTTGGGCGTTTTTTGTAACTGCTATTATTGGTGTGGTATCTTTTCCTGTATTATTATCAGCAGCTTTATTGTTGATTTTTGATAGAAGTTTTGGAACTTCATTTTATTTATCCGATATATTTATTCAAGGAGAAGTTTTACACTATCAAGGAGGTTCACCTGTTTTATTTGAACACTTATTTTGGTTTTTAGGACACCCAGAAGTTTATATTGTATTATTACCGGCTTTAGGAATAACTTCCGAAATTATTTCAACAAACTCTAGAAAACCAATTTTTGGTTATAGAGCTATGATTGGCTCCATTATGGCAATAGCCTTTTTATCTACAATAGTTTGGGGACATCACATGTTTGTATCTGGAATGAACCCATTTTTAGGTTCGGTATTCACTTTTACAACACTTTTAATTGCTATACCATCAGCAGTAAAAGCATTTAATTATATAACCACATTATGGAAAGGAAATTTACAAATGAATCCGGCCATGTTGTTTTCAATTGGTTTGGTTTCCACGTTTATTTCTGGAGGTTTAACAGGTATTGTTTTAGGAGATAGCGCTTTAGATATTAATGTTCATGACACTTATTTTGTAATTGCCCACTTTCATTTAGTTATGGGAGTATCCGCAATTTATGGAATGTTTGCTGGTATTTATCATTGGTTCCCTAAAATGTATGGAAGAATGATGAATAAAACTTTGGGATACTGGCATTTTTGGATTACTGCAATTGCTGCTTATGGAGTGTTTTTTCCAATGCATTTTATTGGTTTAGCAGGATTGCCTAGACGATATTATTCTAATACTGCATTTCCATTGTTTGATGATTTATCAGATGTTAACAAGGTAATAACTCTTTTTGCAATTTTAGGAGGTTTAGCTCAATTAATATTTTTAGCAAATTTCTTTATTAGTATTTACAAAGGTAAAAAAGCTAGTCAAAATCCTTGGCATTCCAACACGTTAGAATGGACTACTCCTGTGGAACATATTCATGGAAACTGGCCAGGAGAGATTCCAGAAGTTCATAGATGGTCTTATGATTATAGCAAACCTGGTTTACCAGAAGATTTTGTTTCACAAAGCACACCTCTTTTTCCAGGAGAAGAAGAATCTTAATTATAAATGGAATAGTTTATTGAAAATCTCAGCAAATTCATTTTTTATAAGAATTTGCTGAGATTTTCAATTTTGTAAAAGGTTCATTGAATTTATTTTTCACTAAATAAAGTTATATACTATTATTTCATTTTTTAATTTTCAATTTTCAATTGTTAATTATATTACTTCGCTATCTTTGTTTTTATGAATGAAAATTTAGATCCTGATAAAAATAACTTTTCTTCTGAAGAGTTAGATGTTGAAAAAAAATTAAGACCATTAAGTTTTAAGGATTTTACGGGTCAGGAACAAATTATCGAAAATTTAAAAATTTTCGTTCAAGCTGCTAATTTAAGAGATGAGGCTTTAGACCACACTTTATTCCATGGCCCTCCAGGTTTAGGAAAAACAACCTTAGCACATATTCTTTCTAATGAACTAAATGTTGGTATAAAAATTACCTCTGGGCCAGTAATTGATAAACCAGGAGATTTAGCAGGTTTATTGACTAGCCTAAGTGAGCGCGATGTGTTGTTTATTGATGAAATTCATAGATTAAGTCCAATTGTGGAAGAATATTTGTATTCAGCAATGGAGGATTATAGAATTGATATTATGATTGAATCTGGTCCAAATGCAAGAACAGTTCAAATAGATTTAGAACCATTTACGCTAATTGGAGCAACTACCCGTTCGGGCTTATTAACTGCGCCAATGAGAGCACGATTTGGAATTAGCAGTAGGTTACATTATTACAATACAGAACTGCTTACTACCATTGTTCAAAGAAGTGCTCAAATATTAAAAGTGCCAATTAGCATGGAAGCTGCAATTGAAATTGCCGGAAGAAGCAGAGGAACGCCAAGAATTGCAAACGCACTTTTAAGAAGAGTACGTGATTTTGCACAAATTAAAGGAGATGGCAGTATCAATATTAAAATAGCTAAATACGCTTTAAATGCCTTAAATGTTGATGCGCATGGTTTAGACGAAATGGATAATAAGATTTTAAGCACAATTATTGATAAATTTAAAGGTGGTCCCGTTGGCATTACAACAATTGCAACTGCAGTTGGAGAAAATACAGAAACTATAGAAGAAGTTTATGAACCTTTTTTAATACAGGAAGGCTTTATTATGCGTACTCCTAGAGGAAGAGAAGTAACGGAATTAGCCTATAAACATTTAGGTAAAACAAAAACAAGTTCACAAAACGAATTATTTTAATTTTAGTGATGTACATCACAAATTAAAAAAATGTTCGAAGTACTTTTGTTTAAAATTTACTACTAAAATCTGAAATGACGTTAAAACAAATTTTTCCTTTTTTAACTTGGTTGCCAATGGTAAGGCAAACCTGGAAAGATGACTTAATTGCTGGATTAACAGGTACTATTATTGTTATCCCTCAAGCTGTGGCATTTGCAATGATTGCGGGAATGCCACCTGTTTATGGCTTTTACACGGCTATGTTAACTCCGGTTATTGCAGCAATATTTGGTTCTTCCTATCATTTGGTGTCTGGGCCAACAACAACAAGTTCCATTGTATTATATTCTATAATTAGTAAACATATTAATCCCTCTAATGATATAGAAGCTTTTGTTTCTTTAGCTATTTTGTTATCCTTTATGGCAGGTTTAATAAAACTTTTTATGGGAATTGCACGAATGGGAAAATTGGTAAATTTTGTTTCTAATTCAGTAATTATTGGGTTTTCTGCCGGAGCAGGAGTATTAATAGCATTTAAACAATTAAAACATATTTTTGGAATAAAGGTTCCTCAAGGAAGTTCTTTTTCTCATATTATAGAATTTATTACTTTTCATTTGTCTGAAACAAATTGGTATGCATTTGCTGTAGCCATGGGTACTTTAATTATAGCCTTAGTAATTAAAAAAATTAAAAAAATATCTAGATTGTATATGTTAATTGCTATGATTTTTGGGAGTGTTTTGGCAATTTGGTTAGGCGGAAGTTTACATGGTATTGAAACTGTTGGAAGTATTCCTTCTAATTTACCTCCATTTAAAATGCCAGATTTTGATTATAATAATATGCGAATGTTAAATTCCGGAGCTATTATTTTAGCTACTTTGGGGCTTGTGGAAGCTGCGGCTATTTCAAGGTCAATAGCTCTTCATACACATCAAAAATTAAATATTAATCAAGAATTTGTTTCCCAAGGAATATCTAATGTTGTTTCAAGTTTCTTTTCTTGTTATACAAGTTCAAGTTCATTTACAAGATCTAGTATTAATTTTCAGTCTGGTGCAAAAACACCTCTTTCTGCTTTTATTTCTGCTTTTGGGTTAATGTTTGTTGTATTGTTTTTTGCAAAATATGCTGCCTTTTTACCTAAACCAGCAATGGGTGGAATTATACTTCTTGTAGGATATAATTTAATAGACTTTAAACATATAAAATCTATTTTTAAAAGTAGTAAACGCGAATTAATTGTTTTTAGTGCGACGTTTTTAGGAACTTTATTTTTAGATCTTCAACAAGCATTGGTAATTGGTGTCTTTTTTTCTTTATTTTTCTATTTAGAAAAAACTTCGAAACCTAATATTGCTATTTTGGGTCTTGATAAAACTAATAGATTTATAAATATTATTAGAGATAAAAATGTAAAAGAATGTCCACAATTACATATTATTCGTGTTGATGGGTCTCTATATTTTGGTTCTGTTGAATCTATTGCTAACTATTTTTCAGAATTATATGAAAATAATGACGGCAAGCACCTTCTTGTTATTGCTGAAGGAATAAATTTTATTGATTTAGCTGGTGCTGAGTGGTTAATGCATGAAATTGAAAAATGGAAAGCAACAAATCGTATTATTTATTTTAGCGGGTTGAAATTAGTTGGACAAAATATACTTATTAAAGGAGGTTTTTTAGATAAAATAGGAAGTAATTATTTTTATAAAGATAAAAAGACTGCAATTGAAAAAATTTATCAAGAATTGGATAAAAAAATATGTGAAACTTGTGAGGTGAAAACCTTTTTTGAGTGCACAAAAAACTGAATGTTATTTTAAAAACCATATCATTATTTTTAATTAAATGAAATTAGTAAATGTATTTCCATTTTTAGATTGGTTAACTAGCTATAAAAAGTCGTGGTTTAAAGGCGATATTTCTGCAGGGTTAACAGTTGGCGTTATGCTAATTCCTCAAGGTATCGCTTATGCAATGATTGCTGGTTTACCTCCAATTTATGGTTTGTATACTGCAATGATACCGCAAGTAATGTATGCTTTTTTTGGCACATCAAGGCAATTAGCAGTTGGCCCATCCGCAATGGATTCTTTAATTGTAGCATCAGGTATTGGAGCGATTGCAATGGTTGGTTCTGAACATTTTATTGCATTAGCCATATTATTAGCATTATTAATTGGCTTAATTCAACTAGCTTTAGGTATTTTTAGATTGGGGTTTTTGGTTAACTTTTTATCAAAACCAGTAATAAGTGGATTCACTTCTGCGGCAGCATTAATTATTGGTTTTAATCAGTTAAAACATTTATTTGGAGTTAATATAAACCGGAACCATCAATTACAATATTTAATTTTAGATGCTATAAAACAATTAAAAAACATTAATTATCCAACTTTTGTTATTGGTATTTCTTCTATTTTAATTTTAGTTTTAATAAAGCGTTATTTTAAAAAAATACCAGCTGCATTAGCAGTAGTTGTTTTAGGAATTTTGGCGGTAAAGTTTTTTAATTTACATCAATACGGTGTTAAAATAGTTGGAACTATTCCTAAAGGATTGCCTCATTTTGCTATTCCGAAGTTTAATTTAGAAATGGCAAAAGAGTTAGGACCATTGGCTCTAACTCTTGCTTTAATTGCATTTATGGAAGCAGTATCGGTTGCAAAAGCAATAGAAGTAAAACACATGAATTATAAAGTAAAAGCCAATAAAGAATTAATTGCATTAGGACTTGGAAATATTTTTGGCTCATTATTTCAAAGTTATCCATCAACAGGAGGGTTTGGTCGTACAGCAGTAAACAATCAAAGTGGAGCAAATACTCCTTTTGCTGCTATAATTTCAGCGGTGGTTGTAGGGTTAACGTTAGTGTTTTTAACGCCATTATTTTATTATTTACCCAAAGCAGTTTTGGGAGCAATAATTATGGTAGCCGTTTTTAGTTTATTAGATTTTAAAGTTCCATATCAGTTATGGAAATATACAAAACGCGATTTAATAATTTTAAATGTTACGCTATTAATTACGGCAACCATTGGAATAAAAGAAGGAATTATAACAGGTGTTCTTTTTTCTTTAATTATGTTAATTTATAAATCTACTAAACCACACGTAGCAATTTTAGGAAATGTACCAGAAACTTATTTATATAGAAATATAAAGAGATTCGACAATTTGATTATTCTGAAGGATGTTTTAATAATTAGGTTTGATGCGCAACTTCATTTTGCAAACACTACCTATTTTAAAGATACTATTTATGCTGAAGCTCAAAAAAAAGGCAATAAATTAAAAATTATAGTTATTGACGGGGAAAGCTTAAATAATTTAGATAGTAGTGGCGTTTATGCTTTAGAAGAAATTTTAAAATTTTTTAAAGAAAAGAAAATCACTCTCTATTTCACGGGTTTAAAAGGTCCAGTTAGAGACACCATTTATAAATCTAACATTATAAAAGACATTGGTCAAGAGCATTGCTTTATGAGTATTCAAGAAGCGATTGATTCATATAAAGAAAAAAACAATACTAACCATAAAAAGAAATATACCTATCAACGAAATGTTTAACTAAGTGATTTACATCACAATAAGTAATTGGTAATTTATTATTTTGGAACCCATTAATTAACTATTTAAAAAATTAGAAAATGAAAGTAGAACAACTATTTACTGGCTGCTTAGCAGAAATGGCTTATTATATTCATTCCAATGGCGAAGCTGCAATTATAGATCCATTAAGAGAAACTGAACCATATTTAAAAATGGCGAAAGTGGATGGAGTTAAAATTAAATACGTTTTTTTAACTCATTTTCATGCTGATTTTGTGTCAGGCCAGGTCGATCTAGCTAAAAAAACAGGAGCAACTATAGTTTTTGGACCAAATGCAAATCCTTCGTATGATATTCATCAAGGAAAAGATGGCGAAGAATTTAAAATTGGAGATTTAACACTTAAGTTATTACATACTCCAGGTCATACCATGGAATCTTCATCATATCTTCTTGTGGATAAAGAAGGTAAAACACCTTATGTATTTACTGGAGATTGTTTGTTTATTGGAGATGTTGGAAGACCAGATTTAGCCGTAAAATCAGATTTGACTCAAGCAGATTTAGCAGGACATTTATTTGATTCTTTACGAAATAAAATAATGACCTTACCAGATGATATTATTGTGTACCCAAATCATGGTGCAGGTTCAGCTTGTGGCAAAAACATGAGTTCAGAAACTTTTGATACTTTAGGAAATCAAAAGAAAACTAATTATGCTCTAAGGGCAGATATGACCAAAGAAGAATTTATTGTTGAAGTTACCACAGGGTTAAAACCGCCACCACAGTATTTTGGAAATAATGTTAGAATGAACAAAGGAATTAATACTAGTATTGATGAAATTTTAAAAAAAGGAGTAACCCCAATTGATGCAGATTCCTTTAAAGAAATGAGCGATCAAAAGGATATTTTAGTTATAGATACTCGTTCTAAAGAAGAATATGCAGAGGAAGGAACCGTTCCAGGAGCTTGGTTTATTGGTGTAGATGGAAGTTTTGCTCCTTGGGTTGGAACCTTAATTAAAGATATTAATCAAAAAATTATTTTTATAGCAGAAGGAGATAGAGAACAAGAAGTAGTTACTCGCTTTTCTCGTGTAGGTTACGATAATATTTTAGGATTTTTAAGAGGGGGAATGCATTCTTGGAAAGCAGCAGGCCATGAAATATCAAAAATTGGCTCTATGTCTGCCATTCAATTTGCCAATAGATTAAAAGAAGGAAGCCTAGAAGCTCCTTTAGATGTAAGAAAAGAATCAGAGTTTTTGTCAGAACATGTAGTTAGTGTTGAAAATTTCCCATTAGATTTTATTCATAGTAATTTTTCAGAAATAAAATCAGATAAAGAATACTTTTTGCATTGTGCAAGCGGTTATCGTTCATTAGTTGCGGCATCTATATTTCAAGCAAATGGCGTTAGTAAAGTTACAGATATAAGAGGTGGATTTAACGATATTAAGGATACTGATGTTGAGCTTACGGATTATGTTTGTCCAACTACATTATTGTAAAAAATAAATATTTATTATATTAACAGGAAGTTTTTTAACTTCCTGTTTTTGTTTAAAGTAACTTAGGTTACTGCAATAAATAAACTAAAAATTAATTTTGTAAAAAAATCAAAAACAAAATAAAAATGAACAAATTTATTAAAGCAGTGCTTCTTGCATTGGTGGTAAGCATTATTAGTGTGAGCTGTAAAAACAGTAAATCACATGCTCCAAAAACTGCTGGTGCAAAAATCTCCTCCTCAATTAACAAAAATGAAAATCAAGTTGTTGAAGGAAAAGTAGCCATATTAACCCCAGTAGAATTTAAAGAAAAATCTAAAAATCAACAACTTTTAGATGTTAGAACACCTTTTGAATTCAAACAAGGATATATTAAAGGCGCAAAAAATATCAATTTTTTCGATAAAAATTTCTTAGAAGAAGTAAATTCTTTTGATAAAAGTAAACCAATTTATGTGTACTGTAAATCTGGACATAGATCTGGAATGGCAGTAAAACAAATGTCAAAATTAGGATTTAAAGAAATTTATGAATTAAAGAATGGAATCATAAATTGGGTTAGAAACAATAATCAAATTGAAAAATAAATAATGGCAAAAGTAGTAGTTTTAGGAGCTGGAATTTCTGGACATACCGCAGTTTCTTATTTAAGTAAAGCACTTAAAAAAAATCATGAAGTTGTTATGGTTTCCCCCAATAGTAATTTTCAATGGCTACCTTCAAATATTTGGGTTGGAGTTGGTCTAATGACTATTGACCAAGTTAAATTTAAATTAGCTCCTGTTTATAAAAAATTAGGAGTAGATTATAAACAAGCAAAAGCTGTTTCTATTCATCCAGAAGGAAATAATGAAAATGCTAAAGGATTTGTTAAAATTGAATATGTTACTGAAGAAGAAAAAGGTAAAGAAGAAATAGTTACTTATGATTATTTAATAAATGCCACAGGGCCAAAATTAAATTTTGATGCAACCGAGGGTTTAGGTCCTCATAAATTTACACAGTCTGTTTGTACTTATGATCACGCAGCACATGCTTGGGGTAAACTTCAAGAATCTCTAGCGAAAATGGAAAATGGTGAGCGACAAACTTTTGTTGTTGGTACAGGTCATGCTTTGGCAACTTGCCAAGGTGCAGCATTTGAATATATATTAAATATAGCTTTTGAAATTAAAAAGCGAAATTTAATGCATTTAGCTGATTTATGGTGGATTAGTAACGAGTATGAATTAGGTGATTTTGGTATGGGAGGTGCATATATTAAAAGAAACGGATATATAACTCCAACCAAAATATTTACAGAATCTATTTTAAAGGAATATGGAATTAGATGGATAAAAAGAGCTGGAGTTCAAAAAGTAGAGGACGGAAAAATTCATTATGAAAACTTAAGAGGTGAATATCATACTAGAGATTTTGATTTTGCAATGCTAATTCCTGGTTTTGCCGGAGCAGGCATGAAAGCTTTTAATAAACAAAATGAAGACATTACTTCAGCTGTTTTTGTAGCTAATGGAATGATGAAAGTAGATGCAGATTATACGCCAAAACCTTATGAAGAATGGAGTGCTAAAGATTGGCCATCAATTTATCAAAGTATAAAATATGATAATATTTATGCAGCAGGTATTGCTTTTGCACCGCCTCATGGAATGTCAAAACCTATGCAAAGCCCAAATGGCACAAAAATATTTCCTACACCTCCAAGAACAGGAATGCCATCGGGTGTAATTGGTAAAATTGTAGCTCAAAATATTATTCATGCCGTTAAAACAGGTACAATGGAGCATAAGCACAAAGCATCTATGGCGCATATGGGAGCAGCTTGTATTGTTTCTGCAGGTTATGGATTATTTAAAGGTCAAGCAGCAGTTATGACGGTTAACCCAATAGTTCCAGATTGGGAAAAATACCCAAAATGGGGAAGAAATATAAATGATACCGTTGGTGTTGTTGGTACAGCAGGTCATTGGATGAAATTATTTATGCATTATATGTTTTTATATAAAGCAAAAGCAAAACCATTTTGGTGGTTAATTCCAGAATAAAATAAACCTATTAAAAAAAATAACATGACTAAAATAACACAAAATACAGTTCCTTATAGCAATATTTCATATGGAACAGAGCCAACAAAAATGGTTAGATTTATGAGAAGATGTTTTATTATTCAAGTTTTTAACTTTTTTAAATTAAATTTAAAAGTTATGAGAATTGTTGTAGGAGGGCATTCTTAGTATCATATATTTTTGTAATTTTACTTCAACTAAAATAAATCTAAAATGACAACAATTGAAATATTAAACTTGAAATGTGGTGGTTGCGCTAATACTGTAAAAAAGGGAATTATCGCAATAGAAGGCGTTAATAAAGTAGAGGTTGATGTAGAAACTTCAAAAGTTACTATTGATACTGCCGATGAATTGGTATTGGCTTTAGTTAAGCAAAAGTTATCAACTATGGGATATCCACAAGTTGGAGATGATAATACCATTATTCATAAAGCAAAATCTTTTGTAAGTTGCGCTACAGGAAGAATGACTTCTGAAGAGTAGTAAAATCTAAAATAATTTAGGACATCTTAAAGTGATTTAAATCACTTTAAGATGTTTTTTTTTATTGTAATTTTTGACTTTATAACTTACTAAATACTAACTAAAAAATTAAAAAATAATGTCAAAACATTTTCAAGTTTTAGTCATAGGAGGAGGTACAGCCGGAATTATGGTTGCGTCTATGTTAAAACGAAAAGATTCATCTCTTAAAATTGGGTTGTTAGATCCTGCAAAAAAACACTATTATCAACCAGCCTGGACTTTAGTAGGCGCAAACACGTATAATTTTGATGCTACAGCTAGATCTATGGACTCATTAATTCCTATTGGAGTAGAACATATTAAAGAGTTTGCAGAAAAATTTGATCCTGAAAACAATAAGGTTATTTCTAAAAAAGGAAATGAATTTACGTATGATTATTTAGTGGTTGCACCAGGGTTGAAAATTGCTCCAGATTTGGTGGAGGGTTTATCAGAAGCTATGGATAAAGGAGTAGTTTGTAGTAATTATACCAATCCAAATCACACTTGGGAAGTACTTAAAAACTTTAAAGGAGGTACAGCTTTATTTACACAACCAGCAACACCAATAAAATGTGGTGGAGCTCCTCAAAAAATTATGTATTTGGCAGATGAACATTTTACAAAAACAGGTGTTAGAGACAAAACAAACATAGTTTTTGCAATGCCAGGAAACGTTATTTTTGCCGTTAAAAAAGTAGCAAAAACCTTGATGGAAGTAATTGATAAAAAAGATATTAATGTTCGTTTTTATCATAAATTGGTAAAAGTTGATGCAAAAAAACAAATTGCTTGGTACCAAATTTTAAAAGAATCTGACGATGGAAATGATTGTGTGGTAATTAAAGCAAATGAAGGTGATGTTGTAGATAAAGAAATTCAACATAACTATAAAGATGTTAAAGCAGTTGAAAAAGATGGTTTAATAGGAATTCATTTTGATATGATGCATTTAGCACCACCACAACAATCACCTGATTTTATTAGAAATTCTCCTTTAGCCACGGAAGCTGGCTGGCTATCAGTTGATCCTGCAACTATGCAACATAAAAAGTATAGTAATATTTTTGGAATAGGAGATGTTTGCGAACTTCCAACAGCAAAAACTGGCGCCGCAATTAGAAAGCAAACTCCTGTAGTTGTAGGTAATATTTTACATTTAATAAGTGAAAGTAAATTGGCAGATAGAACTTATAATGGTTATTCTTCTTGCCCATTAGTTACAGGCTATGGAAAAATGGTATTAGCAGAGTTTGATTATTCAAAAGAATTTAAACCAGATCCTAAATTAAAACAGTTTCCATTGATGATTGGTGATTCATCTAAAGAACATTGGCGTTTATGGATTCTAAAAAAATATATGCTTCCTTATTTGTATTGGAACAAAATGATGAAAGGAATAGAAGTATAAATTTCAAAATAAAAAAGCCTGAACACTTTATGTTCAGGCTTTTTTTATTACCGTCATCAGGCTTAACTTGTTTCAGTATCTTTTCATGTTGAAAATTAATCAAAATGAGACCATGAATCAAGTTCAGGGTGACGTATAATTTTTTAACAGTTTTTTTAATTTAAAATTTTAGCGTTGCTCCTACCAAAAAGTTTCTAGTTGCTTGAGGATAATAACCAGCGCCATCTAAAGTAGTGGTTTCTCCAGATACAGACCAAGTATCATCATAAGTGTAATAATAGCCGTTTGAAATATATTCAATATTAAAAATATTATTTATTAAAGCCGTAAATACAATAGACTTAATCATTTTATTTGGTTTAATTTCATAAGTGAAATTTAAATCATTTACAAAATAACTTTTTAATTTTGAGTTTACATTGTCTATATTACCCATATATTGTTCACCCACATATTTTGAAAGCAATGAAAATTGCATATTGGTATTTGGATGATATATTAAAGCATTACCTGCAACAATATTTGGAGAAAATGAAATGTTTGTATTCCCTAAATTTGTTAAATTTCCATTCCAAGAAGTAACAAAATCTATATTTTTATTATTGCTTAAGGCAAAATTTGGTTGCCAGCTAAAGTGTTTGTTTAAGTTAATTTTTCCGTCAAATTCTATACCTAATCGGTAACTTTTACCACTTGTTCCTCTAATAAAATCTCCAGTATCATCAATGGCACCAGTTAACACTAGTTGATTTTTATAACGCATATAATAAATGTTGGTGTTTAAGGATACGTTTTCAGCTTTGTAGCGCCAACCTAACTCATAGTCATTTAATTTTTCGGCAGTATTTACCCCATTTTTAAAATCACTTCTATTTGGTTCTTTAGTTGCTTTTGCAGCGGAAAAATAGATGCTGTTATTTTCATTAGCTTTAAATGTAAGTCCTGCTTTTGGATTGAAAAACGAGTAATTTTCATCTATGTTAATAGGGTTTCTATCCGAAGTAACACCAGCAGTTTTAAATCCTACAAATCTTCCTTGTAAATCGGTAAATAAAACCCAGTTATTCGATAATTTATAGGTGATTTTTCCAAAAACATTAGCATCATTTTTTTTGGTATTGCTATTGTAATAGGGTTCTCTAATTTGTGAATTGCTAGCGTATTGAGCCCAGATAATTTCTCCAAAATGATTGCCACTATAATGACTTACGGAAGTTCCAAAAACAAGTTCTAATCCGTTGTTTTTATAGGTAGCATTAGCATTAGCAACATAAAAATCATTATCTAACCACCTTCTTCTAATTAAATCGGTTTTATCTATGGTTTCTCCACCTATGGTAATTGAAGCTAAATTATAATCCGAAAAATCTTCATCTGTTTTATATTGTTCATAATAACCATTTCCTTTGCTATAATTTAAAGCAACATTGGTTCTCCAATTTGGTGATAATTTCTGATTCCAAAGTAATTGATAATGATCTTGTTGATAATTATCGGTTTCATTATCATAGCTATATGGATTGTAGGTTCTACCTAAAGTTTTCATTTCATCTTTTGTAACCCCGTACCACGCTTGGTAAGTTTTTTCTTTTCCGCCGAAAGTTAAAGCCTTTATTAAGGTATTATCATCTACATAAGAAGCTTGTAAAAAGTAAGATTTTAAATTAGAGAAAGCTCTGTCAATATAACCATCAGAATCTATTTTAGAAAAACGACCAGCAAACTCAATATGGTTATTAATTTTACCCGTACTAAATTTAACAGTATTTTTAGTAGTGTTGTAAGATCCTATAGAGCTACTAATTTCACCATAAGGATTTTCTGAAATAGCATCTGTTAAAATATTTAAACTTGCACCAAAAGCGCCAGAACCATTGGTGGAAGTTCCAACACCACGCTGTAATTGCATACTTTGTGTAGAAGAAGCAAAATCAGGCAAATCTACCCAGTAAGTTCCTTGACTTTCCGCATCGTTATAAGGGATGCCGTTAATAGTTACATTTACTCTTGTGGCATCACTTCCTCTAACTCTAATACCAGTATAGCCAACGCCAGCGCCAGCGTCAGAAGTGGTTACTACAGAAGGCAAGTAATTTAAAAGCACAGGAATATCTTGACCTAAATTTCGTTTCTCTAATTCTTTTTTGTTAATATTACTATGCGTTACCGGAGAGGATTCTTTTACTCGAACTGCATCTACTAATACTTCATCTAAATTTACAAAACTATCTGCCATATTAATGGTAATGGATTTATTTTCTGTTAAGTAAACGCCAATATTTTTAGGTTTACTAATTGCGCTAACAACTAAAGTATAACTTCCTTTTTTTAATTGAAAAGTAAAATTTCCTTTTAAATCTGAAGTTGTTCCGTTTGTAGTGCCTTTAATTAAAATACTTGCACCAGGTAATGGATTATTTCCATCCATAACTTTTCCTGCTAGTGTAAATAAGTTTTGAGCATTTGCATTAATGGAGCATGCAATTATTAAAAAAGTTACTAATAGCTTCACTTTTTTAAAGTTCTGTTTTAAAAATGGTTTCATTTAGTATAAAATAAAACGATTTAAAAAGAGGTAATTAATCGGTATTTAATTAATTTTTATTAATCCCTTAACAGCATTATCTGTTCAGGTTCAATGGGTTTGATCTCAGCCGTTTTAGGCACCCCTTTTGAGATACTGCAAAATTAAGAAATATTTATGTAAAAATCTTAAAATAAATAAGTTTTACTTCATCTTATTTATTGTAATAATTAATTTATAAAATAATGATATATATTAGGTTTAATACTTAGGTAATATTTTACCTTTGTCCTTTAATTTTAAAGAAAATCCTTTTGAAAACTATTACCTCAAAAATGGTTTTGACAGATGCTTCTAAAATTATGACAGAAGCATTGGTGCAATCAGGTGCAGATGTATTTATAGGATACCCAATAACACCTTCCAATTTATTTTATGCTTATTCTAAAGAACGATTTCCAGAATTTTTAGCTGGCCCAGATGAAATATCTGTTTTACAATGGATGTGTGGTTATTCGGCAGCAGGAAAAATTCCGGTTACTGCAACGTCATTTCCAGGATTAGCCTTAATGACCGAAACACTTAATATGGCTTATATGATGGAATTGCCAATGGTGTTGGTTATTGTTCAGCGGTTAGGTCCAAGTACAGGTTCTGCAACTACAGGAGCTCAAGGGGATTTAAAATTTTTAGATGGTGTAATTTCTGGCGGACTTCCATTACCTATTTTTAGTCCTTCTAATTTTAACGATGCTTGGACGTTGGCAAATAAAGCTATGAAAACTGCGGTTGAATTTAGAACACCAGTTATTATATTAACCTCTAAAGAATTGGTAATGACTCAAAAAGGGTTTGATATGAGTTTATTAGAACCAATAAAAAAAGTTGATAGAACTCCAAAAGATTTTGAAAAACCATTTCAGCCATATAAAGCAGGTAAAGATATGGTTCCTACTTTTTATCCTTTAGGAAATGAAAAATACCAAGCAAGGTTTAATGCTTCTACTCATGATAATGATGGTTTAATAAGAAAAGGAACTCCAGAAAGTTTGGCTAATACTTGGCGTTTACGTGAAAAATTAGAAAAACGAGTAGATGAATTTTCTTTTTACGAATTAGATGCAGATGAAAATGCAACCGATTTAATTGTTAGTTGGGGTGTAACCGCTGACGCTTCACGAGATGCAGTAAAATCTATTAGAGATAAAGGAAATAAAGTTTCCTTATTAATTGTGAAAACTTTATTACCAGTTTCATCAAAAATTTATGATATCATAGATGCTTACAAAAAAGTACTATTTGCTGAAGAAAATATGACAGGTTTATATAAAGAAATGATTTTTGGTAAACGCAATAATTCAAAAGTTAAAACAGCTACAAAATTTGGAGGTATGCTAACACCATCAGAAATTGTAGAAAAGTTATATAATTAAAAAAATTATGGAAACATCAGAAAAAATATTAACCAATGTTAAAATGCCTTTTTGCCCAGGTTGTGGACATGGCGTTGGCGTAAGAAGTACTTCAAAAGCATTGGAAAATTTAGGATATGGTTCAAAGGATGTAGTTATGGTTAGTGATATAGGATGTTCTGGTTTGGTAGATCCTTTATTTGCAACGCATACTATTCATGGTTTACATGGTCGTTCTCCGGCTTTAGGTTTAGGTGTAACTTTGGGGTTAGATAATTCTAATAAAAAAGTAATAGTTGTACAAGGTGATGGAGGTGCAACTATTGGTTTACAACATATTTTAGAAGTTTCGAGAAGAAATGTGGATATGACCTTAATTGTATTAAATAATTTGCTTTATGGGATGACTGGTGGGCAAATGAGTGGATTATCAACAAGTAATTTTAAACAATTTAAACATAGTGATGATAATGCTGAGCCCTATGATATTGTAAATTTAGCACATAATGCGGGGGCAGCTTTTAGTGTACGTGTCAATAATATTTCAAATTTTGAAAACACGTTAAAAGAAGCAATTGAAACTCCAGGATTTTCTTTAGTAGAATTGTCTAGTTTATGTACATCACACGGTATGAAAAAAATATCGGAACTAAAAAGTTATATAGAAGAGGAAGAAAAATTTACAAATGATAGACCGGTTGGCGTTAGTTTAAAACGAAATACAAAAAGCTTATTAGAAAACACAAAAATTTTAAAGCCTCAATATAAATCAACTATTACTGAAAGTGTTGGTGTTGTAATTGCTGGTTCTGCTGGTGGCGGAGTTCAATCTGCAGCAAAAATGTTAGCTCAGGCAGGAATTTTATCTGGTTTATACGCAACCATGAAAGGAGAATACCCAATAACCGTTGGTACTGGTTTTTCGGTTGCAGAAGTAATATTATCTAAAAAACCTATTTATTTTTCAGGATTAGAAAAACCAAGTGTTGTTTTAGCGGTTACCGAAGATGGATGGATTAAAGTAAAAAATAGAATTGCAGATTCTTCTAAAGTGTATTTAGATGCCAAAATTAAAACAGAATCTTTTTTTGAATATGATATTAAAGAGTTTTTAAAAGAAGGAGGTAAAAAAGGCGCAGCGTTAGGTGCTATTTCGTATTGGCTTGATAAATCCAAAATATTTCCTGTTGAAGCTTTATTAAAAGTGATTGAAGGAAGTAAATATGAAGATTCCTTAAAAAAAGCTATAAAAAGTGCCGAAAAATTTAAAGAATTAGTTTATGTAAACCGTTAAATCTCAGGTTTTTTACGGAATGCTTTTTTAAAAGCTTGCTTTTTCTTTTTATCTAATCTTTTTTGAATACTACTTTTAGTAGGTTTAGATGGTTTCCTTTTTTTAGGAATTTTTAAAGCATTTATTATAATTTCAAAAAAACGTTTTATAATAATTTCTTTGTTTTTATGTTGGCTGCGGCTTACCTCACATTTTAAAATGAATAAATGGTTTTTAGTAAGTTTTGTCTTTAAATTTCTATATAGTAATTCTTTTTCTTCTTCCGAAAATTCTTTTGAATTTTGCACATTAAAAATCAACTCAATTTTAGAAGAAACTTTGTTAACATGTTGCCCTCCAGCGCCACTGCTTCTAACTGCTTTGAAGGTGCATTCTTTTATAAGGTTTTCCCTGTTCATTATATTTGTGGCAGGTTGTCATTATTTTGTTGATGTAAAAAATGTAAATCTAAATCAGATAAATTATCAGAAAAACGTTGTAAGTTTTCTTTAGATTTTAGTATTTCATCAATTTTAGCAACGGCAGTTTTATATCGGTTTTTTTTATCCCCTTTTAATAAAATATATGATCGATTGTATTTTATTAATGCATTTTCAAAAGCTTTAAACATTTCTAAACGTTGTTCTGGTCTATCTCTTAAATCATCTGCTTCCCAAGGAGTATCAATATAGGTTAGTAAATATAAATCGTAACTGTTAGCTCTAGCTGCTTTTTCTAAATCTTCATTTACAAAGCCACCATAAAACTCTTCTGAATATACTTTTGTTTCTAATAAATCGGTATCACAAATTAAAACCTTATCTGCTTTTTTAGCCAATTCGTTTTCTAATTTCATTTGACCAAAAGCAATTGGCAGTAAATCAGAATTTTCACAAGTTTTACGTTCATTATTCCATTTATTTTGCAAATAATCTCTAGCATATTCAGGAACCCAAACGGTGTTGTAATGTCTGGCTAAATGGATGGAAAGTGTTGTTTTACCGGTGCTTTCTGGACCAAATAGAACAATTTTTATAATATTTACTTTGTCTTGTTTAAGAGTTTTCTCCATGAAAAATATCCTTGTATTGCTAAAATTAAAAATATGGTATATTGAATACCTGTAAACCCGTACCCTTTAACAAAATATAAAGGAATGGAAACTATATTGCCAGCAATCCAAAGGGTCCAGTTTTCTAATTTTTTATTAGCCATTAACCACATACCGGCAAAAAATATTCCTGTAGTAAAGGTATCTAAAAATGGGGTAATTTTTCTAAAATTGGATAAATTACCAGAAAACATATTGGTTATTGCATAATGCACACTTTCATTAAAATTTAAGTTATTGGGCATTACATTAAAATGTCTATATACAAAAATTACAAAAATGGAAGTAAATACAAATATACTGGTGGCTTTAAGTTTGTCTTTTTTATTTGTTCTAGTAATTGGAATAGGCTTATCATTATCCATAATTCTGCTCCACATATACCATCCGTAAACACTCATTATGGTGTAATAAATATTAATTATTAAATCGCCATACAAGTTCCATTGTGAAAGTAAATAAACATAAATTGCAGTACTTATTATTCCAGTTGGAAACACTAAAATATTTTCTTTTTTAGCGTATAAAACACTAATTACGCCAAAAAAAGCAGCTATAAATTCTAAAATTATATTAATTGTAGTAGCAGATTGGTAAGGCTCTGTAAAAAAATCTATTAGTTGATTCATAGGATTTTGTTTTCAAATGCGTTGCCAATAACTACAATATCTGCACCATTAGCAAAAGTAGCTTGAATTTGTTGTTTAGTTTTTATGCCTCCACCAACAATTAATGGAATAGAAATATGTTGTTTCACTTTGGAAATTATATTTAGATTTACAGGGTTTTTTGCGCCACTACCAGCTTCTAAATAAATTAGTTTTTTCCCTTTATATTCACCAGCAACGGCGGTATTTACAGCAAGTTCTATATTTTTTTGATCAATAGGAGTAGTATTACTCACTTTTAAAACAGATGAATTTGTACCGCCATCAATTAAAATATATCCGGTAGGAATAATTTCTAAAGAAGTGTTTTTTAAAAGAGGAACTGCTTTTATTTGCTGCTCAATTAAATACTCTGGATTTCTTCCAGAAAGTAAGGTTAAAAACAGAATACCATCCGCATAATTGGTTATTTGGGTGTAATCTCCAGGGAATAAAATTACTGGAATATTAGTGATAGTTTTTATTTTTTTTACAAGGTTCTCTGTAACACCATTTTTAACTTGACTTCCACCCACAAAAATAAAATTAGTTTTTAAACTTTCTATTCTATTAATAATAGTAGGAATTTCAGCTACTAAAGTTTTATCTGGGTCTAATAAAATAGCCAATAATTTATTTCCTTTTTTAGCCTCTTTTTGTATGTTTTTTAGAATTGGTTTATCCATTTTTTAAATTTTCAAGAGCATAAACCAAAGTAAAATTTTCTAATTGCTCAAAATGAATATTATAGGTTTTATTCCAGTTTTTCACTTTAATGTATCCAGTAGTTTTTTTCTCTGAAATTTTAAACGAATTAATATCAATATCATTTTTAAAAGTTAAACCACCGTAAGGGTAAATTTTGTAAAGCGACTCTTTTGCTCCCCAAATTACCGTTAATTGTTCAATATAATTATCATCTTTATTAATAAATCCACGTTCAAAATTGACAAATTTATGTTGAATGATTTTAATTTTTTCTCTGTTTTTTTCAATATCAATTCCAACTTCTCTATTGCCTATAATTATTGCTGAAAAATGATAAGAATGTGATATTGAAATATGTTTTCCATCTTTTAAATGAGGCTTACCATTACCGTTATAATATAAATCAGCATCAGTATAACCTGCTTTTTTTAGTAAATGCCGAACACTTAAAAATCCACGTAAATGCATATCAGATTTCATAGATTGCAACCTTTCTAAACTATAATTAGTAAGAGCAGTCTTTTTAAATAAATCCGCATAAGTTTCTTCTATTTTCCAAATAAAAATAGAAGTATTATTGTTAGGTGTAATTGTTTTATATAAAGGCATTTAGTTTCTCAAAGGTATTTTGTACTTTTGCAAAAGCAAAAATAATTTTCGTTTTTAAAATCAAAAGCAAATTTAATAAATATGAGTACAGAAACATCAACTTACGTAAAATATAAAGTAAAAGATATCAATCTTGCAGATTGGGGACGTAAAGAAATTGAATTAGCCGAAGCTGAAATGCCAGGTTTAATGAGTTTACGAAAAGAATATAAAGGAAAACAACCTTTAAAAGGAGCTAGAATTGCAGGTTGTTTACATATGACCATACAAACAGCTGTTTTAATTGAAACTTTAATTGAATTGGGTGCTGAAGTAACTTGGAGTTCTTGTAATATTTTTTCAACACAAGATCAGGCTGCTGCTGCAATAGCTGCTGCAGGCGTTTCTGTTTATGCTTGGAAAGGGATGAACGAAAAAGAATTTGATTGGTGTATTGAACAAACTCTTTTCTTTGGAGAAGACAAAAAACCATTGAACTTAATTTTAGATGATGGTGGAGATTTAACCAATATGGTTTTAGATAAATACCCTGAATTAACAAAAGGAATTAATGGCTTATCAGAAGAAACTACTACAGGAGTTCATCGTTTATATGATAGAATGAATGCAGGTACACTACCAATACCAGCTATTAATGTTAACGATTCCGTTACTAAATCTAAATTTGATAATAAATACGGATGTAGAGAAAGTGCTGTAGATGCTATTAGAAGAGCAACCGATATTATGTTAGCAGGTAAAAGAGTGGTTGTTTGTGGTTATGGAGATGTAGGAAAAGGAACCGCAGCGTCATTTAAAGGAACAGGAGCAATTGTAACTATTACGGAAATAGATCCAATTTGTGCTTTACAAGCTGCAATGGAAGGGTTTGAAGTTAAAAAATTAGATACTGTTGTTGGAAACGCAGATATTATTATTACTACAACAGGAAATAAAGATATCGTTCAAGCTAAGCATTTCAAAAAAATGAAAGATAAAACCATTGTTTGTAATATTGGTCATTTTGATAACGAAATAGATATGGCTTGGTTAAATAAAAATTATGGAAGTACAAAAGTTGAAATTAAACCACAAGTAGATAAATATACTATTGGTAATAATGAAATTTTACTTTTGGCTGAAGGTCGTTTAGTTAATTTAGGTTGCGCTACTGGGCATCCAAGTTTTGTTATGAGTAATTCATTTACAAACCAAACATTAGCTCAAATTGAATTATGGAAACATAGAGAAAACTACGAAAACAAAGTTTATATGCTTCCAAAACATTTAGATGAAAAAGTAGCCAAATTACATTTAGCTAAAATTGGGGTTGAGTTAGAAACTTTACGTGAAGATCAAGCAAAATATATTGGTGTTAAAGTTGAAGGGCCTTTTAAACCAGAATATTACAGATATTAATTAAGAAATAATAATATTTTAAAGCTTTATAGTAATTGCTATAAAGCTTTTTTTATATTTGTTTTTGAAAAATCAAATTAACTATTTATTTTAAATTTAATTTTATGAAATCTATTTTAGTTCCTTTAGGAGATTCTGAAAAAGCAATTTGCACTTTACAATATGCCATAGATTTTGCAACATTTGTTGGCGCGAAAATTTATGTTATTCAAGTGTTTGGGACTACAAAAGTAGCCGGTGCTTTAAAAAATATGGATGAACTTTTAGAAAAAGATAGTGAAGAGGAATTAGCTCATGTTTTAGCAAATGTTAATAAAAAAGATATTGAAATTATAACCAAAACTATAAAAGGTCAGGTAGTAGATAGTATAAGTAGAATTGCTGCTAGATTAAAGGTAGATTTAATAATTTCATCTGCAAAAAATAGAGCGTCAGACTCTTCAATTTACGTTGGGAAAATAACAGGAGGTTTAGTAAAGCAAACCGAATTACCAATGTTAATTATTCCGAAAGGTTATGAATTTAAAGCGATAAAAAATGTTTTATTAGGTGTTCGATCTGGAGTTATTAGACATTTAAAAGTTTTAGATCCTTTAGAGGATATAGCAAAAAGATTTAATGCTAATGTGAATTTATTACATGTAATCACACCACATAACACAATGGAAGATAATACTTTGCATGCTGACTTTGAAACTATTTCAAACACAATAACAAATAGTGAAAACGCAACGGTTTATCAAGGTGTTTTGGAACATTTAATTGAAGTTAGCCCAGATATGATTTGTGTAATTAGACGAAAACGAGGATTTTTTAATAAACTTTGGGAACAAAACCATATTAAAAAAGTTGATTTTGAAAGTAGAATTCCATTATTAGTTTTAAAAGGAAATATATAAAATAATTTGGGGATGTAGCTCAGCTGGCTAGAGCGCTTGACTGGCAGTCAAGAGGTCGTGGGTTCGACTCCCATCTTCTCCACTAATAAACAACCAAAATTAAACAAAACCCTATAAACTCTATGTTTATAGGGTTTTTACTTTTTCTAAAGTTCATCTAAAACCATCAAAAATCAAATAAAAAGGAGTTAATTCGGTGTCAGTAAAAAATAAATACCAACTGACACCGAATTCGTCTGTAGATACTGAAAAAACAAGGGCTTCAAAATATTTTTTGATTTATTTTTTGTATATTTATACTATAAAAATTGTTAAATACTATGAAAAATTCATTCACTCAACTATTTTATATAAAAAAGACTAAACTTGATAGTAATCAAAAAACGAATATTTACTTAAGAATTACTGTTAATGGCAGGCGTTCAGAAGTTAGTGTCCAAAGAAAGATTAGCATTGAAAAATGGAACCAATCTGCAAATAGAGCTCGTGGTTTTTCTAATGAATCACAAGAGATAAATCAATATCTGGATCTAATTTCTAATAAAATTAATAAGATTCATCAGCGATTTGTGGATGAAAATAAAACTTTTACAGCTCAAAACATTCGAGATAAGTTTTTGGGAATAGATGAAAATCAAAAAATGGTTTTAAAAATCTTTCAGGATCATAACAATCAAGTTGATAAGTTAGTTGGAAAAGAATTTGCTGCATTAACAGCTAAACGATATAAAACTGCAAAAAAACACGTTGAAGAATTTATAAAAAAAGAATACAAACAGGATGATATTCCTGTTCAGGATATAGACCATAAATTTATAACCGGTTTAGAATATTATTTGAAAACTGAAAGGAATTGTGGTCATAATTCAGCAGTAAAATACATTAGTAATTTTAAAAAGATAGTTCGCATTGCGTATGCAAATGATTGGATTAGCAAAGACCCATTCTTTAATTGGAAGGCAAGATTAAAAACTGTAGATAGAGAATTTTTAAGCGAAGAAGAAATTCAAAATATCATTGATAAAAATGTGCATATTCCAAGACTGGATTTAGTAAAAGACATCTTTATTTTTAGTTGTTATACAGGCCTAGCTTATATTGATGTGAAGAAACTTGCAAAAGATAATATAGTAATTGGCATAGATGGTAGCAAATGGATTAATACAAAAAGAGCAAAAACGGATTCAAGGAGTAACATTCCAATGCTTCCAATGGCGCAAGTAATTTTAGATAAATACTCAAAACATCCAGACATTTTAAATAGTGAAAAATTATTACCAATATTAAGTAATCAGCGGATGAATTCATATCTAAAAGAAATTGCCGACTTATGTGGCATCACAAAAAATTTAACCTTCCATTTGGCACGCCATACATTTGCAACTACGGTAACTTTAACTAATGGAGTTCCAATAGAATCGGTTAGCAAAATGTTGGGGCATAAATCTTTAAAAACTACCCAGCACTACGCTAAGATTTTAGATAAAAAGGTGAGCTTTGATATGAATATTTTAAGAGATAAACTAAATCTTAAAAGCAATAAAAATAATCAGGATTTATCTAAAAATAACGAACAGTCCGTTTAACTAAATTTAGAACGTATCATTTTCTATTTTTTTAGAATAATTATTTTAGGTTTAATTATTTTGAGCTAATTTGGCACAAAAATAATTGCAGTTTCCTTTAAAACAACTTTACGACTATGAAATCAAACTAATTATTAAAAGTTTGAAGCGTAATGTCTTGTTTTAAAGAAAATAGAAAAACCTAAAATTACCCAGAAGATTGTGAGAAAACTGTGTGCTAAAATCAATAGAGATTTAGAAAAAGAACTGAAAAAGATTAATAGAGAGAATGAAGAAATTCAAAATATTGCAGAACAAAGCATCACTGCAATTCATTCTAAATTAAAAGAATTAAGAAAAATTGTAGTAACCACTAAATTTAATACCGATCAGGAAGAAATAAATTTCTTTAAAACTACAAAACCTAAAATAGTTTCAAAATTTTTGTACTACGTAAAGGTATTTCAAATTGAAAGTAAAAGACCTAAAGGAAACATAAAGATTCAAAAGAAATATTTTGAAACGGAGATTAAAAAACTACAAGAATATTTTAATGATAACCCTGTATTGTATCAATATCACAGAAGAGGTGAAAAACACTCAGATAGCCAATTCTTTCTAAGAAAAAATAAAAGTATTAGTATTCATTTTGATTGTTCAGGATCCTATATTGATGATGATTTCGCCACCAGTTTAGATTCAACATTCTCAAAATTTATAGGGTATGAATTATCAATTCAATATCTTGAAAAGGAAATCGAAAAACTTGAAATAGTTTCAAAAACACCAGGGGAAATAACTACCAAAAAATCAAATTTAATCTGGACTGCCAATAAAGTAGACTTAATAGAAATTATTTATGCTTTCTATTTTACAAAATCAATTAATAACGGTAAAATAGATATTAAAGAAATTGCTTCAACCTTTGAAAAGGTATTTAATATTGAATTGGGTGATTATTACAGAACTTTTTTAGAAATTAAAGCTAGAAAAATAAGTAACACTAAGTTTTTGAACTATTTAAGAAGTGAATTACTAAAACAAATTGAAGAATCTGAAAAATAATCACCCAACTTGGGTGGAAAATCCAAAAAATTTTATCTAAGAACATTTGGTAAAATTTGCAATTCTTAAAATAATTTCAAACAAAAAATAGCATCAAACAAAAGCAATAAAAATGTTTTAAAAAATCAATCTTAACTTGGGTATTTTAATAATTTAACTTTCACAAATTTGCTGTATGAAAGTAAAACAAAAACAAACTTTCTTAATTATTAATTCAAAAATTGTAAAAGATGGCAGCAAAAATTATTACCCCAGAGGACTTAAATGAATTTAAAGACGACTTATTAGAAAACATTAAAAAATTAATAAATCGAGAATCAGGAGCGTCAGCCAAAAAGTGGTTAAAATCACCTGAAGTAAGAAAACTTTTAGGCCTATCCACTGGAACACTTCAAAATTTCAGAATCAATGGCACACTTCCTTACACTAAAATGGGAGGCGTTATTTACTACGACTACGAGGAAATTATGAAAGTTTTAGAACAAAATACCGTTAATAAAAATTAACAACAATCCAAACCACCCCTTGATTATATGCTATAACAAGGGGTTTAACTTTACTTAAAACAGTGTTATGAATTACATAAAACACCTTAACGGTGTATTCCAGCTATTCTCAAAAGATAGTCGCTTAAATCCAACGCATATAAGTCTCTACATAGGTTTATTTTACATCTGGAATTACAATCGATTTCCGGATAGTTTTCACATCAATAGAGAAGAGATAATGAAGTTATCTAAAATAGGTTCAACAACTACTTATCACCGCTGTATAAAAGAGCTAAATTACTGGAAATATGTAGCATATTTTCCATCTCATAATCCATTTAAAGGGAGCACAATTAAGATGTTTAAATTTGATACAAGTGATACTAAAGCAATAAACTTAGAGTATCCCATAAACGGACAAGCGCTGGTATCTTATATAAACATTAATAAACATAATACAAACTTTATTAAACTAGAGGCAATCGCAAAAGAAAAATTAATTCTTGAGTTTTTTAAAAAAGAAAATTGGCCAAAATTGGAAGCAGAAAAATTCTTCAATCATTACCAGGGAATTGGTTGGAAAGTTGGAGGAAAAACAAAAATTGTCGATTGGCAAGCAACCGCCAAAAGCTGGATGCTAAAAGCAGCTGAAATGAATTTGTCATCTCGAGCGCAGTTCAATTTGTCATCTCGAGCGCAGTCGAGAGAAAAAAACCAAAACAATTTACCACTTGACCATTTTCAGGACAACCTCCACACCAATCAAAACAAAAATTACGATGAACCACTTTAATAATGGAAAACGTCATTCTCAGCTTGACTGGGAATCTCACTTTTTGAACCTTAATCTCAACCCGGCCTATTTGAATTTCTGTAGGAATTCAAGTTTTAGAAAATCGGAAGTTAAAAACTTCTTTTTCGCAAGAATATACACTTAAAAGCTTCGAGACCAGGAACGCAGTGACGCGAAGTTTTAAGTGTGGTTCTGCAAAGCAGAAATTCCTACGAAAAAGTGTCCTTTTTTGATTCGTTTTTTGGACAAGCAAAAAATGAATAGAATGTTAAAATAAAACTAAAAACCACTATGAAACACCAACCACACATAAAAACTGAAGGAACCTCAAAATTCCAAATAGGAGAAATAAAAAACAACACAGTTCATTACGATTTTGAAAAAATAAAAACTTACCTCAATATCAAAGGCCATATCCTTTTTGGAAAAAACTTCAAAATCTACAAAGAAGACGAACCGCTAATTTTTAAACTATGCTGCTATTTCATACAAGATCACTACAGCTGTGCTCAAATGGGAATCGACACCAACAAAGGAATACTGCTTTCCGGTCCAGTAGGATGCGGAAAAACATCACTAATGATGCTTTTACAACACTTAGCACCACACAAAACGAATTACGAGCTAATTCCAACAAGAAATATTGTATTCAATTTCAATGCATCCGGATTTGAAGTGTTAGAAAAATACAACGAAACCAAAAATTATTGTTTTGACGATTTAGGAGTTGAACCAACAGGTTCTCACTATGCAAAAGAATGCAACGTACTAGGTGAAATACTACTCTCACGTTATGAATTATTTTGTCATCCTGAGCGCAGTCGAAGGATCTTTACCCACATCACCACAAACCTCAACGCCCAGGAGCTCGAAAATAGATACGGTAATCGCGTTAGAAGCAGATTAAAATCAATGTTCAACCTCATTAGTTTTGATAATAATTCAACAGATAAAAGGAAATAATTTTTTTGAATTCGGCCTATTTAAATTTCTGTAGCAATTCAAGATTGTGAAGCGTCTGAGTAAGCCAAAGAGTGTAACGGTCTGGCGTCGAAAGCGAAATAAG
>Ga0209013_10000419_pt1 | contig 37752 bp, 30 predicted proteins | sample Cruoilmetagenom2_FD_187291 | JGI IMG/M metagenome (GOLD analysis project Ga0209013, IMG submission 187291) | Oil polluted marine microbial communities from Coal Oil Point, Santa Barbara, California, USA - Sample 2 (SPAdes) (version 2) | ecosystem: Environmental > Aquatic > Marine > Oil seeps ...
TTGGCTGAAGCCAGATGCAGTGCAAAATCGGATAGGACAGACTGGGTATCTCGCAAGGCGATCATTCCAGCCATAACTCGTTCGGAATATTAATAATTAGTCAATTATTCGTCCGCCTTCATGCAATATGCGGGCTAGAGCAATACTGATATACTGCCGGGTTTCATGGGCCAGCCAATTCGCGCTGGTGTCTCGCCCGGGAGAAGTTCATGCGGTCATCTGCGCTTTATTCGCTCACCTTGATTTTGGTGGCCTTTGTAACCGTTGGCATTGAAGCATCGCAGCCGGCAGATTCAGCCTTGACTGAACGTGAAGCGGCAATGCAGGCAAAGATTGACGGGCTCGAAACACAGCTGAAGAATGCCAGGCAAACTATTTCCGGCCTGGAAACTGAACTGGAAGCGGCCAGGAATGAGTTTGCAGTAATGCAACAGACGCCTGCCACAGACGAGGGAGAACCTGCGTCCGCAATCAGGGCAGCAGAAAACGGGGATGTCATTGTAACGGCCGTCCAGTTGCGCCCCAGTGTCCCGGCCGCAATTACCCGACTGAGCGTGGAGGAACTGGCCCTTGGGGGTGTTGAAGATCTGTCGCGGCTGGAGTACCTGGTACCCGGTTTTCGCTACGGGCAGACCGGTCACGATGTTCGCCTGTCCATGCGGGGCGCCAGGACCAACAGCATTGGACCTGAGGCTGCGTCGGTTGTAGGCGTTTTCGAGGATGGAATCTATATTCCGACCTCAACCGAGAGGCTCGATTCGCTGCTGGATGTAGAGCGAATTGATGTGCTGCGAGGCCCCCAGATAACAAAATTTGGACAACACGCCTACGCCGGCGCCGTCAGTATCGTCACTAATAAGCCCACCCTGGATAGATTTAATGGCTTTGCCGAGGCTGAAAACGGCATTCCGGATAGAACTCGCTGGCGGCTGGTGCTTAATGTTCCCCTTGGTAACACCTTCGCCCTGCGGATGGCCGGCCTTTCTGAAAGCCGCTCCGGATTGATCAGCAATCACGTCATCGAACCCGATTCAGATGACCTCAACGACCGCAAGGAACAGACGCTGCGCACCAGCCTGTTGTGGCAGCCCGGTAATAATTTCAGCATTCTCCTGCGAAGAAAGTACCAGGACGAAAACGGTGCGGGCACGGCCCCCTGGGGTTATCAGCAGATCGGCGCATATGTCGATGGCGAGCTGGAACCGGGTCACCAGTTTGCGCCGGAAGGCGCCATACCGGACACCGGACCCTGGGATGTGTATCGGAACTTCATTTCTTCGGCCCAGTTCGAACACGAAATCAATACGGTAGACCTCAACTGGGACATGAGTTTCGCCAGCCTGCAATGGTTAAGCAACTGGACGAGATTCGAGGGTACTCAAATCTATGACAATGATTACAGCAGTGGGGGAGAGTTCACCAGCAGCGCATTCGCCGGTTGGGGCACCGAAGAGCGTACCTGGTCCAGCGAACTGCGTTTGTCATCCATGGGTAGCGGGAGCTTTAACTGGCTTCTGGGGCTCTATTGGTCTGATCGAAAAGCAGATTGGGGCTGGCTTGCAGCGCATCAGGGCTTGATTTTCCAACCGGACTGGGACGTGAAAGGTGACTTTTTGACAGATACCCAGGCCGTTTTCGGCCAGGCCAGCTATGGATTCGGCGACCGGTTTACCGTCACCGGCGGATTGCGCTGGAACGAGGAAAGCAAGACCCTGAAGACGGGTGAGAAGGGCAGTTGGGACGATGTCCTGTGGAAAGCGGCGCTGGAATACGACATTAACGACCACATGATGAGTTATATCTCGGCTTCAACCGGCTACCTTGCCGGGGGCAACAATTCAGCGCCCGGAGTTAACCCGGCCTGGGAGCCAGAAAAACTGACGGCTTATGAAATCGGCTTTAAAAGCTGGCTGGCGGATGGTGCAGTGCAGCTGAACCTGGCTGCCTGGTACAACGACTTCAAGGACGTCCAGTCGCAGTCTTTCCTGGTGATGCCGTTCCCGGGGTCACCCGAAGCCACCGAATATACCGGTAATGGCGGCGCCATGAATGCCAGTGGTTTCGAGGCAGAAATCCATTGGTCGGCCACGACGAATTGGCAAATCGCTACAAATATTTCCTACACGGATGCTGAATTCGGGGACTACGTCGCGGCAAATCTCGCTGGCCTGGGTGATATACCGGGGCATACGGAGGGTGACTTGCTTTCGCATGATGGCTGGCGCCCGGCCCTGTCGCCAAAATGGGTGGTGGGCCTGCAGACCTCTTACACATTCAATTTCAAAAAATGGGGATCCCTAACGCCTTATCTCCAGAGCACCTATGCCAGTAATTATTATGTCTCTGACATCAACTTGCCGGGCGTCAGGCAGGGCTCACACACCAGGACCGATTTCCGCTTGATCTGGCAGGCGACCGACAATTTCCAAATCCAGATCTATTATCTCAACCTCGAAGACGCGGAAACTTTGAACTGGGCCAGGGTATACAACCCGGCTGCACGCCCCGATATCACGACGCTACAGGCCAACTGGAACAACCCGGCTACCAACGGGATTATTTTCAATTACAGGTTCTGAACCTGGCAGCTGGCTGTGAATTCCAGCAACCTTGTTGACCTGTTTGTTGTGCCAAACTGAGAGTCAGGTCCGGAATATGCGGTCCCAGAATGGCGATGACACACCGAATCCCCGTTGTGAGTCACGAAAATGATGGTTCATGTGATGCTGACGGAGTTTTAAAAACAAGGGGTGCTTGACGCGGGTGAAGAAATGTATGGAATAGTGGATCATGTCGTAAGCCAGGTATCCGAGCATGAAGCCGCTGCCAAACGACCAGGCCCGATTGCCGAGCAGCAGGTAAAAAATCCCCAGCAAAAGGAACGATAAGGGGATGCTGACCGTGACCGGCATCACCAGCCGGTCCTTGTCATTGGGGTACTGGTGATGCACTCCATGCATGGTGAACTGAAGTCGCTGCTGAAACTTCCAATCCGGATAAAAATGGAAGACGAAGCGGTGCAGAATATACTCGAAAAAGGTCCAGGAAAGGATTCCGGCTAAAAAGAGCCAGGCGGCGGTCCCGGGATCCGTTCCTACGCGCAAACCCTGGTAAAAAGCCAATACAGCGTAAGGTATGAAAACAGCCAGCACCGTGCGGGGGCTGATATGGCTCAGCCGCTCGAGCAGTGGATTTTCAAACATGACCAGTTCCCCGCGGCGGGGCCTGAGGTGTTCCGGGATGACATTCTTTCTGCTCATGATGAGGTGGCATTCCGATGCTGTTAACTACCAGTCCATAGTAACAAAGAGCCGACTGTTGATGTTCGTCAACAGGAAATCCTGAACTTGCATTAATATGGGTTGCCAGGCTAATTGTAAGGAGCCGGCAATGACAGAGACAAGCAACGCCAGTATTCAGGACAATTCCGGAAAGGGCCAGCCGGTTCTTGTCGCCATCGATTTTTCTGAAGATTCCCGGGCTGCCCTGTTGTGGGCGGGAAAGTATGCCGGGAGTATCGATGCACCCCTGGTCCTGCTGCACGTGGTTCATGACCCTGCATCCTATCCCGGTTTTTATCGCAATGATCAAAAGGAAGAACTGTTGCCAATGCAACAGGTTGCCGAGGAAATGATGGTTGAATTCCTGTCGGAAATGAAACAGGAATATCCTGGACTTGACTGGCTGGATCTGGCCCGGACTGAGCTGATAATCGGTATGCCGCCCGGCCGTATTGTCGAGATGGCGGGATTGCTGGGGGCAGGGATAATAGTCATTGGAAATCGCGGGCTCACCGGACTTCCCCACATGCTGCTGGGTTCAGTCGCGGAACGTGTAGTGGAACTTGCCTCGATACCCGTAGTAGTCGTCAAGGCGGATTCAAAGGTCGACAGCAGTGGCTAATCCGTTCGCGGAATTTGGTTTGTGGGCAGGCCTGTTCGGCGGGCTCGCCTTGTTCCTGTTCGGCATGGAAATCATGACCCAGGCGCTGAAATCAGCCGCCGGCGATTACATGAAAGATATCCTTGGAAAACTGACCCGGAATCGTTTTGTCGGCGTCGGAATGGGCGCCATGGTGACAGCGATTATCCAGTCCTCGTCCGTCACAACCGTGATTCTTGTCGGCTTTATCTCCGCCGGGATGATGTCTATGTCGCAAAGTGTGGCCGTGATCATGGGCGCGAACATCGGTACGACGATTACCGCACAGATTCTCGCCTTCAAAGTCGCCGAACTGGCTCTGCCGATCATCGCGATTGGTTTTGTCATTTCATTCACTGCCAAGCGTAACAACTGGCGCCAGTACGGACTGATTATCCTCGGCCTGGGCATGGTCTTTTACGGTATGAGCGTGATGAGTGACGCCTTGAGCCCGTTGCGCTCATTTGATCCGTTTATCCAGTTCATGACTTCCATGGAAAACCCCATCCTGGCGGCAGGGCTGGGTATGATTTTCACGGCAATTGTCCAGTCTTCTTCCGCCACCACCGGTATTCTCATCGTAATGGCCTCGCAGGGACTGATTCAACTCGAACCCGCTATCGCCATTGCGCTGGGCGCCAATGTCGGCACCTGCATTACTGCAGGCCTTGCCGCAATTGGCAAGCCGCGTGAAGCAGTGCGCGCAGCAGCGGTGCATACGATTTTCAATGTAGCCGGTGTGCTTGTCTGGATTGGTTTCATTCCCCAGCTTGCCGAACTGGCCATGCTCATTTCACCCGCGCAGGAACACTTGTCCGATGCGCAACGCCTTGCGGCTGAGACGCCACGTCAGATTGCCAATGTCCATACGTTCTTCAATGTTGTGAACGTGTTGCTGTTTATCCCGTTTACCACCCAGATTGCCCGCCTGGTGGAGTGGATGATCCCGGACAGGCCCATCCGGCCGGATGCAGCCATGCTGCCGAAATACCTGGACCGGTCCGTTCTGTCCACTCCATCCATTGCAATCGAGGCAGCGCGCCTGGAAATCCGCAGGTTGGGCAAGCGGGTACGCGCGATGTTCGCGGCCATCATGCCTGTGGCCATCACGGGTAACCGCGTTGAGCTGGGAAAGGTGCGCGCAATGGACAAGGTTGTTGATGCTTTGCACCTGGTCATTATCGAGTACCTGGGTGAGATCAGCCTTTCCACGTTGACAAAGCGCCAGTCAAAAGAACTGATGCAATTGGTGGAAACCGCAAATGATCTCGAACACGTGGGCGACCGGATTGCAACTGACATGGTGAGATCAGCCATGAAACGTATTGATGAAGGCGTCAGGGTGTCAGAACAGACGGCCAGGGTGCTTGAAGATTACCACGCCAATGTCTCGTCCGCGCTGGATGATGCACTCAAGGCGGTCGCGAAACAGAACCCCAAACTGGCGAAACAAGTGAGGCGGAGCAAACAGGAAATGACCGAGCAATCCCGTACCATTGCCGAGCATGCACTTTATCGCCTTACTGCTGATGAACCTAACCGGCTGCATACTTATGCGCGTGAAATGGAGTTAGTGGAAATCCTCGACGGGATTTATCAGATAGCCAGGCGTATTGCGCGAACACAGCTCAAGTCCACCCGTAAAGTAAAACAGTCAAATTAGGCTGCGGCGCAGCGTTCGATCCTGGCTCCGAGGCCTTGTAATTTCTTTTCCAGGTGGTCGTAACCGCGATCAAGGTGATAAATCCGGTTTACTACGGTCTCGCCGGCAGCAGCGAGGCCGGCCAGTACCAGGCATGCGCTGGCGCGAAGGTCCGTTGCCATCACCGGAGCCCCGCCAAGTTCCCCCCGGTTGCCATGCACCACCGCTACCTGGGATTTTTGCGTGATGTTGGCGCCCATGCGTTCCAACTCCTGCACGTGCATGAATCGATTCTCAAAAATTTGCTCGGTGATCACGGATGTTCCGCTGGCCTGGGTCATCAGGGCCATGAACTGGGCTTGCAGGTCGGTAGGGAAGCCGGGATGCGGGGCGGTGTCTATATCGACAGCGGTCCATTCGTCGCAGGACCTGACCCGCACCCAGTCTTCGCCAGTTTCAAGATCAAACCCGCTTTCACGCATTTTCATGATAAGTGCCTGGATATCGCCGGGAACACACTGCTCGACCCGTACATCGCCACCCGTGATTGCCCCGGATATCAGTAAGGTCCCCGCTTCAATCCGGTCAGGTATCACTGTGTGTTCACAGGGATGAAGTTCATCGACACCTTCGATGGTGATTACGCTGCTGCCTTCACCTTCAATCCGCGCGCCCATTTTCCTTAGACAATGGGCAAGATCGGCAATTTCAGGCTCCATGGCTGCATTTTCAAGCACCGTGGTCCCACGGGCAAGCGTCGCCGCCATCATGATATTTTCGGTGCCGCCCACCGTGACTTTTTCGAATACGATGCGCTCACCCACCAGTTTACTGGCTTGCGCAATCACGTAGCCATTTTCGATCTCGATATCGGCGCCGAGTTGAAGCAAGGGTTCAATGTGCAAATTGATCGGGCGGGAGCCGATTGCACAGCCTCCGGGCAGGCTCACCTTCGCTCTGCCATAACGGGCCAGCAAGGGACCCAGGCAGAGGATGCTGGCGCGCATTTTGCGGACGATGTCATACGGGGCGACGAAGCTGCCTGGCCTGTTTACCATGATCTTTAACTGGTTTCCATCCCTCCGGGTTGCACAATTGAGGTGATTGAGAAGCAATTCGGTGGAGTCGATGTCGTTCAGTTGCGGGACATTGTGAAAGGTGTGTTCACCTTCGGCGAGCAGCGAGGAAAACAGCAACGGCAGCGCCGCATTTTTCGCGCCGCTGGTTGCCACAGTACCTGCCAATGCCCTGCCGCCATTGATGACGATTACGTCCATTTTTTGCCCTTTTGTTGAATTGTTATTCCAAAATGCGGGTTAGTTGTAAGAGCTTCCTTGAGCGCGACCAGCCTTCCGGCCGCAAGCGGTCTCTTACAGTTTTTGTAAGAGCGTCCTTGGGCGCGACCAGCCTTCCGGCCGCTAGCGGCCTCTTACAAGCGTTTCTCGAATACCGCACGAAGGATTCGGAATTTGTGGCCTGGCTGAGAAGTTTGCACCATGAGTGGGGTCTTGTACATGACACTGGGAACTTAATCCGCAAAATGGTAGTCTCTGAGACATGAAACACGTGATCCTGGCCCTTTTGATCCTGTTTGCAGCGCAGCCCGTGCAGGCTTCGTTTTGTTCTATGGATATGAATATGGGTGATATGGACATGAGTATGGACCACACCATGCAACAGGCAACGGATGCTCCTTCTCCCGATTCGGATTGCTGCGATCACGATGACACGGATACTTCCCATTCCTGTGATTCACCAGCACATTGCGGCGCGGCGCCTGCCGGGGCCGCGGTCCTGGATGCCGGCTTTGATGCAGGAACAGTACTTATCGCCGGCCGCCTGCCTTCATTCAAAGACGGCCCGTTGTCTCCAAGCTTTAAATCACCTCCGTACCGACCCCCGATCTCCTGAGTAAAAATTAATTCCAGATTGGCCTTTGGCTATCTGCCATTAGCCTTTTACTGAATTTGTCATTGTTTTTATTGCGCAGTTGCGTTTGACGCAGTGCGGAATATTGGAGATTGAGATGTACCAGACCCTTACCTACAGCACGTTTCGCCGCGTATTGGCGCTTGTTATTGCTTTCACAGGATTTTCAGGTGTACAAGGCGCCCAGGTTTCAGGATTGACGCTCGCAGACGCCGAGCGCCTCGCGCTGGAAACGGACTATACACTGCAGGCCTTTGATGCCCGCGGCCAGTCCATGTCAGAACTTGCTGTCGCCACTGAACAATTGCCGGATCCAAAACTCAAGCTTGGCATGGTGAACCTGCCGGTTGACACCTTTAACCTGGGCCAGGAAGCCATGACCCAGGTTGTGGTGGGCATCAAACAGGAATTTCCGCGCGGGCACACCCGTTCCCTCAGCAGTGCCCAGGTCAGGAAAGGTGTACAGCGTAATGAGGAAGAAACCCTGGACCGGCGAGCCCGGATTCTGCTTGCCGTGAGGGAGGAATTTACAGAAATCCTGCTGCAGCGCAAACGGGCCGAAATCCTGGAGCAATCCATGGCTGTATTCACCGACCTGGCCCAGATTACCGAAGATTATTACGCCACGGGACGCGCCCAGCAGCAGGACGTCATCCGGGCATCCCTGGAATTGTCACGGGTAATGGAACGTCTCAGCGGAGTCCACCAACGTGGGGAGGAGGCCCGTGCGCGGCTGGCGGAACGTATTGGCCCGACCGCATGGGGCGAACTGGAGCCGGACTGGCCCGGGATCAGTCAGCCAAAACCCGGACCAGAGATTATCGAGGGCCTGGCCAGTCACCCCAGGCTGCGTGCCTGGCAGCACGAAATTGCCCGCTTCGAGACCGGTGAAGAAATCGCCCGCCAGCGTTACAAGCCCGGATTCGCGCTTGATGTGGCTTACGGTGGACGCGGCGGCACGCACCCTGACGGCAGCAACCGGCCGGATTTGCTGTCGGTCATGCTGACCATGGACATCCCCCTGTTCACGGCGAAGCGGCAGGACAGGGTGGTCGCATCCCGGATAGCAGACACTTCGGCTACGCGTTTTGCACGCGATGACACATACCGGTCCCTGAAAAGTCAGGTAGAAGTCAATTCTGCCACACTGGATCGTGAACTGGAGCGCCTGGAATTGTATGAAACCACGCTGTTGCCCCAGGCATCGTTCAATGCGGAAGCCGCTTTTGAAGCATACCGGGACGCCGTGGACAACCTGACCACCCTGATGCGCGCACGCATCAGCGAATACGAACTCAGACTGGATCATGCAAGCCTGCAGTCGGATGAACTCAAGACCCGCGCACGCTTGCTGTACCTGCAGGGAGAACCCTCATGAATTCGAACAGCAAAAAAGGAATCAGCCTGGTATTTGTGCTCATCATCGGACTGGCCGCGGGCGTCCTGATTGGAACCCAATGGATTGCTAGTGGTGGAATTGACGAATCAGGTGGTGCGGGAGCATCCGCCAGCAAAGCAAAGGAAGTTCTCTACTGGGTGGCACCGATGGACGCCAAATACCGCCGGGACAAACCGGGTAAATCCCCCATGGGAATGGATTTGGTGCCTGTTTACGCCAGTGACAGTGAAACGGACGATGAAACGATCGTGCACATCAACACCGGTGTTGAACAGAACCTGGGCGTGCGGACACAGGCGGCTCAAATACGATCCCTGTTCCGCCGGGTGGAGGCCACCGGGTTTATCGGCTTTGATGAATCACGGGTCAGCCAGATCAGCATGCGCACCGAAGGCTGGGTGGAACGCCTGCTGGTTGAAACCGAGGGTGAGGCGGTCTACAAAGGGCAATTGCTGTTTGAATTCTATTCACCGCAGCTGGTCAACGCGCAGAAGGAATACATCCAGGCCAGGCGCCGTAATGAAGGCCAGATGTTGATTGCGGCTGAAGCCAAGCTGTTGGCGCTGGGTATGGTCAAGCCCGGCATCGAGCGCTTGTCGAAATCCGGAAAAGTCTCCAATACGATCCAGGTGCTGGCGCCCCGGGACGGTATCGTCATCAATTTGAACGCCCGGGAAGGTATGTTCATCAAGCCGGCGACCGAGGTCATGAGCCTGGTGGACCTGTCCAGCGTGTGGCTTCAGGCCGAGGTATTCGAGTCGCAGGCGGACTGGGTGGCCCAGGGCCAATCCGCCGAAGCCCGGCTCAATTACATGCCTGGCGAAGTGTTCAGCGGGCGGGTGGACTATGTCTACCCGGTGCTGAACCCCGCGACCCGTACCCTGCAGGTACGACTGCGATTCAATAATCCCGATGGGCGGCTGAAGCCCAATATGTATTCCCGGGTAACGATCTACGGGAAGACCAGGCCGTCCGTGCTCAGCATACCGCGCGAAGCATTGATTCGGGGGCCTGAAACCGATCGCGTCGTGGTTGCGCTCGGAGACGGCAAATACCAGGTCAGGGAGATCATGAGGGGAATTGAATCCGGCGACTGGGTGGAAATAATTACCGGCCTGGAGAAAGGCGACGAAGTGGTGACCTCCGCCCAGTTCCTGATTGATTCAGAAGCCAGCCTCAACGGCAGCGTTCTGCGCCTCGGGGTGATAGATATGGATCACGGCAAATCCGGTATTTCGTCAGCTTTTGGCAGCGGCATTGTCAATGCAATCGACATGCAGGCACGGCATTTGAGAGTCCGCCATGGACCCATAGATGAGCTTGGCTGGACCGCCATGACGATGGAGTTTGACGTGCTGCCCGGCGTCGAGTTGGAAAAAGTACAAGTGGGTAAAAATATCCATTTTTCCATCATCCAGAACGAGGTCGGAGATTATGTCATCGATACCATTCACCTGGTCGATCCGCCCGCGGCCGAAGAGGGCGGCAACGGTGAAGTCAGCCAGGATGACATTGATGACCGGGAGATGGACCGTGATTGAAACAATCATTCGCTGGTCGCTCAACAACCGTTTCCTCGTTCTGTTGCTGACCGGCATCCTGGTGGCCTGGGGAATCCAGGCCATTCGCGACACGCCGGTTGACGCCCTGCCTGATCTGTCGGATGTGCAGGTCATTATCAAGACCAATTATCCCGGGCAGGCGCCGCAGGTGGTCGAGGACCAGGTCACCTATCCACTAACCACCGCAATGCTTGCTGTACCCGGGGCTGTAACGGTCCGTGGTTATTCCTTTTTCGGCGATTCCTATGTCTACGTCATTTTCGAGGACGGCACGGACCTGTACTGGGCGCGTTCTCGTGTTCTGGAGTACCTCAACCAGGTATCGGGTGACCTGCCGCCAACGGCAAAACCGGCCCTGGGCCCGGACGCAACCGGGGTGGGCTGGGTTTATGAATATGCACTGGTCGATCGCAGTGGTGGAATGGACCTGGCCCAGTTGCGTTCCATCCAGGATTGGTTCCTGAAGTTTGAACTCCAGACTGTTCCCGGAGTGGCGGAAGTTGCCACCGTGGGTGGCATGGTGAAACAGTACCAGGTGGTAATCGACCCGGATGCGTTGCGCGCATATGCACTGTCGCTGGCCCAGGTTCGACAGGCCATAAAGCGGGGCAATCAGGAAGTGGGTGGTTCGGTGGTCGAGATGGGAGAGGCTGAGTACATGGTGCGGGCCACAGGGTACCTCAGTTCCATCAGCGATCTTGAAAAAATCCCGTTGGGTGTCAATGAACAGGGCACGCCGGTGCGACTGGACGATGTTGCCGACATCCGTCTCGGTCCCCAACTCCGGCGCGGCATAGCAGAACTGGATGGAGAAGGCGAAGTGGTAGGCGGCATCATCGTGATGCGCTTCGGTGAGAATGCACGGACCACCATCGAGGGCGTCAAGACCCGGCTGGCGGAACTGGCGGACAGCCTTCCTGATGGCGTGGAAGTCGTCGAGACCTATAATCGCTCAGCATTGATTGACCGCTCGGTCGATACCCTGGAAGGGAAGCTGATTGAGGAATTCCTGGTGGTGGTCGCGGTTTGTTTCCTGTTCCTTTTCCACTTCCGCTCCTCCCTGGTCATCATTATCTCTTTGCCGGTCGGAATTATCTTCGCTTTTGTGGTCATGCACGCGCAGGGGCTCAATGCCAATATTATGTCGCTGGGCGGGATCGCCATTGCAATCGGCGCCATGGTCGATGCGGCCATTGTCATGATCGAAACCGTGCACAAGAAAATGGAACGGGAGGATTACAATACATCGCGACACTGGGATGTGATTGCTGAAGCCGCAACCGAAGTGGGGCCGCCGCTATTTTTCTCCTTGCTGATCATCACGCTCAGCTTCCTGCCGGTGTTCACTCTGCAGGCCCAGGAAGGCCGCATGTTTGCCCCGCTGGCATTCACCAAGACTTACGCCATGGCAGGCGCCGCCATTTTGTCCATCACCCTGGTGCCGGTGCTGATGGGGTACTTCATACGCGGCAGGATCATTCCGGAACACAAAAATCCCCTGAACCGCATGCTGGTCTGGGCTTACCGGCCGTTGATCAACGCGGTCACGCAACGGCCTGTTGTCGTGCTTATTGCGGCCGCTGCGCTACTGGTCGTGGGCCTGTGGCCCGCTACCCGGCTGGGATCCGAGTTTATGCCGGACCTCAATGAAGGGGATCTGATGTACATGCCGACTACTTTCCCAGGATTGTCCATCGGCAAGGCCCAGCAACTACTGCAACAAACGGACAAGCTGATCCGTTCGGTACCGGAAGTTAAGCGTGTTTTCGGCAAGATCGGCCGCGCCGAAACAGCGACCGATCCGGCGCCCCTGACCATGATCGAAACCGTGATCCAGCTGAAACCGGAGTCAGAGTGGCGCGAGGGCATGACCATTGACGACATCAAGTCGGAATTGAACCAGCGATTACAGCTGCCGGGTATTACCAATGCCTGGGTGTGGCCTATCAAGACCCGCATTGACATGCTGGCAACCGGCATAAAAACCCCGGTGGGGGTAAAGATTGCCGGGGCGGACCTTGGGGTTATTCAGAAAATCGGCAAGGAAATCGAGGATGTGCTGCGAGAAGTTCCCGGAACGGCTTCGGCGTTTTCCGAGCGTGTTGCCGGTGGAAGATACATCACGGTTGATATTGATCGCGACGCGGCTTCACGCTATGCCCTGAATATCGACGACATCCAGGATGTGGTGCGCACCGCCATCGGGGGCATGAATGTGACCGAAACCGTCGAAGGGCTGGAACGCTATCCGGTCAACATGCGCTATCCGCGCTCCGTCAGGGACTCGCTGGACCAGCTTAAACTGCTGCCTGTGATCACGCCGGGAGGACAACATATCCCGTTGCAAGCGGTTGCCGATCTGCGCATCGAGGACGGCCCGCCGATGATCAAAAGTGAAAACGCACGCCTGAACGGCTGGATTTACGTCGATATAGAAGGTGTGGATCTGGGCAGTTATGTGGCCAGGGCCCGCCAGGCGGTCGCTGACCAGGTCGATTTGCCGGCCGGTTATTCCATTACATGGTCCGGCCAGTACGAATATATGGCGCGGGCAAAGGAACATCTTGCCGTGGTAGTACCGATCACGATCATCACCATTATGTTATTGCTGTTTCTCAATTTCAGGAACATCACCGAAGTGCTGATCATACTCGGCACCTTACCGATGGCGCTGATCGGGGGTCTGTGGTTGTTGTACCTGCTTGATTACAATTTGTCGGTCGCGGTCGGTGTCGGGTTTATTGCACTGGCCGGAGTGGCCGTTGAGATTGGTGTGGTCATGCTGGTTTATCTCAAGCAGGCACTGGCCGACCATGAGTTCAAGGCCGAACGTGATGGACGCACCCTAGTCAGAATGGATATTGAAGCCGCAGTGATTGATGGCGCACTGATGCGCGTGCGGCCGATCATGATGACCGTGGCGGCCATTATCGCCGGCCTGCTGCCCATCATGCTGGGTGGCGGCACCGGTTCTGAAGTCATGCGCCGCATTGCTGCACCGATGGTGGGCGGTATGGTCAGTGCTACCATTCTGACCCTGGCGGTAATACCCGCCGTGTTCCTGTTATGGCAGGAGTTCCGGCTGAGCCGATTAAAAAAAGCAAAAACCTGACACGCATCCAATGGCAGGTATCGGACGCTAGCCCGTAGGCGAAGCCAAGCCAGGTGAAAAGATGAGAAAATCAGTGACTCAATTTCTGTGAAATTCTAAATAAAAGGGCTTTGATTCCGCTTATTTTCTTCGGATTGTCGCGCTTTTTCTTGAACTCGTCTATTGGGAATTCCAAAAAATTTGGAAAGAGGTGTAAGCTATTGGTGTAATCCAATTGACATTTGTTACTAGCTGCATGCCTGTAAGTGACCAAACAAAACAGGCCAGGACCGCGTCTGCGACGCCGGTATTCGGGTTGCTCCGACGGCAACTCACGCTCGGTCTCGGATGCATTCTGGCGGGCTTATTCTTCCTCGATCACGCGTTGGGACAGGAAGAGGAAGCGGCTTACGTATCCCCCAGCGAACCGGCAAACGAGTATCTCGATGCAATAGACCGCATCGAAGCCGAATACGGCCCATACGCAACGGAGTTGTCGGACTTGCATCTGGGCCTGGGTCAGACCCTGATAAACAGTGGGGATTTCGATCAGGCCCGGGACGCCTTCCACCGCGGCGTGATGGTGGTGCGCGTGAACTCGGGCCCGAACAGCCCGGAACAGACCAACCACCTCTACATGCTCGCCAACATCGAGATCCTGCTCGGCGAATTGAAAGCCGCGCACGAGGTTCTTCACAACATTTATTTCATCAACTCAAACTACTACGGTGATGACAGTCCTGAGATGTTGCCCGTGCTCGAGCGCATCTACCAGTGGTACCAGGTGACGCGCCCGCTGGACCCGGAAGAATCTGAATATGCGGATTTCGAGGGGATGATAGAACTGACGGAAGAAATGGCGCGTGTCAGCGAGGTAGCGAAAGGGAGGAATCATCCCGATACAGCCGTTGCCGACCGGCGCCTTGCCGAAGCTGAATTCCAGATGGTGCGCCATCTGACAGGCGTCGGGATGACATTAACTCCAGCTAATTATGTGGCCGCTACAAGCGGCAGCCTGGCTCCGCTGGGTTTCGGATCAGAACCCGTCATCAGACACTACAACGCCGGCCGGAAGGCATTCAAGAAAAGTCTGGATTCGATGCTGGTGAACAGATCGACTACGCCACTCGAGTACGCCGAGGCACTGGCGGACCTGGCCGACTGGTATCTGGTGTTCGAGAAGCCCAGACAATCCCGGAAACTCTACGAAATGGGCTATCAGGTCCTGGTGCAAAGCGAGGGATACGCCGAACTGGCCGACAGCTACATGAGCCATCCGAAGCCGATGCACTTTATTACAAACCCTCAGCCAGATTTATTCGAAGACACGCCAACGGAACTCCAGGAAATGAGCCTGGCCATATCCATGACCGTCACGAGCATTGGCTCAGTGCGCAAGGTTGAAGTCCTGAATGCCCCGGAGGATATGTCGAAAGATAATCTCAGGGCAATAGAGAGGCGGGTGCTGAAAACCCCCTTTCGCCCCGCCATGAAAGAGGGCGAAGTCGTCACCACCCAGGACTTCATCTGGCATTACACGATCATGCAGCAAGGGAGGGCATCATGAGGTTTGCCAATTGGGCCTTGGCCGCTTTCCTGGCCACCCTGCTGGCGGCATGCACCACGCCGCAATCGTCTTCCAGTTCGCAGGGATCTTCAGGATCCTCCGGCAGCCAAGGCTCGCAGGGATCTTCAGGATCTTCCGGCAGCCAGGGCTCACAGGGATCTTCAGGATCATCCGGCAGCCAGGGTTCACAAGGATCCTCAGGATCATCCGGCAGCCAGGGCTCACAGGGATCTTCAGGATCCTCCGGTAGCCAGGGCTCGCAGGGATCATCCGGTTCATCCGGCAGCCAGGGCTCTTCCGGTTCTTCGGGATCCTCGTCTTCATCCGGCAGCGCCGGCGGCGGGAGTATCAGCGCGGGTGAGCAACTGCCCTGGCCATCGGCAGACATGGGTTCGTCCGGAGGGGGGGGGCTGGATGGCGAGTTCGAGGATTCGCTGGGCGATTTTGACGAAACTGTCGCGGGCGAAGCGTCCGCAGGCGGTGGTGAGGAGGAAATAGACATCCTCAACCCTATGGGTGGAGGGAGTTCCGGCGCGCCGAGCGACCAGCCGCTGTTCGAGGAAGGCGATGTGGGTGATGAAGGCGATTCGGCTGAAAACCAGAGCATCGCACAGCGTGCGGCATCCGGCTCGCAATCCGGCAGCCAGCAGTCGCAAAGCCAGAACAGCGAGGCGTCCAGCGGCAGCAGCGGCGGCGGTGGCGCGGGGGCGCAACAAGGAGATAGAGAGGCTGGTACCAGTTCTGCGGGGGGCGCCGAGGAGGGTGGCGAAGAGATCGTACCCATCCCGGATGACGTCGGCGACGGCCGCAACGATGATATCGTTTTGCGGCAGATTCGCGAAGCTGCCTTGAATGAAAGCGACCCCGTGCTGCGGGACAAACTATGGGATGAATACCGCCGGATTAAAGGATCCAGGTGAGGTTATGCGACGGACTGTCACAAAACGACACAATCTCTTAACGGCATGGATGCTGATCCTTTCCATGGCTGCGTTAAATGGCGCCCATGCTGCTGTGGACAAGGTGACTTCATCCACGCTGTTACCGATCCAAACACCATCCGCGCCGATCCCTCCAGAGGCCCTGCTCGACGTGGCCATTCCGCCGCTAAACGATGGCCTCGACTTGACCGACGAGGAAGACACCGTATTCCCGGAAGTGCGCAATGCGGAGACCATCTATTTATCCAATCAGCTGGCTAAAACCATGGAAAAGTCGGGCGCATGGGGCGCGATCCGCGTGGTGCCCAGCGCCGACGTGGTGATGGACGTCTACATCACGGGCACGATACTGCAGTCGGACGGCGAAACGCTGGATCTCGATATCCGGGTGTTCGACACGAGCGGCCGGGAATGGCTGAAGGAACGCCACGTGAAGGCGTTGGGAAAATACAGCTATGATCGGCGGCTGAAGACTCTGGCCGACCCCTTCCAGAACCTCTTCACAATAATCGCCAACCGCGTTCTCGCGGCCCGCGAGAAGATGAGTCGTGAGGAGGCAGTGCAGCTCAGGCAGATTTCCGAACTCCGATTCGCGCGCGAATTCTCGCCCGAGGCGTTCGGCGAGTATATCGTCGAGGACAGGAGCGGAATCCTGACCATCAATCGGCTGCCTGCGGAGAACGATGCCATCCTCGAACGGATCAGCATGATTCGCGAACGCGACTACCTGTATGTTGACACCATGCAGGACTATTACGATGCGTTCTCGCGCGATATGCACCTGCCGTACCAGGACTTTCGGCGCGCCTCGTACGATTCCGTGGTCAAAGCCCGACAACTCCGAAAGCGCGGCAACCGGCAGATAATGGCCGGCATCGCGGGAATCCTTGGCGGCATCTACGGGCGCTTCAACTCAGGCAGCTTCATGGCGTTTGACGGCAGCACCGCCGCCGCCGCGGTAGGTGGTTACTCGCTCAAGCAGGGGCTCCAAACAAAGCAGAAAGCGGCCGAACAGACCGAGCGGGTCGCGGAAATGGGTGCATCGCTGGAAGCGGTGATCGCTCCGCAGGTGATTGGGCTGGAAGACCGCAGCGTCACGCTATCCGGCACGGTGCAGGCGCAATACGGGCAGTGGCGTGAGATGCTGCGCCTTATTTACGAACAGGAACGCACCCTTCCGGGTACTGCCGTGGAGCAACGGTCCGGCAGTATTAATTGATGTCAGGGACCCGTCCGGCTACTCAATCCAAAGCCCGGAAGATCACGCTGATCGTCCTTGGCGTAGTGCTGGCCGGCACGGTGTTCCTGCTGCCGAAATTCGTGACCGAACCCTGGGTCGCGGGGGACGAGAATGACCTTCCCGCCGTTCCCGAGGCTTCTCCTTTGACAGTCTCTCCTTCGACCGCGGCGGAACTGACTCGCTACCGGCAGGAGTCGCAGGGTGTGCTTGCAGAGATCGTTGCGATCCGGGACCGGCTCAGGGAAAGCGAGGTGGAGCGCTGGGCAGAGGTCGATTTCCAACAGGCGCTGGACATGGTCGTGGCCGGCGACGAGCGCTACAGCTATGGCGACTATGAGTCGTCGCTCGAGCAGTTCCGGCAAGCACACAGACGTTTGACCGCTATCGAGCAACTGGGGCGGCAAAAACTGGCCGAAGCCAAGGTCGAAGCCGAGGCCGCGATCCAGTCTCTCAACCTCAACGTCGCCTCGTCCTCCATCGAACTGGCCAGCGTCATCGCGCAGCAGGACCCGGAGGTGCAACAACTCGCGGCGCGCGTCGAAACCCTGGCGCTGGTTGCGGGGCACATCGAGGCCGGGGATCAGGCACTGGCCCGCGACCGCTTTCAGGCGGCACAGGTAGAATTTCGCAAAGCCGCCGACCTCGATCCATTGCACGAGAAGGCAGCCAAATCGCTGGCGCTCGCGAACCGGGAGGTCACAGCCAGCGCATTCCGTGGGCGCATGAGCCGCGGTTTCGCGGCCCTGGAAAGGCAGGATTATGACGGTGCCCGGTCCGCGTTTCTGGAAGCCGGCAAGATCTACCCCGGCGACGCCGCGGTTGTTAAGGCGCTCGAGCAAGTGGACAACCGGGAATCCGGCAATTTCGTCAGCAGCGAGCTCAGGCAGGCGGGGGATCTGGAGTCGCGCGAACGGTGGCGGGAGGCAGTGTCGATATATGAGACTTTGCTGGAACAGGATCCCTCGCTTACAGACGCCAGGGTCAGGCTGATCCCGGCGCGGGTGCGCGCTGACCTGGACGAGCGGCTGAGCGGGCATATCGATGAGCCGTTGCGGCTGTCGAGCGAGCTTGAGTACCGCGCCGCGCAGGCGGCGCTGGAGGACGCGAGGGGTATTGCGAACCCGGGACCACGGCTCGGCGGGCAGATTGCCTAATTGGACTCCATTGTGAAAGTCGCCAATTCGCCGGTTGACGTCAAGTTCCGCTCCGACAACCAGACCCACGTGGTCCTGTTTCGCGTGGCGGAACTGGGGCGATTTGAGCACGTGTCTGTGAAATTGCGGCCGGGAAAGTACGTTGCGGCCGGCACCCGAAGCGGCTACCGTGACGTGCGGGTTGAGTTCACCGTGACCGGTAAGCCCCTGGAGGAACCGATCGTGGTGCGCTGCGAGGAACCGATCGGATGACCCCGGCAATCCGGGGTTTCGCTTTAAGTAGGTTTAGCAGACCCTAGTTCATGGTTGGTAAAAAACAATCCCGGCCACTGGCCGCCACTGAATTCACGCCACTGGACGACGCTGGCGCGCGGCGCAAGATCCGGGTTTCGCCCGTTTACCTGGGTCTGGGCGCCGTGCTGGCTTTTGCAGTGTTGGTGTTTGCCTATCTGCTTACAGCGCGGGCGGTGATTTTTAACCTCGACCCGGGCCACGCGACAATAAGTGTCAGCGGGCTGTCCTTCCACATCGGCGGCAACTTCCTCTTGTTGCCGGGACAGCACCAGGTGAGTGTGGGGGCGGATGGCTATCATGCGCTCAGCACCATCATCGAAGTCACAGGCGTGCGCACGCAGGAGGTCGAGCTCGTACTCGATCCGCTGCCGGGCATGCTGAAGATAAGCTCCAGTCTGGATGACATTGAGGTCTTCATCGACGGGGAAGCCGAAGGTGCCGCGCCCGGACTCATCGAGGACATTCCACGCGGCCCGCACATCGTCGAATTCCGCAAGTACCGCTATTTTCCGCTACGGCAGGAAATGGACATTGAGGGCCTGGGACGGACCCAGTCGGTGGAAGTGGAACTGCAGCCGGCCTGGGGCCAGATGGAGATCAGTTCCGTACCGGAAGACGCCGAAGTGTTCGTCGACGGCCGACCGGCCGGCATCACGCCGCTAACCGCCGAGGTGCTGGAGACCGGCACTATGCTAAGCATCGTAAAGATAGGCTATAAGACCTGGGAAAGGCAGTTGTCGGTCAAGGCGGGTTCAATGGAGACATACCCCACCATCGAACTGGTGGTGGCGGACGGAACCGTCGACGTCAGCACATCGCCCGCGGGGGCCCACGTCAGCGTTGACGGCGAATTCCGCGGCACCACGCCGGTCAGTGTCGAGCTCTCACCTCTGGGCGATCACCGCGTCGAGCTGTTCCTCGAAGGCTACATGAAGGCGGTGCGCGCCGTTCAAACGGAACCGGAGGGACACTCCAGCCTGGCCCTGGACCTCGTCCCGATCATCGGCCGGATCCAGCTTTCGGTGGCGCCCCCTGACGCCGAAGTGGTGGTGGACGGACGCAGCCTCGGATTCGGCAACCAGACGCTGGCGCTGACTGCCCGTGAACATGAGTTGACGGTCCGTAAAGCAGGTCATGAATCCCGCACCCAGGAGATCACGCCGCGGTCGGATCATGAGCAATCACTCCAGATTCGCCTGCTGACTCTCGAACAGGCGTACTGGGCCACCCGCCCGCCGCAGATCAAAACTTCAGTCGGTGAGAGCCTCAAGCTGTTCCGCCCCGCCGTCGCCTTTACGCTTGGCGCCGCGCGCCGGGAGCCTGGCCGCCGCGCCAACGAAGCTCAACGCAACGTTCGCCTGGAGCGACCGTTCTACCTGGGAATCCACGAAATCAGTAACGGGCAATTTCGGCTTTGGAGAGCTGAGCACACTTCCAGTGCGGTGCGCGGGCAGACCCTGGACATGGACGATCAGCCAGTGGTGAAAGTCTCCTGGAATGAAGCGGCGCTCTTTTGCAACTGGCTGAGCCGCCGTGAAGGCCTGCCTCCGTTTTACGTGGAAGAAGATGGTCTGGTCACGGCGTTGATTAAGGATTCCCACGGTTACCGACTGCCCACGGAGGCGGAGTGGGCCTTTGCAGCCCGCATCGGCCCTGATGGCAATGCTATGATGTTCCCGTGGGGCACCGAAGTGTATCCGCCGCCTGACCTTGTCGAGAACTATGCCGGCCAGGGCGCAGCGGACATTGTGACGTTCGTGTTGTCCAACTATGACGACGGCTTCCCGGTGTCCGCGCCGGTTGGTTCGTTCCAGCCAAACCACAACGGTTTCTATGACATGAGCGGCAACGTGTCCGAATGGATCAACGACTACTTTGAAATCCGGCCGGTACGCGGCGAGCCTTTGCTGGACCCCACCGGCCCGGACGCCGGTGACCGGCACGTGATCCGCGGGGCGAGTTGGGCCAGGGCTTCGCGCTCGGAATTGCGCCTGGCCTACCGGAATGCCGGCCGTGACGGTAATCTGGAAACCGGGTTCAGAATCGCCCGATACGTGGACCAGGCCATGGCCGAACCTTGAGCAGAACCATGAAGCGAATTGTGACGTGTTTGTTACTGGGGAGTTGGGCGGTGGCGATTGCCCAGGCACCGCCCGGCGAAGAACGAGCTGCCGGGGCCGATGCTGGCGAGCAGGTTCCGCCCTGTGTCTCAGCCATCGATGCGCTGCAAGCACCTGCCGGCGCATCCGGTCCACTAGAAAGCCAGCCGAAAGACGCCGGGCAGGCTTCCGTGCCATGTAAGGAGCAAGATCCTGAAGCAAAGCCGGGCGAGGAGCAAGATCCCGGGGCGAAGCCGGGCGAGGAGCAAGATCCCGGGGCGAAGCCGGACGAGGAGCAAGATCCCGGGGCGAAGGTGGGCGAGGAGCAGCATTCCGCCGAGGCGCCCGGCGAGATCGTCGCGGATCCAGAGACGATCGTGGAGGACGATTCCGACGCCGAGGCTTCAGCGGAAGGGGTGTTCAAACCCGGCGACGAGATATCCGAGGATTACCCGGTGCCGCTGCCTTCGGATATATGAACCTCTGTATGGATAAAATGCCCTTATGAGAAAAAATACAAACGAACTGTTTTTCCAGATGGTCGCCCTGATGCTGGCGATCATCATAGTGCACGCGGTGTACGTCACCATGGTGCGACCCAACGCAGACAGGATCGTCAACCGGGCCGCTGAGGTGGCGGCGGCTGGTGGCGAGTACGAAGTACCGCGCACCTTCTTCGTCGTCATCAAGGACTTCGAGCAGGAGGCCTGTTTCATTCTGATGATTTGGGCACTGGCCATCATGGGCTACAAGACGCGAATCGCGATGCGCGAATCCAGGATGCTGGAGATGCCGCTGGTTTCCCTGGCCGAGGGGACCCGTATCCTGCCGGGCGACGCCGGACAACTGTTGCGGCCGCTGCAATCACTGCCCGAACGCCAGCAAGGGTATCTGCTGTCACGGACACTCAGCACTGCACTGTTGCGTTTTCAGGTTACCTCATCCGTAGAAGCGGCCACAGCAGCCGCCCACTCGGTCTGTGAGGCGGAAAGCAGCCGTCTGGATTCCGAACTGTCCATGGTGCGTTACATCACCTGGGCGATTCCCTCGATCGGCTTTATCGGCACCGTACGCGGAATTGGGTCGGCGTTGGGCCGGGCCCACGAGGCGATGGCGGGCGATATCGCGGGCGTCACGGCAAGCCTCGGCGTGGCCTTCAACTCAACATTCGTCGCCCTCCTGATCAGCATGGTGGTGATGTTCTTCATGCACCAGCTTCAATTGATGCAGGAGCGGCTGGTGCTCGATGCTTACGCCTTTAGCGAGAACCGCCTGCTGCGGTTTCTCAAGCCGCAGTCCGCATGACGATCGCCGCGCTGGAACTGAACGAACAGTCGCTGCTAATCCAGGCAGAGGATGGGGCGCTGCATGCCGAACCCGGCTTCGCGCGACTGACCAGCGAAGGTATCGTGACCGGCGAAGAGGCGCGCTCAGTGGCATGGCGCGAGCCGCAGCATGTGTACGACCAATACTGGTGCCACCTGAACCAGACGCCGCTGCCCATCCGACACCGCTTTGCCCGGCATCATGCCGATATCGCTTTTGCGCAGCTTCAAAAGCTCTGGCAGAACGCCGGCTCGCCCGAATCCCTGATCTTGCTCGCGCCGGGAAGTATAGCGCGCGCGCAGCTCTCGCTCCTGCTGGGCATGGTAGAGGCCTTGCCGTCGCGGGCAACTGCCGTGATTGACAGCGCGCTGGCAGCTTGCGCAGATGAGACGGGGGACACCCTGTTCGTGGACCTGCAGATGCACGAGTCGGTGCTGACGGTTTGCCGCCCGCGCGGGGACTCTATCCTCATCGTGGACCAGGAGATTTTCCCGGGTCTTGGCATGGGTCAGATTCAAAATTCCGTGGCCCGTCACATCAGCGACATCCTGATCGAAAGTTATCGGTTCGACCCACTACATTCCTCCGAAGCCGAGCAGGCCATCTTCGACCAGATACCGCACTGGCTGACCCGCCTGCGCTGGGAGCGGGACGTTTCGACCAAGCTGGTCTCAGAGCATGGCGAGCACTCCTGCATCCTGAACAGGGATGCGATCAAGGCGCTGATAGGCGAACGGCTCGCGAGCGTTCGTTCCTTCCTCGAAAGGTGGCAGGGCTGCAGGCTGTTGCTGTCACACGCCTCCGGCCCGCTGACGGGACTGGTGGACGAGTTCTCCGAGGCCGAAGTCATAAGCCAGACTGCCGGTACCCAGAGAAGTCTTTCGCGGTATGCTGAGATCCTGGGCCAGGCCGATGACCTGTACCGTGTGCGCGCACTGGACCGACCCGAGTCCTGCGCGGCGGCCCCGGTCGTGAACGGGGAACAGCTTGCCACGCATCTGCTCTACGGCGACCTGGCTCTTCCCCTGAGCAAGCCGGTCAGCTTCCGGATTGCGGAGAATGGACCGCGGATGAGCAACGAATTCGACGCAGGCTCAGCGCTCACCGTAGTGATGCGCAACCGCGCGCTCGAGACGCTGCACCTCGACGCCAATGTGGTGCTGCCGCAGACTTGCCAGCCGGGCGAGTCGATCCGCGTCGGGGGGCACGAACTCAAGCTGATCCGCGTTCGCGATGATTAAGACACAATGATTGGGACGCCATGATAAAGAACCGACGGATTACCGCCTTCAGCCTGTCCTTCCTGGACATCATGGCCTGTGGTTTCGGTGCGGTGACGCTGTTGTTCCTGATCCTGCGCCACAGTGTTGTCGTGGAAGTGCAGCCCGATCCGAAGCTGGCTGCCGAGGTGGTCATGCTGAAGGAGGACGTGAAAAATGCGGATGAAGAGCGAACCTTGTTGCTCAACAGCATCGAGGATCTGGAGTTGCAGTTGGTCAGCGCCCAGGGTCTCAGCAAACGCTACCTGACCGACCTTGAGGAATTGGAAGAGAGCATCCAGTCCGACCCCAAGGAGCGAATCGCCATGCTCCGCCGGCAGGTCGAAGAGTTGGAAAGCGAGACGTCAAAGATGGAGGAGGTCGAGTTCGGCGACAAGGTTCGCCAGTTCCTCGGCGAGGGCAACCGCCAGTACCTTACCGGGCTGGTGCTGGGCGGCGAGCGGGTGATGATCCTGGTGGACGGCTCCGCGAGCATGCTGGCGGACACGGTGGTAAACGCCGTTCGCCGCCGCAACATGGAGGCGGAAAAGCGAGTCGAGTCTCCTAAATGGAAATGGACGGTGCGTACGGTCGAGTGGCTTTTGGCCCAACTGCCGCCGAGCAGTCGTTTCCAGGTCTATATCTTCAACACCCAGGCGCTCCCGGCCACGGTCGGCAGCGAGGGCGAGTGGCTGGATGCCGCCGATTCGCTGCAACTCGAGGAAGCCGTAGACGGCCTCAAGGCTTATGCACCGGAGGGCGGGACCAGCCTGGAGAATGCGATCACCGCGCTCAAGGACTTTCCGGAAAAACCCGATAACCTGTTCCTGTTGACCGACGGCCTGCCGACCCAGGGCAAGGCCCCGTCCGGGTCGGCCATGGTGAGCGGCGAGCAACGCCGCCGCAACTTCCTCAGCGCGGTCGGGCAGCTGCCAGTCGGCATCCCCGTCAACACCATTCTGTACCCCATGGAAGGCGACCCGGAAGCGGCGGCGCTGTTCTGGCAGTTGGCGATGAGCACCAGGGGCGCTTTAATTACGCCCTCGAGGGACTGGCCATGATCAAGCGGCGTCGCGGCACCATGGAAGCCAGCTTCTCCTTCCTGGATGTCATCAGTTGTGGCTTCGGCGCCATCGTGCTGCTGTTGATCATCGCCCCTGTGGGTGACCCCGCCGCGCTGGAAGAAGCGGAGCAAAATTTGCAGACAGTCGTGCGGGAGTTGACTGAAAAGCTGTTTGACACCCGCGGCGAATCGGTGGTGCTGAACGAGGATCTGAAGTCGCGCAAGGAACAAATATCGGAACTGGAACAACGTGTCGCACGTCTCAAAGCCACGCTGGCCAGCGTGGAAAAACAATCCAGAGAGATCGCGCAGTCGGTGGTCGTGGAAGAAGAGCAACTCAGGCTGGCGGTGCAGGTGCTGACGGAGGAAATGGAACGCCTGGTGCCGCAGGACAGCGTCAAAAATCAGCTCATCGGCGGCGTACCGGTGGATAGCGAGTATGTCATCTTCGTGATCGACACCTCGGGGAGCATGCAAATGGCTGCCTGGCGCCGGCTGCAGACCGAAATGTTGAATATCCTCAACATCTATCCCGCCGTGAAAGGCATACAGGTGATGAACGACATGGGGCAGTATATGTTTCCGGACACCCGCAGAGCCTGGATGAGCGACAGCCCCGCGACCCGCCGGCGCATCATCAACACCTTGGACACCTGGGCGCCGTTCAGCAATTCCAGCCCCGTCGAAGGGATCAATGCCGCCATCCAGACCTATTACCGGCCGGACCGCAAGATCAGCATCTACACCCTCGGCGATGACTTTTCCGGGCGATCGATCCGGGCCGTGGTCAAGGCCGTGGACAACCTCAATCAGGCGCACAGCGGCTCGGAACGGCTGGTGCGCATCCATGCGATCGGATTCCCGGTGCATTTTACTCCCGGGCGAACGCCGAGTGAGTCAGCCATTAAATTTGCGGCGCTGATGCGCGAGCTGAGCTACAACAACGGCGGTACCTTCATCGGCCTGACCGACCTGCGGCCATGAACCCGCGGAGGAGCCCACCCCGATCATTTTGGTCGCAACACGAAATTTGGAGGCGCATTGGTCGCTCTCGGCCATCCGTGGCCTGCGCGACACCGGTGCATCCCTTCACATTGGTCGCAACATGAAAATTTGGAGCCGTATGACCGGTCTGCTATTGGTGGCGATGGCCCTGCTGTCCGGCTGCACTTCCAATGTACGGGTGAAGCAGGAATTTCCCGCGGTGGTGGCGAAGCCCCGCGACATAAGCGTCGTGCTGGTGATGGACCACGAATTCCGCAACTACAAGGCGCGTCCGAATCCGAAGACCACGATTCAGCTTGGAGCGGCCCATGTGGAACTGTTGAGCAAGGCCTTCAGTGGATTGTTCACACAGGTAAAAGTGGTATCCTCGAAGGAACACGCAGGACCGGAAACGGACCTCGTGATCATTCCCTCGGTGCGGGAAGTCCAGCTTTCCACACCGTCGGAGTCGTATCTCAACGTGTACGAGGTATGGATCAAGTACAACCTGGACATCGAAACCGCCGATGGTGTGCCTATTGACAGTTGGTTTCTGCCCGCCTACGGAAAGACACCGTACTCATATCTGTTGTCCCGGACCAGGGCGATCGAGGAAGCCAGTGTCATCGCGTTGCGCGACGCAGGGGCCAAGCTGATGCTAGACTTTTTCAGAATCCCGGCGATCCACGGCTGGATGCAGCAGCGCCTGGCAGCGAAGGCAGAACCATGAACTATCCGACATTCACATCACTCGTCGCGGCCGTTGCGATGGTTGGATGCGGTTCCACCACGACCGTTGATGACCACCGACCCACCACCGAGCCGATCGACATCGTGGCGGGCGAAAGGGTGGCGCTCCTGGGCCGGCGCGACGCCGGGCACTACGAAACCGATCGCAGTTTCATAGACTGCTTGGGCAACAGACTGGACCATTCGAATCTTGAGGTCATGTCGGAGCAGGAATTCGTGGACGCACTCTATCCCTGGTTCGAGCCAAGGACCGCGCCCAAGCACCTCAAGCGCCTCAGGAGAATCATGCAGGAACCGGTCATTCAGGAAAAGGTTCAGCAGGAGAAAATCAGATACCTGGTCTGGCTCGACGGCGAAGTGGAATCGCATGGGTCAACAGGCGTCATGAGTTGCGGGATAGGCCCCGGGGGCGCTGGCTGCTTCGGCTACACCGCCTGGGACAAGAACGCCATGTTCGAAGCCATCGTCTGGGACCTGGTGGACCTGACCGAAGAAGCTCGCATCCGGGTGGATTCAGAGGGCACGTCGTACGTGATCGGAATCGTGGCGCCCATCCCTCTGCTAACTCCGGTGGAAAGTCAGGCTTGCGAAGGCATGGGAGAAAAGTTGAAGTCCTATTTTTCCCAAAAGGGGGAGTGAGTTGCGTTATTCCTTCTGGAAAGCCCTCGCAATCAGCTCGCTGCTCCTTTCCGCGTCCACTTTCGGCGGCCCGGGTGGCGAGGAAATTCATGCGGAAACAATGGCGTCTATCGGCGCGTATGACGATCCTGAGCTGACTGCCTACCTCGAGGAACTCGTGAATGAAATCGTTTCGGTCTCGGAAATGGCGGGCAAAGAGTTCACGTTCACACTGCTTGACTCAGGCAACATCAACGCCTTCGCAACTGCGGACAACTACGTGTACATGAATCGGGGCCTGCTCAATTACGTATCAAACGAAGCGCAATTGGTTTCGGTGCTGGCTCACGAAGTGGGCCACATCACCCAAAAGCACGTCGATCTGATGCCGGTCGCGGCCGGTGGTGCGCGTTTTCTCTCCTGGCTGGTTGCGTCACTTTCCGGTAGCCAGGAGGTGTATCAGGCCGGCATGGCCTATGCGAACTCATTGCTGAAGGGGCACGGCCGCGACAACGAACTCCAGGCCGACGAAGCGGGCGCCCGTTACATGTCAAAACTCGGCTATGATCCGGACCAGATGCTGGAGATGCTCGGGACTATGAAAAACCTCGAGAATCTGGAAAAGGAGCGCGCGGCGCAAGGGGGAGCGCCACGCCGTTCCTATCACGGCATATTCGCCTCGCATCCGCGCAATGACATGCGATTGCGAAGCGCGGTCAGCAAAGCCAAGACTAACGAATCGCCAGCTACTCGCGACTCGGGCGATGCGCGCTACCGGCAAATGACCGAGGGACTGGTATGGGGTGAAAATTTCAAAGAAAAAGACCAGAAACCGGAGCGCTACTCTGACATGGCATTGCGGGTTCGCTTCGATTACCCGGATGGCTGGACGCACAGTAAGGACAACCAGACCGGGACCGTAACCGGCGAAGCCGAGGGCGGCAAAGCCCGCCTGGGGATGAAGCCGCATCCGCGCACCCCCCAGACACCAGAAGAGTACCTCTACAACTACCTCGACATTTCACATTTGCAAGACAGTCGGGAGATCAATCCCGCACGACTCAAGGGTTTCACTGGGATCCTGCCCGGCCAGGATGGAAATCCGGATCAGCGCATCGCAGTGGTCTTTTACAAGCTCAACGCCTACCTGTTCACCGGCGAGGTGGCCCAGCAGGAAAGCTTTGGCGAATTCGATGGGAAGTTCCTGGAATCCATCAATACATTCAGACCTGTCTCCAGCCGTGAGATTGAAGGCCAGAAACCCGAAACCATCCATTACGTGAAGGCTACCGGCGCGACGACCTTCGAAGCGCTGGGCGAGCATCTCAAGCTGGACCCATACGAAGTACAAATCCTGCGCCTCATCAATGGCTATTACCCCGCCGGAGAGCCACACCCCGGCGAGTGGATCAGAATCTACAGACAGTAGAGGAGGCAGTCAATGTTCAAAAATTTCAAACGCTGCCTGCGGCGGTCGTCACGCTGACCGTGGCGGCCATTATCGTTTGTTTTACCGAGAAACCGACATGACAGTTAACGATGACATAGCGGCTGCGCTTGGCAAGAGACTCTGGAAAACGAAGTCTTTCGTGCCTCATTATCGCGCGGGTGAATATGGTTCCTGGAGAATCAATCCGGGTATTCCGAAAACCCATTTGTGTGAATCAGGATAAACGGATAAACCAACCGCCAGGAGGTCTGGCGGTTGGTTTACAGAGCGGCTTACTTGAGTTGCTGTGTCGCACCGACGTGCACATCGACACGACGGTTCAAAGCCTGGCCCTCGCTGGTGTTGTTGTCGGCGACCGGATTACTTTCTCCTTCGCCGCTGGCATCGATGATGCCGGCATTGATGCCTTCGCTAACCATGTACTCCTTCACAGCCATCGCGCGCCGCTCGGAAAGGCCCTGGTTGTACTCGGCAGAACCGGTACTGTCGGTATGGCCAATAACGTTGATATCGACTACTTTGATGCCTTTGCTCTTGATGTGCTCATCCAGCTTGTGTAATTCCACCTTGCCCTGCTCCTTGAGAACAGCCTTGTCAAAGTCGAACAGGGTTGTTGCCGACAATGAGATCTTCTCATACTGGACCGGCTTTTCTTGCGGGACTGGCTTCAATAAAACTTCGGTCACGTAGTCGGCCATGGCGCTGGGCGAAGCGAGATCAGCGGCATTCAAGGATTTTCCGCAACCACCGATGCCAGCCATGTCCGCGATCACCGAATCGGCTGTCGTGTAATCACCAACCTTGACAGGGTAAAGGCACAAATTGTCCCCGTGCTGTGCCTGCAAATTATTGACGGCATCCATCACGGACCTGGTGTTGATCTGCCAGAAGTCGCTTACGAGGATGACTGCGACGGCACCGGATTCCGCACTCAGAGTTTCATTCGTAGCGTTAATGCCCTTGTCCATCGGAGTCGTGCCACCGGCGTGTTGGAGCGAGTTCAAGCCTGTTGCGAAGTCAGCGCCCTGGTAGGGAGCGAGCCCGTGGACCACATCGGCAGTTCCATCACCGAAATTATTACCTGAACTAATACCGAACGTCACCAACCCCGCCTTATAGTTCAGTGGGGGTATGGTTTGGTTCAAATTGGCGACAAGATCCTTGGCGACATGAAACTTCGTACTGCCCTGTGATGCGTCCATCATTGACGATGAAACGTCCAGAATCACCACGAATGAATCAACTTTGGGAGCATAGGCCGTTGCGTCTATGGCTATCGCTTGAAACGGCGCTGGCGCGTAGGGAGGACTGCTGGCGCAGCCAACCAGCAGGCCAACTGAAAGAATCGCTGAAAGGATTGAAAGGGGTTGCTTAAACATGGAGTTCTCCGGCTATCGATAAAGGGTGTGGCTTTCCAAACGAACCGCGTGCCAACACGGGATATTGGCGAATGCAGGTCACGCCCGGAATGTTCGGCAAGGAGTTAAACATACCCTCAAAAATGAAGCAATATTTAAGTCCTGAAAATTTGATATCAGGTGGGTGCAGGCGGGGTAGTTCTCTTATCGGCTTGAGGCCGGACAATCATCATGTGCTCCTGCTCACAACGCCAGAGCCTGCCCGGAGAAACGTCACCGTCAAGAACGGACATGTCTCGAATTGTATATGTCATTTGGATCGGTCTTCACCGTAGACATTAACCAGAATGGAAATATCATCTGCCCAATCGTATTTCTCAAGCATGACCGGCAACTGATTCCTGAATCGATCCGCAAGCCGTTCCGCTCTAAGCGCACTTTGTTCAGTTGAGTCGTGGTATATGCCTACGGAAACTGAATCATCGAGCGCCACGACTGATGTATCAAACTCCTTGAATCCGTTAACGTAATTACCAACCACCAACTCCAGGTATTCACTCTTCTCAATCAGGATAGGGTCAACGTATCTATAAAAATCTTCGACAGCCTGATCAGTCTTAACATCTTCGACCATTAGAGCAGGGTCGTCTAATTCAAATGTGGCATTCAAGGACGCACTTGCCAGCAGGCAAAGCATAGCAATCAAAGTAAGGCACTTCATTTTCCAGTCCTCCAAGTCAATTTCCGAAATCGTCGTAGCGGATAGCCGCAGGCTGAACGCCCAGTTCCGCCAGCATCTCCAGGGTGGCCATCAGCATGGCGGGTGGCCCGCAAACGTAAAATTCGCAGTCGCCTGTCTTTGAGTGTCTTGCCAGGTAGTTTTCGAGTGCAAGCTGGTGAATCATCCCTCTCGGCCCTTGCCATTTCTCATCCGGTTCCTGGCCGGACAGGGCTGCTGTCCAGCTGAAATTGTCATGATCCAGCGCTAGCTGATCAAAGACTTCCTGGTAAAAAAGTTCGCGGCGGTTCCGTGCACCGTACCAGAGACTGATGGTTCTGCTGCTGGTTTTGTTGACCAACTGGTCCAGGATAATGGAACGCAATGGACCCAGGCCCGCACCGCCGCCAATGAACACCATTTCGCGCGCCGTATCCTGAGCGTGAAAATGGCCGTAGGGACCAGACAGCTCCACCGTGTCGCCCACAGCCAGTGAGTGAACCCAGGCAGAACCAGTGCCAACGGGGATGTCCGCCTTGCCGGCAGGAGGTGGTTGGAACCTGACGTTAATTAGCAGGCCATTACCGAACTCCCCGGGGTAGCTGGCCGCCGAATAGGCGCGGCGCAGCGGGGCGCTCGAACTGCTATGCGGCGAATAGCGCACACTGTCCCAGTCCCGTTGGTACTCGCCGGGTATTTCCGGCGGTTTCAACACTATCTCATGGGCTGGGATTCTGATCTGAAAATAACTGCCGGCCGCGTATACAGGCGGCTTGTCACATTCAAGCAGGATTTCCCTGATGAAGGGTGTGATATAGCGTGCTTCCCTGACGGTAGCAGTGATCCCCTTTGATGCTATTGTGCCTTCGGCCAATCTCAGGATCATGCTGTGCGCTACCTCGTGCTGGCAAGCCAGCCTGAAACCCTGTTGCAGCAGGTGTGCGGGGATATGCTCTTTTTCGGCAGCATTGGGCGCCGACAGCTCCGAAGACTCCATTTGCACCAGGCACAGGCCGCAACATCCGCCACCACCGCAATTGGAAGGCAGCGTAATATTATTAGCGGCGAGAGAGAGAAACAGGTTACCGCCCTGCTGGAGCCTGACTTGCTGCGGTGTGCTGACCACCGGGTCGATCAGCGTGACCAGGACCTCATCGCGCTTGTGAAATAACCTCAGAAAATTGAAATCCTTGCGTCTGAAACTACCGAAAAGCAATATAAATCCACTAAGCCCCAGCCAAATCGCAACCAGGGCCACGACGATGATCAGCGTGTTGTTGAAATTTTGCCGCCCGGTGTAATCCATGATGTGCAGCATCCAGAAGAAATCGAATACGCGCCAATAGCTGTTTCTTCGATCGAGTATTTCCCCGGTCGTGGTGGAAATGTACAGTGAGCTGCGCGCATTGTCTGAAAAATTGACGCGCCAGTAGGGCCCGATGCGGGTACGGGTCTCCATGTCCGGCGCCACACCACTGTCGATGGAATCAATTTCGCCCGTGCCGCTGAAATCCTGCCGGGCCAGCCTTTCTGCATCACGCTTATCGAAAAGGACTGCAGAACCGTCTGTTGCGTTAATCAGGGACACGCCATCCGCGCGGCCGATCCGGTAAGCCGGCAGGCCCCGGATCATCTGCAACCGGATACTCAGTGCGCCGTTTAACTGCTCCGCTGACAATTGATTCGGTTCCAGCAACTGGCCTTTTGGAAGGGCTTGGGTTTCATGTTCAACCTGGTGCATCCACTGCTGACCACTGACCTTTGCCGGATCGAGTAGACTCATAATCAGCCCGCTGAGCAGCCACAGCAACACCTGGATACCAATCAGAAGCCCGACCCACTTGTGCAGTTTCTTGAGGAATACCATCATTCGACGGTTTCCTTACGGCGCTTCCTGAAGCTGTAAAACAATAGCCACAGGCCGGTGAGGCCAAATATCACGCCGGTAAATTGCGCAATTTTAAGCAAGGGGTTGTGGGCATCGGAGCGTTCGTCATAATCCATGATGTGAAGCATGAAAAAGAAATCAAAAACACGCCAGTACTGGTGCCGGCGCGTGACCAGGGCGCCGGAATAGGGATCGATGTAAAAACTGGTCGAATAACGGTCAATGAAATCGACCCGCCAAAGGGGCAGGCGGCGTGGCCCGATTTCACGGGGCGGATCTGACGCTATCAGTCTTGCTTCGCGTATCGAAGCTTTGTCGTTGAAGTGAAAGACCGCGATTTTCCTGGCGAATTCCTCGTTCAGCGGTGAGATCACTTGCGCTGATTGTGGGTCGATCAGGTAACGGTTTTGCGGCGTAGTGACGGTGAAGAAACCTTTTCCCATGACTGGCCGCAGGCCAATATCCGTTGCGTCCGGGTATTGCGCCCGCAGGGCCGCCACGTTGATCCGGGATGAATCGGGTACGGCAACGGCCTGTTGCATATTCCTGACCAACGGGTCGCCGTGGATAAAATCCAGGTCAAGCACAACCATGTACAGGCCGGTAGCCAGCCAGATCAGCACCTGCAGGCCGACAATCAGCCCAATCCATTTGTGCAGGGAGCGTGCAAGGAAAGATTTATTCATACCGTCCAATTGTACATATTTATTTCTGGCACCCTGAAGCTTATGGGGTAAGGTAAACTGATCGCATGAGACAGATAACGCTCTTGGTACCTGACATCTCCTGCGGCCATTGCAAATCGTCCATTGAAGGCGCCGTTGCATCAATGGACGGCGTTGCCATAGTCGAGGTGTCTATCAGCAAACGCACCGTAGATATTGAGTACGATCCGGCACAGATTGACCTTGCGGCGATCATCAGCGCCATTGATGACCAGGGCTTCGAGGTAGACGGCCAGTAGTCGTTCGATGGGGCGATGTGATGAGTGACACGCAGATCAGGTTCGATGTCGAGGGCATGACCTGTGCATCGTGTGCCGTGCGCATCGAGCGTGTTCTGGGCAAACAGGACGGTGTCGAATCCACCGTGGTCAACTTCGCTGGACAGGAGGCCCGTGCAACGGTCTCAAGCGATACGGACATCGAGGCACTACGTGCAGCGGTAGCCAAAATCGGATACGAGATCAACGAGATCGATCCGCAAGACGATCGTCGTTCGATCACGGAACGGTACAGCGCAGAAGCAAAGTATCAGCTGCGCAACGTGATCGGTTCAGCTGCCCTGTCCGTCCCGTTGATGGCCCTTGCAATGATTGGCCCGGACACAACATGGAATCGCGTACTCCAACTCCTGCTCGCATCCATCGTCGTGTTCGCGTACGGTTCACAATTCCACAAAGCGACATGGAAGCAAGTCACGTCACTTTCCCCTGCGATGGATACGTTGATCTCGGTCGGGACACTCTCAGCATGGCTCTACTCGACCGTCGCTTTGTTTACAGGAGATCATCTGTTCTTCGAGACCTCCGGCATGATCATCACCTTGATTCTCGTTGGGAGATATTTCGAGGCGCGTGCCAAGGGTCAGGCTTCGAATGCGATTGCGAAGCTCGCCGAACTCGGAGCGAAACAGGCTCGGGTTGTTCGTGACGGCGAAGAGATTTTGGTGGAGCCAATCGACCTCGTTCCCGGTGACACGATCGTGGTGCTCCCCGGCGAGAAAATTCCAGCGGATGGTGTAGTAAGGTCTGGCCGCTCCGGTGTCGATGAGTCGATGCTCACTGGTGAGAGCGTTGCGGTGACCCGGGAACCGGGCGCAGATGTTTTTGCTGCAACGGTGAATCAGCAAGGCCGGCTCGAGATCGAGGTGAAGGAGGTCGGTCCGAATACCGCACTGAGCCAGATCATGAAGCTGGTTGCTGATGCGCAAGCTACCAAAGCGCCGGTGCAACGGCTCGCAGACCGGATCTCGGGCGTCTTCGTACCCGTTGTCATTGTAATCGCACTCGCTGTCGCAGTGACCCGGCTACTCGTTTCAGGAGATGTCACCACGGCAGTGCGCAATGCCGTCGCCGTGCTCATCATTGCCTGCCCCTGCGCTCTGGGTCTTGCAACGCCTACGGCGATCATGGTGGGCTCAGGCCGGGGCGCCGAAATGGGGGTGCTGTTTAAGAATGCCGAGGTGTTCGAACGCGCGAAGGGTGTTGACACTGTTATTTTCGACAAGACCGGAACGTTAACCCGGGGTGCGATGACGCTGGTTGATGTCGAGACCGACGGAGACCGCACTGAGTTCCTGAGGATGGCAGGAACGCTCGAGTCCGGTTCCGAGCACCCAATCGGCAAGGCGGTTGTCCTCGGCGCGGAAGAAGAAGACATTGAACTGGGCTTAGTCGTGGATTTTGAATCCATCCAGGGCAAGGGCGCTCGCGGCACCGTGGACGGAACAGCCATCGTCGTGGGGAAACCCGTGTTGTTCTCCGAATCCGGTTTCGCTGGTATCGAGCGCTGGGCGGACACGTTCAATGAGATCTCCAGCAAGGGAAACACGACATTCCTGGTGGGCTGGGACAACCAGGTACGTGGTGCTCTGAGCGTTGCCGACACGGTGCGCCCGACCTCCGCACAAGCCATCAGTGATCTCATCGAGCAGGGAATCTCGGCGGTAATGCTTACAGGAGACTCGCGTCACACGGCAAATGCGATCGCCGCAATGATCGGCATCGAGGAGATTGTCGCCGAGGTCCTGCCAGGAGAGAAGTCCGCGGCTGTCTCTCAGATGCAAGCCAACGGCCAGGTCGTTGCCTTCGTCGGTGACGGTATCAACGACGCACCGGCCCTCACCGTTGCCGACCTTGGCATGGCTGTGGGATCGGGCACGGATGTGGCGATGGAAGCCGGCGACATCGTGCTTATGTCTGGCGACCCTGTGACCTCTGTAACGGCGATCAGGCTTGCCCGCAAGACATTTACCACAATCCGCCAGAACCTGTTCTGGGCATTCGCCTACAACGCGGCAGCGATTCCGCTTGCGGCCCTTGGGTTCCTCAACCCGATGATCGCCGCAGCAGCAATGGCATTCTCATCCGTATCAGTGGTGACCAACTCGGTACGTCTGCGGAATTTCTCGTAAAACGCCTTAGTTTGTTGGGATTGTAGGAGTACTATGATACGTTCCAGTTTGGTGAAGCGATTCCAGTGTTGGATGGCTTAGCCGGAACAAGAACATCAACCTGAACCATTCGGAATTTATCGAATATGAGCACATCATTTGTCCTGACTGTCGTCAGTAAAGATCACCCGGGAATCGTAGAAACCCTGTCCAAGTTGCTGGAAGAGCATGGGGGTAACTGGACAGAAAGCAGCATGCTGTCAATGGCCGGTCAGTTTGCCGGCATTCTGCTCGCCAGCGTCCCTGACCGGCAGGTTGAGGCATTTGTCAAAGGTCTGGCCAGGTTGGAGTCACAAGGCATGCAGATCGTGGCCAAACGTGCGGTTGCAGTGCCAGGGCTGGCTGCCCAACGGGAGTTCACACTGGATCTCGTGGGGCAGGACCGCCCAGGCATCGTGCACGACATCACGCGGATTCTGGCCAAACACCAGGTTAATGTCCAGGAACTGGAAACCCATTGCCAGAGCGCATCCATGTCCGGCGAAAGCCTGTTCCTGGCGCATGCGCGCCTGTTGATTCCAGCCGATACTCCCATCGAGGACCTCCAGGACGAACTCGAAGACCTGGCCAATGAATTAATGGTCGATATCAAGCTGGAAGAATGATGCTCACGTCTACCCACTGGAATGCGCTGGCTGGCAATTTGTAAGAAAAGGAACACAAATACAATCATGCGCCCCAGTCTGAACATCATCAGCGATGAGCTGATCAAAAAAATTGTCGATGAGGCGAAACGAATCCTGGCCGAAACCGGTATGGATATTCGTGGCTCCAGTCTCCGGCAGCGCCTGCTGGATCACGGCCTGAATACGGACACCAGCGGCGAACGTATCCTGTTCCCAGTTGATGTCGTGGAGCGTGCCATCGAAACTGCTCCGGAGTCTTTCAAGCTTTATGACCGGGACGGTAATCCGCACGCAGAGCTTGGTGGATACAATGTGAATTTCGTACCCGGTTCCAGCGGCCTGAAAATTCTCGACCACCGGACTGACGAAATCCGGTTGGCCAATTCGACCGATTATATTGAGTATGTGCGTTTGGCGGATGGTCTGGAGAACATCGGCTACCTGGCCACTGCTTTTTCCACCAACAAAGACATCGAACCCCAGGTCTCCGATGCCTGGCGATTGTACATGTCATTGATTACGTCCAAACGCTCCCTGGTCTCCGGTGCATTCAGCGAACATGGCGTGCGACGGATGGCCGATATGCTGAGGCTCTTCCGCAGTGATGAGCAGGAGATGACCAGCAAGCCGCAGTCGATTTTCACCATCACCGCTACCGGAAATTTCCGCTACGGTGACGACTCCTGCCAGAACCTGCTGGACTGTGTCGAGGCAGGCATACCAATCGAGGTGGTGCCGGTCACCCTGATGGGGCTGATCGCGCCGGTCACGCTGGTGGGTGCGCTGGTTTTCCACTGTGTTGACGTACTGACCGGCCTGACCATGGCCCAGATCATTCGACCCGGCCACCCGGTCGTGTTCGGCGGCGCACCGGCAACTTTTCACATGAAGGCCGCCTCCTCGCCGATGACGGCAATCGAGGCGCTGCGTCTGGATGTTGCCTACGTGGCGATTGCCAAATCGCTGGGACTGCCTTCGCAGGCCTACATGGCCCTGAGCGACAGCAAGGTCCTCGACGCACAGGCGGGCGGCGAGACTTTCAGCAGCGCCCTTTTGGCTGCACTTGCGGGTGTGAATGCCGTGACCGGCCCCGGCATGCTGGATTTTGTTTTGACATTCAGCCTGCCCAAGCTCGTGCTGGATAATGAATTCTGCGGTCAGGCCCTGCATTTTGTGCGCGAGACCGGGGTGCTGGACGACCTGCCAACGGCCGGGCTGGTCGAAGAACTGATGAAAGAAGATCACCTGATTACGGCGCCTCACACGCTAGAATACTGGCCGCGGGAACTCTGCATGACAGACCCTGTTTTGGATCGTTTGAATCGCGACAGTTGGGTTGAAGGTGGGTCGGTAGAGTTGAATGAGCGGGCCCGCGAGCAGGTCGGGATAAGGCTGGCCAATTACACGCCGTTTGATACAGATCCCGCGATTGACGCGGAGATGAGGCGACTGGTGAAAGACGGATTAGAATCCCAGGATAAGCTGCCTGATTTACCACCTCCGCCTGGACCCAAGGTAGCTGTTGCTCCCCGCAGGCGCAGAAATCGCCGCCGCTAGCTGTAAATTCCAACAACGTTGCGATATTCCTGACCCCAAATATTCACTGGCATTTCAGGGAGGGATCGGCTAGCTGTTTGCAGGACAATCAGGCTGTCGGGAACAGCTGATTAGTGCACAGGGATGTCTCGAACGTGTCCTG
>Ga0209013_10000420_pt1 | contig 37689 bp, 28 predicted proteins | sample Cruoilmetagenom2_FD_187291 | JGI IMG/M metagenome (GOLD analysis project Ga0209013, IMG submission 187291) | Oil polluted marine microbial communities from Coal Oil Point, Santa Barbara, California, USA - Sample 2 (SPAdes) (version 2) | ecosystem: Environmental > Aquatic > Marine > Oil seeps ...
CGCCTTGCCCAGGGCTGCTTCAACGGCTTCCAGCAGTGCCTCGGACATGGTCGGATGGGGGTGGATGGTGAGCGCCACGTCCTCGAGGAATGCGCCCATTTCGAGCGCGAGGGCCGCCTCGCTGATGAACTCGCTGACGCCTCGGCCCACGGCGACCACACCGAGCAGGAGCTTGGTATCGGCATCACCGATCGCCTTGACGAAACCGTCGGTCGCCTCGAGGGACATCGCTCGTCCCGATGCCTTGAAGGGGAAAGTGCCGGTCACGACGTTGTATCCCCTTTCAATGGCCTCGGTTTCGCTGAGGCCGGCCCACGCCACCTCGGGGTCGGTGTAGATCACTGCGGGGATCGTCACATTGTCGTAGGCGGCAGGCTCGCCGGCGATCACCTCCGCCGCCACCTTGGCCTCCTGGTAGGCCTTGTGCGCGAGCAGCGCACCGCCCACGACGTCGCCGATGGCGTAGATCCCGGGGACGCTGGTCTGCATGCGGTCGTTGACAGCGATGAAGCCCTTGTCGTCGGTCTCCACACCGACCGCATCGAGACCGAGCAAGTCGCTGTTGGGCAGCCGGCCGACGCTCATCATCACCACATCCGCGGGAATGCGCGTCTTTTCGTCTTTCGATCCCCGAACGATCACCGTCGACGGATCCCCGGCCTCGAAACGCTCGGCGCGGTGATTGAGATAGAGCTTGACGCCCAACTTCTTGAGGCTGCGAGTCAGTGCCTTCCCCACCTCGGGATCGAGGGTGGGAGCAACCGCGGGCAGAAACTCGACGATCGAGACCTGCGACCCCAGCTTTGCGTAGACGCTGCCCAGCTCCATCCCGATGTAACCGGCGCCGATGACCACAAATCGCTCGGGAACGGCCTGCAGCGACAACGCCTCCGATGATCCGATCACCTTCTCGCCGTCGTGGGGGAATCCCTCGAGGCCCATCGGCCGCGAACCAGTGGCGATCACCGCCTGTTCGAACTCGATCTCCACTCGACCATCGTCGCCGGTCATCTCCAGCTTGCGATCGCTGACGAACTCCGCGTGACCGTGCACGACCTCGACACCGTTCTTCTCACACAGAAAGGCGACCCCGCCGGTGAGCCGCTCGACGATGCCGTCCTTCCAGCCCACCATCTTCGGCAGGTCGACCTGAAGACCCTCGACCGTGAGACCCATTGCCCCGGCCCCCTGAACCTCGTGGGCGAGGTCCGAAGCGTGAATCAGCGCCTTCGAAGGGATGCAGCCGACGTTGAGGCAAACGCCGCCGAGACGTGCGTCCTTCTCCACCAGGATCACGTCCTTGCCCAGCTGCGCCAACCGGATCGCGGCCACATAACCGCCCGGACCGGCGCCGACAACCACCACCTGACAACCACGGGAAACAGAACCGACAACCATCACAACCTCGCCATCAGGAGCATCGGTTCGGAAACCATTTTCACCATGTCACTCATGAACCTCGCCGCCTCCGCGCCGTCGAGGTACCTGTGGTCGAAGGAGATGCTCAGGTACATCATCTTACGAATCGCGATCTCGCCGGCCACCACCTCGGGCCTCTCCTTGATCGCGTGCAGCCCGACGATCGCCAGCTCGGGCTGGTTGATGATCGGGGTGGCGAAGACCCCGCCCAGCGGACCGATATTGGTGATGGTGCAGCTGCCGCCCCTGAGCTCGTCGAGGGTGAGCTGCCGCTCGCGGGCACGCTCGGCCTTGTCGGCGACCTCCGCGGCCAAGGCCACCATGTCCTTCTGGTCCGCGTCGCGGATCACCGGCACGATGAGCCCCTCCGGTGTATCGACCGCGACCCCGATGTTGTAGTACTTCTTGAAAATCATCTCCTGGCGTTCTTCATCGACACTGGCGTTAAAGGCCGGGTACCTTTGCAGCGTCGCCACCAGCGCCTTGATGAAGAACGGCAGCAGCGTGAACCGCACCCCCGTCTGCTCCTCGATCACCGGTTTGACCCCGCGGTAGTGGGCCACCAGGTCCGTGACGTCCGCCTCGTCAACGTGGGTAACGTGGGCCGAGGTGTGCTTGGACGCGCGCATGGCGTTCGCGATCACCTTGCGCAGGTGTGTGAGCGGCACCCGCTCCACCTCGCCCTCGGCGGTCGCCTGCGCGACTCCCGGCGAGGCTGCGGCAGGGGCCGCCGCCGCCGCTTGAGCCGGAGCTTCTCCCCGAGCCGCACGCTCGACGTCAGAATCCGTGATCCGCCCGCCGGCTCCGCTGCCCTGCACCTGCCCCAGGTCCACGCCGAGCTTGCGCGCCATCGCTCGCGTTCGCGGGGTCGCCAGCGGCCTTCGCGCCGGCGCGGAAGGCTCGGGAACCGCGGCCGGGGCCGCCTCTGCCGCCACCGGAGCTTCTTGAGCAGTGGGCTCGGCATCGGCCGGAAGCTCCTCGCCCGGCTCGCCGATGCTCACCAGCGAATCGCCGACGAAGATCTCGGCGTCGGCCGCCGCGTGCAGCCGGAGCACCGTTCCCGCGTGCGGTGACGGCAGCTCCACCACCGCCTTGTCGGTCTCCACCTTGACGAGCGCCTGGTCTTCGGCAACGGTGTCGCCCTCGGCGACCAGCCACTCGACGACTCGTCCCTCGTGGATACCCTCTCCGACATCTGGAAAACTAAAAACGAACGCCATAACTCACCTTTCGGTCACAAGAGCGCGCTACTGGACGCGATTCGCCGAGCGAATCGCGGAAAGACGATCAGAAGGAGAGGGCCTCGTGGGCCGCCTTCACGATCCGCTCACGCGATGGAAGATAATAGCGCTCCGACTGCGCCAACGGGAAGATTACGTCGAAGCCCGTCACCCGCTGCACCGGTGCCTCGAGCTGGAGTAGCGCGTGCTCGTTGATCTGCGTCACGATCTCGGCGCCGAAACCGGCGGTGCGAGGGGCCTCGTGCACCACGACGGCCCGTCCGGTCTTGACCACACTCTCGATCATGGTCTCCCGGTCCAGAGGATTGAGCGTCCGTAGATCGACAACCTCGGCATCGATCGCCTCGCGCGCCATCACCTCGGCGGCGTCGAGGCACAGCCGAACCATCGAACCCCACGCAATCAGGGTGACGTCGGTACCCGTGCGCGCGATGTGGGCCTTGCCGATGGGCACGGCAAAGCTGTCGGCCGGAACCGCCTCGCGGAAGGCGCGGTAGATACGCTTCGGCTCCATGAACAACACCGGATCCTCGTCACGGATCGCCGCCGTCAGCAGCCCCTTCGCATCGTGAGGATTCGAGGGAATGACGACCTTGAAACCCGGGGTGTTGAGGAACAGCGCCTCGTAACTCTCCGAGTGGTGCTCCGGGGGATGGATGCCCCCGCCGTACGGCATCCTGACAACCATCGGGCAGGTCAGGCGCCCCCGGGTTCGGTTGCGCATCCGGGCCGCGTGGCCAAAGAGCTGGTTGATCGCCGGGTAGACGAAGCCCATGAACTGGATCTCGGCCACCGGTCTGAAACCCGTGGCGGCAAGGCCCACCGACATGCCGATGATCGAGCTCTCCGCCAGCGGCATGTCGATCACCCTCTCTGAACCGAAGCGCTCGATGAGGCCGTCGGTGGCGCGGAACACGCCGCCGTCCACCCCGACATCCTCGCCCAGAACCAGTACCTTTTCATCGCGCTCCATCTCCAGGAGCATGGCGTCGCGAACCGCCTGCGCGATGGTCAGCTTCTCCGTGGCAACCTCGGGAACCGCGTGCAGCGCCCGCCCTTCGGCGCCCTGCGAACCCGGCGCGCTCACGACCGCACCTCCTCGACCAGCGACTGCATCTGCTCGCTGAGATGGGGCGGCATCTCGGCGTACATCGAGGTGAACATCTCCTCCGGGGCCTGCGGCGGCATCTCTTCCAGCGCCTTGACCTGATCGTCGACCCATTTGTGGGCCTCCTCCTGGAGCACGACCTCCTGGTCTTCGTCCCACAGGCCTTTCTGCTCGAGGTAGCGGCGCAGGCGCAGGATCGGGTCCTTCCCCTCCCACTCCTTGAGCTCCTCCTCGGCGCGGTAGCGACTGGCGTCGTCGGCGGTGGTGTGATCGCCGAGCCGGTAGGTGACAGCCTCGATGAGGGTCGGACCCTCGCCCCGGCGGGCGCGCTGGATGGCCTCGTCGGCGGCTGCGTAGACCGCGAAAACGTCGTTTCCGTCCACTTGGATACCGGGAATGCCGTAGGCGTGGGCCTTCTGGGCGAGGGTCTCGGCTCTGGTCTGCTGGTGCAACGGCACCGAGATCGCCCACTGGTTGTTCTGGATCACGAAGACCGTCCTCGCGTCAAAGACACCGGCACAGTTGAGACCCTCGTGGAAGTCGCCCTCCGAGGTCGAGCCGTCACCGCCGAATGTCACCGCAACCGCGTCGTCGCCGCTCAGCTTGAGCGACAGCCCGACCCCGGCGCCGTGCTGCCACTGGCTGCCCACGGGCACCGCGACCGGGAAGCAACGCACATCCTCGGGGTAGGAAGAGCCGCGTTCGTCGCCCGCCCAATAGGCGTAGACCAGGTGGAGGGGGACACCGCGCAGGACCATCACCCCGTGCTCGCGGAAGGCCGGGATCAGCCAGTCGTTCTCGCCCATCGCCATCGCGACGCCGGCCTGCACCGCCTCCTGCCCCTTGATCGGCGGCCAGGTGCCCATACGGCCCTGCCGCTGCAGCTTGAGCGCCTTGTCATCGAAGGCGCGCATCATAATCATGTCGCGGTAGAGGTCGCGGACTCTGCTGGGGTCGAGCTCGGGCATCAGAGCATCGTCCACCCGACCCTCGGTGTCGAGGACCTCCAGCCGCTCCGTTACCGCTTCATACACCCGTGTTCGAGGCAAATCAAACCCCCTTCATCTCGCTGTCATGTCGCCATCGACAACAGCCCGAAACGCCCGAATATTTCGCCCGACCACACCAATTGTAGGCAGGCCTCGCTGACTGGAGGTGCCTGGCATCCCGTCATGATGTTGTCCTCAATATCATGGCGGCGTGCCTGGCACCCTCTCGGGGAGCGCGACGGGAGAAGATCGCGTCGAACTCAAGATGAGCGTTCCTTGCCGGCGATCTGAATCAAATTCTTGCGCTCTAATTACTTGCCCCGCCCAACCGGCGACCAATGCGGCTTGGCGTACGGCTCCAGGAAGCGTTCTGGCACGGGCTCCAGGCGCCGGCGATTTGCTTCGAGGCCAAGCGCCTTCGCCAGCCCTTCGACGATCGCCTCCCCCACCGCGCGCGGGTCACCGCCGGGAACGGCCGGTGCGAGGCCGGCCCGTACCCGTTCTTCAGGCACCCGGAACACCCTGGCGTATAACTCGGCGTCGAGGCCGAACAGCACGGCGGCGTGGATCAGTACCCCTCCGTTTCTCCGGGTCTGGGCGCAGCCGACCGCCTTGCGGCCCCCCACCACCATGGTGTCGGAGAGCTGGTCGAGGAAGCAGATCGGCGAGCGCACCCGGCCTGCAGCCTGCGGTTCCTCGAGCGTTTCCGCCTCTCCCCCGGCGCTGCGCAGCGCGGGCTCGAGCACCTCGAGAAAGCGCCCGTAGAGCCCCCGGATCCCCCGGGCCCAGGGGTGCATCTGTGGCAGGGCGAGGCCGATGCCGAGATCTCCATGGTGGATCACCCCGGTGCCGCCCGTGAGCCGCCGCAGCACCGGGATCTCGTTCGACCGGCACCACTCGAGGTCCGCGTCCTCCGCCTTCTGGGCGTAGCCCAACACCACCACCGGCCGGCGCCACGACGTGAGCAACAACCCGATCTCGCCCGCCGCGCCTCGCTCCAACAACCACGCCTCACGCGCCAGGTCCTCCACCGGCGGGCCCTCGGACTCGAATACATGGACAGCCTGGGTCGATTCCATCGCCCTCGGATTGAAACACACCGCCACGATTTCCCAAAGGACGACGGGTCTGTACACTCAGAGACTGGAGGTCCGCCCATGCGCCGTTCTGCCCTCGTTCTTTGCCTGGTTCTCGTTCCTTTCACCCTCATCGCCGAGGAGGCGCCGAGACGGCTGACCCTCGAGGCAATATTCCTCGGCGACGAGCTGACGCTGGATCGGCCCTCAGGCAGCATGTGGCTGCCCGACGGAGAGCACGTTCTTTATCGAACCGAAAGCGAAGACCGGAAACAGCTGTGGAGAGAGAACGTTTTCACCGGGGAGCGTGTGCTGGTGGCCGACTGGTCGGCGCTCATGGAAGAACTGGCAACAAGGCGGCCGCATCGTGAGACATCGCGCCTGAGAGACGTCAACAGCTCGTCCAGGGATCGTTTCACCCCCGTCCTCTCCCCCGACGGCGCGGCGCTGATCGGGAGCACCAAGGGCGACCTCTTCCTTTTCGAGCTCGCGACCGGGAAGGCGCGCTTCCTCACCGGCGATGCCGAACCGGAGATCTTCCCCGCGTACAGCCCGGACGGAAAGCGTCTTGGCTTCGTGCGAGCCGGAGACCTCTACTGGATGGAACTGGCAACCGGCGTCGTGCACCGCGTCACCGACCGCGGCCCGGCGGATCACCTGTCCAGCGGCGCCGCCGACTGGGTGTACGAGGAGGAGCTCGACGTGGAGCGCTGCTTCTGGTGGTCACCCGACGGGACCCGTTTGGCATTCCTCCAGTTCGATGTGTCGCCGGTGGGTGTGGTTCCAATCACCGGCAGCTCGATGCCCTACCCCGAGCTCGAACGCCAGAGCTACCCGAAGGCCGGGACCCCGAATCCCGTCGTCCGGTTGGGGGTGGTTGGGATCGAAGGAGGTGAGCCGGTGTGGATGGACACCGGCAAAGGCGATTTTTACCTCCCGCGGGCGGGCTGGACGCCCGGAGGCGACATCTGGGCGCAGCGGCTCAACCGCGACCAGACTGCCCTCGAGCTGATGACGGCCGAACCGGCGTCGGGTGAAACCCGAGTGTTGCTCACGGAGGAGGACCCGGCCTGGATCAACGTACGCGACGACCTCCACTTCCTCGCCGACGGGCAATTTCTCTGGACCTCCGAGCGCGACGGCTGGCGCCACCTCTATCTCTACGGTGCGGACGGCGCCACTGTCCGTCGCTTGACCTCGGGAGAGTGGCAGATCGAAAAGGTCTACGGGCTCGACGCCGACGAGACCACGGTCTTCATCCAGGCCAACCGAAGCGACCCGCGACAGCGGGATCTGTTGGCAGTAGACATCACGACCGGCGACCTTCGCTCGCTCGGACGTGCGGGCGGCGGCAGCCACGCCGCGGTGCTCGGACCGCAAGGGGAATACCTGGTGGACACCTGGTCCCGCCTCGACACGCCCCCGCACGCGGATCTCGTGGCGGCCGACGGCTCCGTCATCCGCGAGCTGTGGCGGACCGGCGAGGAGCTCGACGACTGGGATCTTCTTCCGATCGAACCGGGTTCGATCACCACCGATGACGGCACCGAGCTCTACTCGCTGCTGATACGCCCGCGGGATTTCGACCCTGAGAAGCGCTATCCGGTCTTGGTATACGTTTACGGCGGCCCCAACTCGCAGCTGACCCAGAACCGATGGGGCGGCTCCCGGCACCACAATCTCCGTTTTCTGGCCGACCTGGGCATAGCGGTCTTCCTGGTCGACAACCGCGGCACCTGGGGCCGCGGACACGCCTTCGAGGCTGCTGCTCACCGGCGGTTGGGCGAGCTCGAGGTGGCCGACCAGTTGGCCGGCGTCCGATGGCTGACCGAGCAGCCCTGGGTGAATGCGGATCGCATCGCGCTCTACGGCGGCAGCTACGGCGGCTACATGACCCTGATGTGCCTGCTGACAGCACCCGAGACGTTCAGGGCCGGAATCGCTTTCGCGCCGGTCACCGACTGGAAGCTCTACGACACCATCTACACCGAACGCTACATGGACACGCCGCAGGACAACGCCGAGGGATACGAGGCTTCGGCCCCTCTGACCCACGCCGAGGCCCTCGCCGCTCCTTTGCTCCTCGCCCACGGAACGATGGACAACAACGTTCATCTTCAAAACACCTTGCAGCTCATCGGGCGGCTCGCGGCGGCCGACAAGAGATTCGAGCTTGTGATCTATCCGAATGCCCGCCACGGCGTCCGCCGGCCCCAGCTCAGGCTCCACTTCGATCGCCTCAAGGTGGACTTTCTGAAACGGCACCTGTTGGATGAGTAGCAAGCTGATCCGCTACTTCGAGGTCCACTCGTTCACCGACAAGGTGTTCCACGGCAATCCTGCAGGGGTCTGTCCGCTCGAAGAATGGCTCGACGACTCTCTGATGCAGCGAATCGCGACCGAGAACAACCTCTCGGAGACCGCGTTCTTCGTACCCGCCGGTGATCATTACGATCTACGCTGGTTCACTCCAGCCATCGAGGTCGATCTCTGTGGTCACGCCACACTGGCCAGTGCGTACGCGCTTTTCAATCATCTGGGTCACGAGAGCGACGTCATCAAGTTCCACACCCAGAGTGGTGAGCTTGCGGTGTGGAAGGACGGGAAGAACGTGGTCATGGACTTTCCGTCGCGCCCGGGAGAACCTGCATCGGCGCCTGACGCCCTTGTTTCGGGCCTTGGACGCGACCTCGATGAGGTCTACAAAGCCCGCGATTATCTGGTCGTACTGAATACCCAGGAGGAGATCCTCGGTTTGAAGCTGGAATTTTCCGAGCTTGAGAAGCTCGACTGCACGGGGATCATCGTCACCGCACCCGGAGACGAGGTGGATTTCGTGTCACGCTTCTTCGCGCCGCAAGCCGGGATTCCAGAAGATCCGGTCACGGGATCGGCGCACGCGACCCTGACCCCGTACTGGGCGGAGCGGCTCGGGAAAAAACATCTGTATGCGCGCCAGCTGTCAGCGCGTGGCGGTGAGCTGTGGTGCACGCAGATGGACGACCGCGTCCACATCGCGGGCGGCGCCACTCTCTACATCCAGGGATTTCTCTCCACGGACTGACGGGGGGTCTGCGTGGTCGATGTCCGCGATCTGAACCGCAGGGCCTGGGACACGCAGGTGGCCAAGAAGAACCGCTGGACGGTTCCCGTGTCGGCGGAAGAGATCGCAGCCGCCCGCCGTGGAGACTGGCAGATCGTGCTGACTCCCACGAAAGCGGTGCCCCGCTCGTGGTTTCCCGAAGTCCAAGGGGCCAAGGTCCTGTGCCTCGCCTCGGGCGGCGGTCAGCAGGGACCGATTCTCGCCGCGGCCGGCGCCCGGGTCGTGGTCTTCGACAACTCACCGAATCAGCTCGCCCAGGACCGGATGGTGGCCGAGCGAGACGGCCTCGATCTCCAAACCATCGAAGGCGACATGGCCGATCTCGGCCGCTTCGAGGAAAGCATATTCGATCTGATCGTCCACCCGGTATCGAACTCGTTCGTACCCGACCTCCGTCCGGTGTGGTCCGAGAGCTTCAGGATCCTGCGGAGGGGTTGCGACCTGCTGGCAGGGTTCACCAATCCGGTGAGGTATCTGTTCGACGACCACCCGGGCTCGAGCGCCGATCCGCTGCGGGTGGCGCACGCCATCCCCTACTCCGATCTCGATCACCGTGATGAGCAGCAGCGGGAACGCCAGATCGCCGACGGGGAGCCCCTCGAGTTCGGCCACTCCCTCGCCGACCAGATCGGGGGCCAGATCGAGGCAGGGTTCGTGCTCACGGGTTTCTACGAGGACACCTTTCCACCGGAGGAGGACGAGCTCTCGAGGTACATCTCATCGTTCGCAGCAACCCGGGCCCGGAAGATCGACCGGTGAGACGCCGGGACAAGGAGATCGTCTCCCGCGAGGAGATCGACGCCATCATTCGATCGGCGGAGGTTTGCCGGCTGGCGTTCGCCGCCGACAACGAACCGTACCTCGTGCCGGTGTCCTTCGGCTACGACGGCGAGGCCTTGTACATCCACACCGCCAAGACGGGCCGGAAGATCGATTTCATCGAGCGGAACAACCGCGTGTGTTTCGAGTTCGAGACCAACGTAAGGCTCCTGCGAGACCAGCACGACGCCTGCAAATGGACTTTCACCTTCAAAAGTGTCATCGGCTACGGCACGATCGCGGAGTTGACAGCCATTGAGGAAAAATCCCTCGGCTTGAACCGGATCATGGACCATTACTCCGGAAGGGATTGGACCATCGAACCCACAGCGGTGGCAACTACTCGGGTCTGGCGAATCGCCGTCGAGTCGGTTACGGGTAAGTTCTCTGAGGAAAAACCGGAGTTTGAAACCGAGTAGGCCCGGTCATCGCGCCCAAGCGCGGGGTAACACGCTCCAAAACCCTCCACCGCCGCCCCGCGCCGATAATTCCGAATTCCGAATTCGGTCCCGGTGACCTGCAACCTGCGACCTGCGCTCTGCGACCTGAGACCTGAGACCTGAGACCTGCAACCTAACTCCCCATCACCTCGTCCAGGCCGCGATGCTCGAGCGGCCAGTCGTCGGGAAGGAGTGCGCGAAAGGCATCCGAGGCGAACCACTCGTCATCGCCGGCGTAGGTCGGTACCACCAGGCGCGGAAAGCGCTCCAGGATTTCGCGGTCGGGCACGGTGCGCCCCTCTTCGAGCTCGACCCGCCGCTGCTCGGCCCGGTCGAGCCCGGCGAAGAACCCCTGCGCGGCGCGCAGCTGCATGAGCAGCAGACCATCCTCCAGCACCGGGCTGCCCACCCGGCGACCGAGAAGCAGACGGGCGATCAGGTGACGGGCACTTCCCACCGGTCCACCTTCGCGATAACGCCGGCGCCAACGCTCACGCCGCGACGGCGCCGGCACGCCCCCTCCGAACGGGTCGGCTGCGGCCTGCTCGATCTCGGGCCTCTCCCCGGCGAAGGCCGTCATGCGATGGAGAAAGGTGGCGTAGACGGCCGGGCCGAAGGCGGCGCGGCACGCGTCATCGGCGCATGCGTGAAACGTCCGCAGGGCATTGCGTTCGAAGAGCACCCCGCGGCGAAGGTCGCCGAGACCGCCCGAAGTCGCGGCGCCGCGGTGGCGGGCAATCGCGTCGGGAGCGGCCACGACCTCGCGCCCCCGGGCCCACAGGCGCCATCCGAGGTCGACGTCCTCGAAGTAGGCGAAGAGGTCGCGGTCGAATCCACCCGTACGTTGCCAATCATCGCGCCGCACCGCCAAGTTGCCGCCGCAGGCAAAGGGCAAGGCCTCCCCAGCGGCGGGAGGATCGACATCCGCCACCTGAGAGCCCTGCCCGAGCTGGAAGGCGTGACTGTCAAATGTCACTCCTCCGCGCACGAAATCGTGGCGCTTGCCGTCCCAGCTCAGGAGGCGGCCGGCGCTGACCGCTGCGAGGGGGTTCGTCGCAAGACTCTCGAGGTGGGCCTCTACCAGGCCATCCCCCGCCGCCGCGTCGTCGTTGAGCAGCACCAACACTTCTCCCTCGGCGGCGTCCACACCGAGGTGAACTCCTCCCGCGAAGCCGAGGTTGCTCTCCGATCGCACCGCCCTCACCCACGGCCACTTTCGTGTCGCCTCCTTGCCGCAGCGGTCGGCAGACCCGTTGTCCACCAACACCACCTCGACGTCGGAGCGGGCAGCGTACGCGGCCAGCGAGCTGAGACTATCCTCGAGATGATGCGCCCCGGCGTGGACGACGACGATCACCGAGGCTTTCACCGCCTACCTCGAAGCCGGCCCAGCTTGCGCTGAAGGAGGCGAAGCAGCGGCCCTTCAGTCGCCACGCCATCGGGCGCGAGGTCGGCGAAGCGCGTACGGAGGGAATCACGACGCGGCGCGGCCGCGAACTCCAGCAGCGGTGCCGCCACCTTCGGCCAGCTGCGGCTCCGGGCCCACGCCCGCGCCGCTTCCCGGATGCGCTGCCTCCGATCAGCATTATCGAGCAACTCCCCCACTGCATCGGCGAGGGCGGCCGGGTCTGCCGCCGGCACGACCACCCCGGCCCCTTCCTCCCGGACCACCCTGGCCATGGTGCCGCCCTCAGTGACCACAGTCGGCAAGCCCAACCACATCAGGTCGACCATCCGGGTGCGCAGGCTGAGGTCGGTCTCGAGGCCGGGCCTGTGCGTCACAACCGCGAGATCGCAGACCTGGGGCAGCTCGAATCGCTGTTCGAACGAACGCCATTCCTCGAAACGCACCGTACCGCCCGCCCATCCCCTTTTTTCCGCCAGCTCACGAGTGCGTGCCGCCGCCGTCAGCGGCGTCAGCTCGGGATGCGGGTGCTCCACGAAGACCACCGCGGTGCGCGGGTCGCGCTCGAGAAGCGCAGGCAGGGCCTCGAGGACGACCTCGGGGTCGTACCAGTCGTAGATGCCGCCGAAGTAAAGCAGGGGCGCATCATCGTCCACACCGGGGAGAACCTCCGATCGGGGTGGTGGCGCGGGCGGTGCGCCCTCCGGGGCGCCGAACGGAAGCTCTACGATAAGCCGACTCAGGCTCGGGTCGTCCTCGAGGACGAGTGGGTTGACCCTCCCCAGGGCGCTCAGCCAGCCGAGATAGTAAAGGCGCTGCTCCTCCGACGAACACAGGAAGAGGTCACCGTTCACCATCTGCCGGCGCCAGGTCGCATGGTCGTTGGCGAACGGCGCGAGACCGAGCTCGCGGTGGTAATGGAGGTTTTCGACCAAAAAGGGATCATAAAGATCGACGACCACCGGAAGATCATCCCTGGCCGCCAGATAGTGATTGCCGAGGTGGGCGTGGAGCAGCACCCAGTCGTGTCCGTCAGCCTGCTTCCCGAGCCGATCCGGATCCGCCCTCACAAGCCGGATTCCCTCGCCCGGGGGAGCGGCCTCACTGGGATCGTTGGGCACCGCGACGGTCACCTCGTGCCCGGCATCGGCGAGAACCCGTGCCAGGGTCAGGAATCGGGTGCCGACGCCTGCGGTCACCCGTCGCACCGGCTCCGGGCAGATCAGGAAGGCGCGGCTCATCGCGAACGGAAGCGGTTGCGGAGGCGCTCCACTCGATCGTGCAGCTTCCACGTCTTTGATTTGTAGATCTGCTCGAGAATGCCGTTCAGCCGGTCGACTTCGCCCTGGAGGCCCTGGATCCGTTCCCTCGCCCCCGCTGTCTCGGAAAGAATCCGTTCGAGCTCGCCCTGGAGTCCGTCCCTGGTTCCGCGCACCTCGACGAGCTCTTCGTCGCAAACCCGCGCTCGCTCCGCGGCCCGGTCCCGCGACGCCACCAACGCCATCACGGCCGAGGCCAGGCGGTCGCCGTCCTCGAGCAGGCCGTGGCGCCTCCAGATGGCCTTCAGAGCTGCCAGCTGACCCTCGGAACCCGGCGGGTTGGCACCCGTGATGGCCTCCGAGCCGGTGATCACCCGGTACTCGCAGGTCACGCCGGGCAGGTAGGTCAAGGGAATCCGCCGCACCAGACGCAGGAGCAGGTCCCAGTCCTCGTACAGGTTGATCTCGGGATCGAAACCACCGGCCTCCAGAGCGAGGAGGCGGGGAATGGCGACACACGGCAACGGGATGTAGTTGACCAGCGCGAAGTGGTCGCGGTCGAAGTCGCCGCCGAACGTGCGGTGGCGTGCGACCGGCTCGAGCTCACCGCCTTCAGCAACCCGCCAGACGCCTTGGACCGCATCCACGTAGGGGGCGTCCACGCCGCGCTCGACCGCGCGGCCGAGCACCAACAGGTGGTCCGGGTACATCAGGTCATCGTCATCCAGGTAAATCACGTGGGAAGCGCTCGCGCGCTCCAGCCCGATCTGCGCTGCAGCCGATCGGCCACGGGAGGTCTCGAGCTCGACCAGATCCAGCTCGGAACCCCCCACCGTCGCGCGGCACACCCCCTCGACCGACTCGCCGCCATCGTTGACTACGATCACTTTCTGCGGGGGGGGCAGTTGGTCTCGGATAGAGCCCAGGGCCTCGCGAAGCAGATGCGGCCGGTTGCGGGTGCGGACAACAACGTCCAAGGGCGCCGCGCCGGTTGGATCCTCCAACCCCACGCTTGGCCCCTGGGCCGCCGCCCATTCTGCTGCCGAGTGGGTGCGGATGTAGCGCATGTCGACCACGTAAAAGGCCTGAGCGCGCCGAACCTGGGGCGGCAGAGTGAGGCTCCTCGCCCGTGCCATGCCCTCCATAACGTCCAGATAGGGGTGGCGCCGCAACTGCGACTCATAAGCCTCGGCCGCCTCCGCTACCGCCTCCCACTCCCCGGTCGCGTCGAGCAGCAGGTTCGGCCGCAGAACCGGCGTCACCTCGTACGCGGCAACCCGGGTGGCCTGGAGGACAGTGTGGAGCTCGCTGCCCGGGGCCGCGGCCTGCAACAGCCGGTATACGAACAGGGCCAGGGCCCGATGATCGGGATGGATCTCGGCCGGCGACGGGATCAACAGGACTCGCGGACCGAGCCCGACCAGCAGCGCGCGCAGCCGATCTTCGAGCTCGGGATCATAGGGCCGCAACGACCGGTCAGCCATCCCCCAGAACTCGTACTCGGGCAGACCGAGCCTGTCCCCGGCCTGACGGGCTTCCCGGCGTCGGGTCTCCGAATCTCCCTGCGCATCGCCGTCCGTGAGGACCACGACCCGAACCTCGGCCCCGGCCCGCTGCGCTTGCACCAGCGCGACGCCGCAGCCGAAGATCTCGTCGTCGGGATGCGGCGCCAACGCCAGCAGCGGCGACCCGTCGAGCCGACCGGCCGCGTACGGAACCAAATCCTGCTCCGATCGCATCATGCGGCCATGGTAGCAAGGCACGAAGGGATAGCGGCGTCAGCGTCTCTGCGGATGGCAGCGAACGGCCGCAATTCTCAATTTTGAATTCTCAATTCTCAATTAGATGGCGCCGTGCGCCCCGAAAACGAACGCGCCCCACTTCAGAAGCGGGGCGCGATAGGTAATTGAGAATTAAGAACTGAGAATTGAGAATTCAAGCTCCATACTTCATGATCGCCGCGTCCAGCCTCGGCAGCAGCGCGTAGAGGAAAGCTGCAACCCCGAGGATGGCGACGGCGAGAATGACAAACATCGCCGTGGAGGGCTCGAGCCCGCTGATGAACCCCGCAAGTTTGTTTCCGATCGACGTTGCCAGGAACCATCCACCCATCATCAGACCAACCAGACGCTTGGGTGAGAGCTTGGTCACCAGCGACAGCCCCATCGGCGATAGACAGAGCTCACCAGCGGTGATGATGAGGTAATAGATCACCAGCCACATCGCCGATGTCTTGATCGCACCGTCCTGTCCCACATGCGCTCCCCAGGCCATCACCAGAACGGAGACCATGGTGATCACCATTCCATAAAAGATCTTGCGCGCGGTGGTGACCCGCCGCCCCCTGGTAGCCAGGAAGGCGAAGAAGGCCATCACGACCGGCGTCAGGGCGACGACGAAGACCGGGTTGAGGAGACCGGTGATCATCTCCGCGTTCACCAGGCGAACGTAATTCCCAGGTGCGAGCTGCGGGGTCGTCCCGTCGGCCATCGTGTACACGGCGTCAAAAGTCCCCTGCGAGACCAGGATCACCGGTACCCGTCGACCGTCGAAAGCACGAGCCAGAATGACCGACCGCAAGGTGGAGGCGGTCTCGGGGCTCAGCTTGACGCTGGTCGTGGTCACACCATGTGCGTCCTTCGAGGTGGAGAGGCGTACGTTCTGGTCGGGAAAGACCCCGCATCTCAGGAAGCGCTCTTCCTCGGAAAACCCGGATGGGTCGAGCACGAGCACGTTGAGCGACGGGTCGTTCTCGAGGGTCTCGACGAGCGACTGCGTGAGAATCCGCGCGCCGAACATGGACTCCGTATCCTCGTCCACGATCACCAGGGTCTGCGGGTCGGGACGCGCCACCTCCGGACCGGCATTCGAGAAGTACGACGGCATCGCCTTCTGAGCGTAGAAGCTGGTTGCCTGGGGGATCCACTCGGCCTGTCGGTCGGTGTTGTGCTCCGCAAAGACGGTCATCAAGCCTCCACTCAGGTGGAGGACCATGAAGAAGGCGCCGCCGGCGACGTAGACCGGAATGAGTGCCGCAAGCCCCGGCCTCTCATCTGGTGTGGCACGTTTCACCAACAGGAAGAAATAGGCCATGATCGGCAGCATGCCAACGATGAACGCGAAGGTCACCGGCCCGATCGTGTTGGCCACGAAGGGAATGGACCTCCCGATGAAGTACCCGGCCACGCCGAAGATCGCCGCCGGCATGAGGATGGTCGTAACGATCTGTCCCATTCTCACATCGTCGGGGCCTGTCTCCGGCTGAGGATCGGCCACTGCCAGTCTCTTCCAGTTGATCACCAGGACCATCGTGCCGATCAGCAAACCGACCCCGGCCGCTGCGAACGCCAGGTTGAAGCTCCACAGATTGCGAAGCGGGGCGGCGAGCAGGGCCGAGATCGTCGCGCCGATATTGATGCCCATGTAAAAGATGTTGAAGCCCGCATCGCGTCTCGGGTCGTCGGGCGCATAGAGATTGCCGACCATCGCCGAGATGTTCGGCTTGAACAAGCCGTTCCCGATGCACAGCAGGATCAGGCCGGCATAGAAGGTTGGCAAGCTGCGAACCCCGAGGGCGAAATAGCCGGCCGCCATCAGGATCCCGCCGATGAAGACCGAACGCCGGAAACCGAGGTAGCGATCGGCGATGAGCCCCCCGAGAAACGGCGTGAAGTAAACGAACGCGAGATAGGTGCCGTAGATCTCGCCCGCGGTGGCGTTGGAGAATCCCAGACCACCGCGCTCGGTGTCGATGATGTAGAGGTAGAGAATGCCGAGCATCAGGTAGAAGCCGAGGCGCTCCCACATCTCCGTGAAGAACAGAGCTTTCAGACCTTTGGGGTGTCCACCCGTCATGCTGCGTCTCCCTTGCTTGGATCTCTAAGCAGTCCGGGCCCGGCGCCGAACCTGCGGCATCCTACCGTATCTGCCTCAAGCCGCCAAACCAGGATGAATCAGATTTCGAATTCTTCGGCGCGCGGAAACGACCACGTAGATTGAGGCGAGTTGCCCACGCCTGGGCGCAACCGTAGAGCTGTCATCCTGAGCGGAGGCGTCACGCTTGTCACGGCGTAGCCCGTTGGGCGACCTGTCACGGCGTAGCCGAAGGCGACGCCGGAAGCGCGAAGCCGGAAGCTGGAAGTGGCGCCGTAATCGAAGGATCCCCCGAAGCAGGAGATGCGCCGTGATGTCAGCACTCTCCCACTTACTGGCGCCCTGCGGTCGCCGTGCCCCCCCGCCGGAAGCGGCCACCCGTTGAGTGAGTTCATTGACATCCGGTGGCACTGAGACGGGGCATAAGGGATTAACGCGGTGCGACTTGACGAGGGACGGTTTCGCGCATAACTTGCGTGGGACTTTCGACAACCGGGGGAACGGATGCCGGATTCATCGCCGGTGTCACAACACAGAGGGAGGAAACTATGACCGAAGGTACATGGCTCGCCGAGGCGAAGAAGAACGCGGGGCTGCTGATCTTCCTGGGGGTGCTGACCGTCATTTTCGGCATCCTGGCGATCGCCGCGCCGTTCGTCACAGGCATCGCGGTAGCGATGTTCGTCGGCTTCCTGCTGGTCTTCACGGGAATCGCCAGAACCGTGCACGCCGTCAAGTCCCAGCAGTGGGGCACCGGCATTTGGGGGACAGTCATCGGCCTGCTCGGCGTCGCCGCCGGTCTCCTGATGGTCTTCCGTCCGGTGGTCGGCTTGGCGTGGCTGGCGCTGCTCCTCGCAGTCTATTTCCTGGTCGACGGGATCTCCGAAATCATCGCCGCCTTCAAGATCAAGCCCGACCCGGGCTGGGGCTGGGAGCTCTTCAACGGCATCGTTGCCCTCCTGCTCGGCATAATGATCTGGCGTCAGTGGCCGGTTTCGGGGGCTTGGGCCATCGGAGTCCTGGTAGGCATCCACATCCTGATAAGCGGCTGGACGATGATAATTCTCGGCACCGGCGCGAGGCGCATCGCGGGCGCCGTCGAGGACAAGGCCGAGGATGCCGTTGAGGCCGTAGGGGACGTCGCAGAAAAGGTCGCCGACGTGGTCGAGGATGCAGCTGAAAAGGCCGGTGACATGGTCGACGATGCGGTCGACAAGGTGCAGGACGTCTTCACGGAGGATAAGGACTGAGCGCTTATCGGGGGTCGACCGAGGCAATCGGCGGAAGCTCCGGGGGATCTGTCCAAGTCCAAATTCGGAATTCGGAGTTGCACCCACTCAACCTGCACACGGGAGGCGTAGCTCACAAGGGGAACGAATCCTGGCTGTTCTGTGGGGCAGCTGTCTCGGCTGCTGGGTGGGTGGATTGTATGTCCGCCGTCGGCGCCACTACCAAAAACCGGCGCGAGCGAGCTCGCGATGGCATCCGACGGCGATGGTCTACCATCGCCCCATGAAAATTGAACAGATCTTGCAACCCGGCGGTGGATGCAAATTTCGAATTCCGAATTCCGAATTCCGAATTCGTGTCTGGTACCGTCTCGCAGTTCTCCTGGCCGCAACCGCCCTCTGCTGCCTCCCCGCTCGCAGCGCGCTCGCCGACGCCATCGTCGTCACCAAGGCAATGACCGCAACCACGGTGGTGGAAATTTCTATCGAGGAGTCGAAGATCCAGGTCGAAATGGAGATTGGGATTCCCGACCTCCTGGCCTTCGGAAACCTCCTGCCCGACGAGATTCGCGCCGGAATCGGCCTGGAAGCGGAGCCCCTCAGCGACCGGCTGGCCCGATTCTTCGGCGAGGATTTCGTGATTCGAGCCAACGGAGGGCTTGCCCTCCCCGGACGGGTGACCCACATCGAAGCGCGGCGCCGCGTCCCACGCGACGAGTTGACCGGCGAGCCGCTTACCGCCGCCGAGGGCGAGGGCGAACCGGTCATTTTCGTCATCCTCGAGTACGCCTTCAGCGGTCAACCGAGGAACCTTACCTTCCATCCGCCGACCGCCGGCGGCACCTATCCGACAGCCACCATCGGATTCATCACCTACCACGTGGGCCTGCCGGTGATGGACTTTCGCTACCTGGGCGCCGAGTCGACCATCGACCTCGATTGGGGTGATCCGTGGTTCTCCAAGTTCCGCAACCGCAACCTGTGGCGCCAGTACGACTCGCCCCTGAACGTCTTCCTCTACGTCGAGCCCTACGAGGTCCGGGTCGAGATCATCGCGCGCCCACGCGATGTCCAGAAGTGGGCGGATGTCGGAGTCGGCGGGATGACGACCATCCCGGTCGAGATCCAGGAGGAGGTCAAGCAACGGGTCGCCGAGTTCTTCTCAGAAAACCTCGACCTCACGATCGACGGTGAAGCGATCACTCCTGTCCTCGACCGCATCAACTTCCTCGAGCGCACCCTCCGCACATCCACCGTGATCAGCCCACCACGCGAGCTCGACGCCGCCTCCGCCACCCTGGGAGTGATCTTCCTTCAACCGACCACGAGCTACCCCCAGGAGGCGAACGTGACCTGGACGCTGTTTCCCGAGCGGGTCGACAGGATCCCCGGCGCCGCCACCGACGAGGCCGGTCCCCTCCGCTTCTTCCTGGTTCCCGACGACAACATCCTGTGGTGGAAGAATTTCCTCAAGAGCCCGACGCTGCCGACCCTGGTGGATGTCGAACCACCCCCTTCCCTCCTCCTGCGGGGAGCGATGTACCTCAGCTGGCTGGGCCTAGCCGTTTTTGCCCTGTTCGTGATCCGAAGCGGCGTTGCCGCCGCCCGCGGCCGGGGAACGTGGATGCGAGTCGTCCTGGCTGCCGCCCTGCTGGTTGCCGTTGCCGGCGGCGCCTTCGCCGCCACCCGCTCAGCCAGCATCACCGACCAGCGCGCCGAGGAGATCGTGTCGGCACTTCTCCACAACGTCTACCGAGCCTTCGACTTCCGCGACGAGGAGACGATCTACGACACCCTCGAGCACAGCGTCACCGGCGATCTCCTCACAAGTACCTATATCGAGACCCGGCGCGGTCTCGAGCTCGCGAGCCAGGGTGGAGCGCGGGCCAAGGTCCAGCAGATCGAGATGCTCGAGGTGGATGCAGAAAGGGAGAACACTGGCTTCCGGGCCACCTGCACATGGAACGTCGCCGCCTCCGTCGGCCACTGGGGGCACATCCATCAGCGGAGAAATCAGTACGTGGCGGAGGTGACGGTCGAACCGGTGGATGGGGTGTGGAAGATCACGGTGTTGGAGCTGATTCAGGAGGAGAGGCTATAGTCTGAATTCGGAATTCGGAATTCGGAATTTTCGCCGGCCCTCCCCTCGTTTTGTTCAGCAGTCCGATTCCAATGTCCAGGAGACGAATATGAAACTCCACCGTCATGTATTTCGATCTGTCACACCGTGCTTGGCGGCGGTCTTGGTCGTGTCGATGTCAGCATTCGCTCAGTCCAACGATCGTGACGTGTTGCGCGATCGAATCGGGTGGTTGTCTTCGACATCCAGCCCGACAGTCGACGGTGCTCCAATTGCTGCGGTTCGGCTGATTCCGAACCTCTACGAGCGGCGCGGATACGAACCGGCGTGGACGGATCCGGCGATGATCGAGGAGCTCTTCGACCAGGTTTTGCGATCCGTGGAGCACGGGCTGGACCCAGAGGACTTTCACGCTCGACAGCTCGGGGTCCGGCTTAAGGCAGGTCCTCGCGCAAACGACCCGGTCTTTGCTGCCGACACCGAGATTCTCTGTACCGATGCCCTTGCCCGCCTCGCGGTCACGCTGCACTTCGGGAAGCTCGACCCGGCCGATCTCGACCCGGCATGGAACTTCAGCCGCAAGATCGAGGCGGAAGACCCTGTGAAGGTGTTCAACGACGCGCTCAATAAGAAGAACATCGCCGCCGCACTCGAGGAAACGAGCCCGGACACTCTTTTCTACAAGTGGCTACGCCGGGCGCTGGTCACGTATCGCGGCATCATGGCCAGCGGCGGTTGGCCGCAGATTCCAAGCGGACCGGTGCTCGAGGTAGGGTCTTCGGACTTGAGGGTCGCGACACTCCGCACACGATTGCGCGCGACAGGGGATCTTTCCACACCCGATCCGTCTGGTCCCCAGACCTTCGACGAGGACCTCGAAACCGCGGTCAAGCGCTTTCAAGAACGCCACGGTATCGACACCGACGGCAAGGTCGGCCCGCGCAGCATCGAGGAGCTCAACATCCCGGTGGAGGCCCGCATCGACCAGATCCGCGCCAGCCTCGAACGGATACGCTGGGTCTTTCGCGAAATCTCCAGCGACTTCCTGATCGTCGACATCGCCGGTTTTCACGCATACCTCTTCGAGGAGGGCGAGGAAATCTGGAAAACCCGAGTCCAGGTCGGCAAGCCTTTTCACGCCACCCCGGTCTTCAAGGACACCATGCGTTACCTCGATTTCAACCCCACGTGGACCATCCCGCCGGGAATTCTCCGAAAGGAGACCCTGCCTGCGATCCGCAGGGACCCCGACTACCTCAGGCGCAACAACATGAGTGTGGTTACCATGTCGGGAACGATCGTCGATCCGTCGACCGTCGACTGGGCGGCAACCGCGACCAAGGGCTTTCCCTACATGATCCGCCAAGAGCCGGGATCCCACAATGCCCTCGGCCGGGTCAAGTTCATGTTCCCCAACAAGTACATGGTCTACCTCCATGACACACCGAGCAAGGGCCACTTCGCACGTTCCGAGCGCGCGTTCAGCCACGGGTGCATCAGGACCGAGAACCCGTTCGATCTCGCCACCCTGTTGCTCAACGACCAGGGTTGGGACCGAGCGCGGATCGACCAGGTCGTCGCCTCGAAGAAGAACACCAGGGTCAACCTCGAAGAGCCGCTGCCCGTAATGATTCTCTACTGGACAGCAGAAGCAAGTTCGGACGGCACCGTCTTCTTCCGCAAGGACCTCTACGACCGCGACGCGCCGATCATCGAGGGCCTCGACGAGCCGTTTCTGGTGGGTCCGCCAAAGAACGCTCGTGAGGCTGTCGAAGGTCGGTAGAGACCTCGATTATTCTCCTTTGGCGGCCTGAAGGACCCGCCTACAAGCGATAGGCGAAAGGTCACATCACTCCTGGTCGAGAAACTCGGAGCCTTCAAGCCAGGCCGCGTCAGGGTAGTAGATCCACAGAACCGAACCGTCCTTGATGGCGTCGATAAGCTCGGTCGCGATCTCGGGGCGGACTGCGGGGCAGCCCCAGCTGCGACCGATCAGGCGGCGTTCGGCCCGGTCCGAAGACACGTAGTCGGCGCCATGGAGCACGATCAGGCGTTCCCGGGCGACGTGGTTGACGCCCGGCTCGAGGCCGTCAAGCCTCAACGAGTACCCGTGCCTGCCGTAATAGATCTCGGCGGTGAGAAAGAGGCCGAGGCTCGATTTGCAGGTTCCCTTCCGGTTGGAAAAACTGAGGGCCTCCTCCATGTCGCCTCCTGATCCCCGCGGGATGCCCATGCCGTGCGCCACCCACTCCTCGTGGAGTACTCGACCGTCACTCATATCGATCACCCAGAGGCGCTTCTCGAATGACGGCAGCTCGTAGTCGATAATCGTCAGCACCGGGCGGCGTACGTGGCCATCCATCTCCGCCTGCCGAAAAGCCTCGAGAGCGAGCTCGAGGACTTCTGGACGGAGGCTCTCGGTCTGGTCGAGAATGGCCTGGGATTCGACTCGCTGCGGGGCGGGCGCATTCTCCTCAGCCGCAGCCAGAAGGCAAGCGCAAACAATGACCAGCACGAAGGTCGTGAGCCTCACAATCTCTCCAACGTGATTGTAACGAATGGACGCGGCAGGTCGTCGCCGCGTCGCCGATGGCTCTCAGCAGTCTTCTCGATCTTTGCTTATTTTGCGGAACTCCCCGCCGGCGTAGCGGGCGGCGGCGAGCCACAGACAGGCGAGGATGATGGTAGCGACGGACAGCCACCGCACCGCCGTGAACTCCTCGAAGCACGCACCCACCACCAACGCCAAACCGACCGCCACGACCTTGGCGGTCCGGTAGAGGAACATGTCGATAAACGCCTTGGCCTTGTACTTCTCGTCGCGGGTGAGCGGGGTGTACAGGGCCTCGCGGGCACTCTGATTGATGGAGTAGTTGAACGCGTTGTCGAAGGTGTTGAGCGAGCTCCCGACCCACAGAATCGGTAGCAGCAGGAAGAACCCCGAGGCGCCCAAGATCAGCACCGGCATCACCAGCAGCGCAGCCTTGACCCCGAACCGGCTCATGACGTTGGCAGTGATAAAGAGCTGCACCAGGAGGGCGACCGAGTTCGTGATCGCATACACGGTCGAGAAGTGTTTCGTGGGATCGCCCACGACGTAGTGCACCACGGTCGCGGTGAATTGGTAGTCGAGCAGCGTGGAAACCAGCTCATACAGGCCGACAAGACTCACGATGGCCAACAGGTAGCGGGATCCGAAGACCAGGCGAGCGCCCTCGAGCGCCGGGCTGCCGCGGCTGGGCTCCGGCGTCTCGGCTTTTTCCTCGCCCGCCCTCGACCCGCACTTCTTGGCGACGAGGCGGCCGGCGAACGCCGCGACCACCACCAGCAGCACGGTGATCGCGGCACAGATGATCATCCAGGTGGAGGTCGAGAACTTCTCGATCTCAGCGCGTACGAAAAATGAGCCCACCGTCCCTCCGGTGACGCCGCCGAGTATGATCGGCCCGTACAGCCGCCGCGCCTCGAGCGGTGAGAAGCTGTCGTTGAGAAAGGCGAAGAAGGTGGCTACCATCAGCGAGTTGTAGAGGTCTCCAAAGATATAAAAGGTCCAGACGGTCAGCTCCCCCGCCGACGGCAGGAGGGCCCGGTACATCCAGAATCCGCAGAGACAGAAGGCGGCAAAGACGAAGGTAAGCTGCTGCCGGCGGAGTCTTCGCGCCAGCCAGGTGAACACGACCACCGCAACGAAAACCACCAGCATGTTGCCGATCTTGGCGATCATTTCAGCCTGCGGGCCGGAGAGCTGCCAGCCCAGCAGGTCAAAGGTCCTGCCGGTGTCCGTATAGAAACCGATGAAGAGCCCCTTCTTGATCGGTTTGAGGATCCAGAAGGTGGTGATGACCGCAAAGAAGTAGCTGAACATCAGCCCGACGAGCGGCCACTCGCCACTGTGAATGCGGGCGGAGAATCGTTCGCCTATCATCGTGTCTCGATACCGCTGGTCACCACTTTACCCTCTCCGTACCGGTTTTCGATTCTTCGCTGCCACTATGCATCCGTGATTCGCATGGTTACCGGGCAGAATTCACCCACTTCAAACGGAGTTTTTCGAGATTTGCTTTTTCAGCCACAACGCCCACCGGCGTCGCTACTAACAATCGTCAGAAAAGAGATACGTTGGGCTCGATCAGAAGTTGTGAGCATCGTCGATCAGGAGAGCGCGTCTCCTCCCCCGCCCACCGGGTACCTCCCCGTCCGCCCGACGAAGGGCAAACCAAGCATCCAGGCCAAAGTCTGGTGACGCTGTTCCTGATACTGCTCCAACCCGATGGCCATGCCCTCCTGCCCTGCCGCGGGTTGGGCCCTGTAGGTGCCGAGCAATCGGTCCCACCACGGGAGGTTGAAGCCGAAATTGCTGTTGGTCTCCTGCGGTATGACGGAGTGGTGCACCCGGTGCATGTCCGGCGTGACGACAAACCGGCGCAAGACGCAGTCCAACGACAACGCGATCCGAACGTTCCCGTGGTTGAACATCGCGGTAGCGTTGAGCAGGACTTCGAAAATCAAAACCGCCACGACAGGCGGGCCCAGGAAAAGAACAACTCCAAGCTTGATCAGCATGGAGAGCACGATCTCCACGGGGTGAAAACGAAGACCGGTGGTGACATCGAAATCGATGTCGGCGTGGTGAACCATGTGCAGCCGCCACAACAAAGGAACCGCGTGGAACATCACGTGCTGAAGATAAATCGTAAGGTCGAGGAGGAGAACCGCAGCGATGATCGTAATGGCGGCGGGCGCAGATATCTGGTTGAGAACACCCCAGCCGCGTTCCGCCGCAACAACCGCCATACCGACCGCCGCGGTCGAAAAAAGGAGACGGACCACCACGGTGTTCACGATCGTGATGCCGAGGTTGGCGAACCATCGCGGCCCTTTTGCGGTGGTCAACCGACGGCGAGGCCCCGCCAGCTCCCACAGCGCCATGACCGCGAAAATACCCAGGAAGGCGCCAAGGCGCACGGCTGGTTCATGGTTCAAAATCCAACTCATCGCAACTCTTCAATCTCTCGACATCCTGTGGAATGTATCAAATCGGCGACTCGATTCGCTGGTAAACTGCACAACCGACGATGATCACGATTTCCGAACTGCTGTTTCGATACCCCGAGGGTGAGTTCGAGCTGAACGTCCCGGAGCTCGAGGTGGCGAAGGGCGAGACCGTCGGAGTGATCGGACCGTCGGGGTCGGGCAAGACGACGTTGCTCCATCTGATGGCCGGGATCCGGCTGCCGCAGGAGGGGAAGGTCGTCACCGACGAGGTGGAGGTCACAGCCCTCGACGACGGCTCGCGGCGCGACTTCCGAATCCGCCGAATCGGGATGGTCTTCCAGGAGTTCGAGCTGCTCGAGTACCTGACGGTGCTCGACAACATCCTCCTCCCCTACCGGATCAACGGCTCGCTCAAGCTCGACCGCGCGGTCCGCGAGCGGGCGGCCTCGATCGCCGAGCAAGTCGGTATCGCCGACAAACTCGACCGCCTCTCGACCCGGCTGTCGCACGGCGAGAAGCAGCGGGTGGCGGTGTGCCGGGCGCTGGTGGCCGAGCCGGTGCTGCTGCTCGCCGACGAACCGACCGGCAACCTCGATCCGACGAACACCATGAAGGTGCTCGATATCCTCCTCAAGGCTGCGGCCGCCACCGGCGCGACCCTCGTGACAGTCACCCACGACCACGATCTGCTGCCCCGCTTCGACCGCAGCATCGACGTCATGGACTTAATTGACATCAAGGGTGACCCGGGAACAATCCTGCCGGACAGTGAGCACATCTCATTTGGCCCGCAGATCACGCAGATTAACGCAGATCGAGGGAAAGAAAATGAATGAGGATTTCCCTCTTAAGGAAGAAACGTACCGGATTCTGGGCGCGTGTTTTGAGGTCTACAACGAGATGGGCCGTGGGTTTCTCGAGCCCGTATACCAAGAGTGCCTCGAGTTGGAACTGCAACTTCAGGAGATTCCCTTCGAAAGCCAGGTCACCCTCGAGCTCGAATACAAAGCGCACAAGCTCAAAAAGAGATACCAGCCAGACCTCATCTGCTTTGAAAACGTCGTTGTCGAGATCAAGGCGGCATCCCGACTGGCGACAGAGCATGAGGCCCAACTTCTCAACTACATGAACGCCGGGGGGGTTCGAGGTCGGATTGCTCATTAATTTTGGCCACTATCCAAAGCTCGAGTTCACGCGCCTTGTGAACCAAAAAAATAATTATCTGCGTCAATCTGCGTCATCTGCGGGATAATTGCGATGAGAGACGTTCTCTTTCTTGCGTGGCGCTATCTGGCTCACAACCGCGTCAAGACAGCGGTGCTGGTGGGCTCGATCATGCTTATCGTCTACCTGCCGGTGGCGCTCAGGGTGCTCGTGGGGCAGTCCGCGGCCGAGCTCACGGCCCGCGCCGAGGCGACCCCGCTTCTGATCGGCGCCAAGGGCAGTCCGCTCGAGCTCGCCCTGAGCTCGCTCTACTTCGAGTCCGACACCCCCGAGCTGACGACATACGCCGAGTCCGAACGGGTGGCCGAGTCCAGGCTTGCCACGGCGATCCCGCTCTACGTCCGCTTCAAGGTCCGGCAGCAGCCCATCGTCGGCACCTCGCTCGAGTACTTCAACCTGCGCGGACTTCGGTTTGCCGAGGGTCGCGCAATGGCGATGCTCGGCGATTGCGTGCTCGGCGCCAGGGCCGCCGAGGCGCTGGACGTCGCGGTCCGTGGGACCGTAATTTCCTCACCCGAGAGCGTCTTCGACATCGCCGGCGTTTATCCGCTCAAGATGTCGGTCGTGGGCGTTCTCGAGCCCTCCTACACCGCCGATGACGTGGCGGTCTTCGTCGACCTCAAGACGGCGTGGATCGTCCAGGGCCTGGTCCACGGTCACCAGGACATGAGCGCACCCGAGGCGGTCTCCGGGGTGCTGTCGCGAGAGGGCGACAACATCGTCGCCAACGCCTCGGTGGTGCAGTTCACCGAGATCACGCCTGACAACGCCGACTCTTTCCACTTCCACGGCTCGGTCGAGGGCTATCCGATCTCGGCGGTCATCGCGGTGCCCCACGATCAGAAGTCCGGGACGATCCTCATGGGCCGCTACGAATCCCCCGACGACCCCACCCAGATTCTCCAGCCGACGACCGTCATCGACGACCTCCTCGGCACCATTTTCACTGTGCAGAACTTCGTTGTCGCCGGGATGCTTCTGGTGGGTCTCGCGGCGCTCGCCACCGCGGTGCTGGTCTTCGTCCTCTCGCTGAGGCTCCGCAAGCGCGAGATCGAAACCATGGCCAAGATCGGCGGTTCCAGGATTCGGGTGGCGGGTGTTCTGGTCACCGAGGTGGCGGTGGTGGTGCTGATGAGCGTCGTGCTTGCCGGGGTCCTGACGGCCCTCACCGCCCGCTTCGCCTCCACCGCGGTGCGGCTCCTCTTGCTGCAGTAAACTGTCGCTGCAATGACCGTCTCAGGTGATTCTTTCGGTCGGATGGACGTTTTGGAGAATTAGGAATTAGGAATGAGGAATGAGGAATTTCGGATTGCGGATTTCGAATTTATCGGCGCGGGGAACGGTCGGCTGACTTGGGGGAGTATTACCCGCGTTTGGGCGCGTCGACCGGACGCGAGTGGTCAGGAATCGCGGATTCTAATTTCAGGTTTTGTGTCTGCCGGCCGGGAGGTTGGATACTTGATCCGTCCACACGTGTGTCCGATATAAAGGGAAGGAGATTTGGGATGCGCATTGCACGGTTGTTGACTGCTATTTTTTCCATTGCCCTGGCCTCTTGTGGAGGGTCGGGGCCGGGCGAGGTCACCCGGGTTGTTGAGGAGATCGCCGAACCCCTCGTCGTGTACACCGTCAACTATCCGCTGGCGTACTTTGCGGAGCAGATCGGTGGCGATCTGGTGGAGGCGGTCTTCCCCGCGCCGGCGGACGAGGACCCGGCCTTCTGGTCGCCTGACGCGGAGACCATCGCCGCCTACCAGGGCGCCGATCTGATCCTGCTCAACGGCGCCGGTTACGCCAAATGGGTCGAGCGGGCGACGCTCCCGGCAACGCGGCTGGTGGACACCTCGGCCACCCTTGCCGCCCAACTCCTCCCCCTCGAGGAAAAGGTCACCCACAGTCACGGCCCCGAGGGGGCGCACGAGCACGGCGGTTGGGCATTCACCACCTGGCTCGACCCGACGCTAGCCGCTCAGCAGGCGCAGGCTGTGGCGGCGGCCCTGATCGAGCTGCGACCGGAGCACCACGTAGCGATCAATGAGCGCCTAGGAGCCCTCGAGGTAGATCTCGGCGCCCTCGATTCAAGGCTCGGAGCTGCCGCCGAGGCTGTCGGGGATACCCCTCTGGTCTTCTCGCACCCGGTCTACCAGTACCTGGTCAGGCGCTACGGCCTCAACGGGGCCGAGGTCCACTGGGAGCCCGACGAGGCGCCGGATGGACACGCCTGGGACCACCTCGAGGAGCTGCTGGAGTCCCACCCGGCAAAGTGGATGCTGTGGGAAGGTGAGCCGCTCGAGGAAACGGTTGCAGGCCTCGCAGAGATCGGTGTCGATTCGGTGGTCTTCGACCCGTGCGGCAACCGGCCCGAGGATGGGGACTATCTGGCCGTGATGACCGCAAACGCCGCCGCCCTCGAGGCCACCGCTCGATAACTCAAAGACGATGACCTGGAAATTCTTAATTCTCAATTCTCAATTCTTAATTATCATCCACCCTCCCCCGAGGACGGCGGTGGTGAGTAGGAATTAAGAATTCAAAATTGAGAACTGAGAATTGGTGGGTTAGACCCAGCGGTAAACCACCGAGTTGATGTTCATTCCGGCGCCGACTGAGGCGAGGATCGCTGTGTCACCCGGTTTGAGCGTGTGGTCTTTCACTTCCCCGCGTGAGACCAGATCGATCAAAGTAGGCACCGTGGCGACCGAGCTGTTGCCAAGCCAGGAGATCGTCATCGGCATGATGCCCTCGGGAATCTCTTCCTCACCGTAGAGCTTGAAGATGCGCTTGAGAATCGCATCGTCCATCTTCGCATTTGCCTGGTGCAGAAACACCTTCGTGACATCGCTGAGGTCGAGACCGGCGCGATCGAGGCTCTTTTTCACGACTCCGGGCACGTTTGTGAGGGCATAGTTGTAAAGCTTGCGGCCGTACATCTTGAGGTAGAGGATCTGGTCCTGGCGGTCCGGATCGTACGATTCGCCCATCCAAAGCAGCCGCGCGTGCTCGATGGTGTCCGAACGGGTCGCGTGGGCGAGGATCCCGGCCTCTTCGTCGCCTTCACGCGCCTCGAGCACCGCGGCGCCGGCGCCGTCGGAGTAAATCATGCTGTCACGGTCATGCGGATCACAGACCCGGGAAAGGGTTTCGGCACCGATCACCAGCGCCCGTGACGCGTCGCCCGAACGTAGGTAGTAATTGGCCTGAATGATCCCTTGCACCCACCCCGGACACCCGAAGGGCAGATCGTAGGCGACGCACTCCGGATTAGCGATCTCGAGACGTTGTTTCACGCGGGCGGCAAGGCTTGGGCAGAAGTCACAGCGCCGGTTGTCAGCCAGCACATCTCCGAAATTGTGGGCGAAGATGATGTAGTCGAGGCTCTCCTTGTCGATACCGGCCGACTCGAGAGCGTTCTCCGCAGCGACGAGCCCGATGTCCGATGCGAGCTGGTCGTTCTCGACCCACCGCCGCTCTTTGATCTCGGTGATCTCACGGAACCTGTCGACAGTGTGCGCGTTCTGGGCGACGTCGATCGGCTCTCCATAGGTCATGAAGAACTGGTGGTTGAGGAACTCGTCGTTATGCACCCGCCGTGACGGGATGTAGCTGCCGGTTCCTATGATCACCGATCGCCGCATCGGGCCTCCCCGTGAATCGCTCGTTCTGGAAAACTCCGCCGCCCAAAGCCCCATTCCGTTCCCGGAGGCGTCACGAACGACGAGAGATAGGGTACAGGTTTCGCCTTGAAGGTCAATTGCCGGCGGTCAGGGTTCGCGCTTCTGCTCGCCGACTCACCCGGGGCGAACCTCAGAGGATTTCGAATTTTTCGGCGCGTGAAACATCAGAGCGGCATGAGCCTGTTGCCCGCGCTTGGGCGGTTGCGTGACACCAGCGCCCTGTTCATTCCAAATTGGGACCATCTCGCCCCTTCCGCGCCCGCTGGGTTAGGATGCCTCGGTGGGAAGCAAAGTACCTAAGGCGGCCGCAGACCCGACATGGGCGGTCTTGATGATGGGAGGGGCGCTCTTCCTCGGCCAGGTAGCGGTCCTGCCGGGCGCCGCCAGCACGTTCCGGCTGCCCAAGGAGGCGGTAGTGCTCGCGGCTCTTTGCCTCGCGGCCGGGATCGCCGGCGCCGGCGCACTGCGTCGCGGCACCCTCGTCGTTCCCCGCGGCGGCCTGCTCGCGGTCCTGCTCGCGCTGCCGCTGCTGCAGGCGGTCTCGATGCTGTGGAGCGCGAGCCCACGGCGTGCTCTGGAGTCGAGCCTCCTCACCCTGATATGGGTCGTCGGCATCCTCTGGCTCTCCACCCTCGGTCCGATCTCACGGCGCCGTCTCGTCCTCTTCGCGGCGTTCGGCGCGACCGTTTCCGCCACCGTGATGATGATGCAGGCGGGGGGCCTGGAGCTCCTGGCTCTGAGCGGACGATTCGCCGACGGACGGCTCCGTCTCACCGGCCTCACCGGCAACCCCGCCGACCTGGCGATGGCAGCGGTGCTGTTGCTGCCTCTTCTCCTGACCTGGGGCGAGGAATCGAAGTGGAAGTGGTTGTATCGCGCCCTCGCTGCGGTGCTGGCCTTGGCGGCGTTGATGACCCAGACCCTCACCGCTCTGGTAGCGCTGGCGGCGCTGATCCTGGTGTGGATTATCAAACAGCGATCCCGGAAGCTGATCCTGGCGACTCTCGGAGTCGGCGCCGCGGTTGTTGTGATCGCGTTGGCCGCCGGTCTCGGCTCCCGCCTCCAACTCGGCGTGGAAAGGGTTCGGGCGGGCAACTGGTATGAGCTGCTCTCGGCCCGGGGGGACGGCTGGAGCGCCGCCGCCGAAATGATCCGCGACCGTCCCCTCACCGGCGTCGGCGCCGAGAACTTCACCCAGCTTTACTACCCGAGCCGGCTCGCCTGGCTGTCCCGCCACGGCGGAACCGGGAGCCGCGGGGAGCTCGCCTCGCACTTCGAGTGGGCCCATTGCGATCCCCTGCAGCAGGAAGCCGAGCTGGGAGCTCTCGGCCTCTTGTGGATGGCAGCGCTGGCGGTGGCCGTGTTCCGCACCCGGTCGCGGGCCGGTCCGGTGCTCCCCCTGGCTGCGGCGGCGCTGACGCCGTTCCTCCTTCTCCATTATCCGACCCACCTCGCGGTCGGTCTGGTCCCAATCGCCCTGGTTCTCGCCCATCTCCTCGCCTCGCAGGAAGCCGATCGACCCGCGGCGGAGTGGCCGGGGCGCGGCCTGCTGGCGATCCTCCTGGTGGTGCTCGCGCTGGTAGGCGCGGGGTGGCAGCTGAGGAGGACAGCCTTGAATCTCTGGATGGGCGGACTCGAGCAACGCCTGCTCATCAGCCAGGCGGCGGACCCTGAGCTGCGCCCCCGGATGGCGGCCTCCGTGGAAGCACAGATCCTGCCGCGGATCGACCACCTTCCCGGGGCGGCGCCGACCCTGTGGCGCACCGTCGGCCGCGCCCGCCTCCTGCGGAACGAGCCACGAGGAGCAGAGGCAGCCTTCCGTACCGCGGCCGCCGGGTGGGCGCACGAGGATGCGGATTTCTACCTCGGACTCTCGCTCGCGGCCCAAGGTCGACGGAGCGAGGCTTTGGCGGTTCTCGGCCGGGTGTGCCGCACCAACCCGGCGCTGCTACAGCTCATCCCGGAGCCCGATCTGCGCCGATCCGTGCAGGACATGGTCGAAGTTTATCGCTGACTTGAGCGGTGTGGGCTACAGGTCTCAGGTCTCAGGTCGCACATCGCGCATCGCGCATCGCACATCGCACATCGCACATCGCAAGTCGCACCAAAATCTTCGGTTGGACTCCTGCGATGTCAAGCCCTATTTGTAACTTCCGTGAGTTTTTCAATGAAACCTGAGACCTGAAGCCTGTGTAGGTTGAGACCTGTAGCTTGAGACCTGTAGCTTGAGACCTGAAGCCTGCGACCTGAGACCTGGGACCTGAAGCCCAAAAATGTGGCCCCCCGGGGGGGGATCCGGGGGGCCAGCGGAAGGAAGGAGGAGTACTTCCGCACTCGACACTACTATGCCGAGCAGGGATGAGTGGTTACAGGCTGGATGAGGGCCCTCGCTGTTCGGATTCCCGCGGAGGAGCAGAGCCCCCTAACGCCGGGATGCGGCCGTCATGCGACGCCGTTCGCAGGCATCCCGTTGGACGAGGTCTTTAGGCCACTCGTAGAGGCAACCGTTGCGGATGGTGTTGAAGGCCGCCTCGTCGAGACCCACGTTGAAGGCAAAGCGGCCGGTTATCGCCTCCTCCGCCTCCTCCTGCTTGTCCACGCAGTAGTCGTAACCTTCGGAGCTCTCCGTGTACTGGCCCCGGCACAGCTCGCGGATATCGTTGCTCAAGGCCAGGGCGTCGACGCTCGGCGCCGGTTTCTCAGCGTCCTCCTCGCGCAGCACCCTCCGCATCTCGGCCATCGCCTCGTCCAGCAACCCGGTTCCTTCGGCAAGCTGTGTCTTGGCCTGGGTGAACTGCGGGCGGTCCATTGCGATGGCCCCGAGGAGCACCTCGAGCCCTTCGCCGACCCCAGCCGAACCCAGCTCCCCCTTTTCGAAAGCGGCCGAGAATCGCTCGGGCACGATGACGAAATCGAGCTCCTCGCGGGCCTCGTCCATAGCCTTCCCCGTCGCGTCCACCCGGGCTCGCCAGCGGTCATCGTAGAAGACCTCCCCGGAACCGGTCTCATCGAGCAGGGCGGAGACCGAGCGTGCTGCATCGGCTACCCTTTTTGTTGTTTCGAGCAGGATCTCGCCGTCAGTCCCACTGAAACCCGGTCGCACCATTGAGCCCACCGAGCGCTGGTCGATGACCACCGACTCACCCTCCGGCCGCTTGAGCTTGATGTTGCCGGCCACCTCCGACAGGTCCTGCTGGGCTCCGGCGGGCGTCGCCAGGGCTGCGATCAGGATCAATTCGATGCCTGCCGTCATCCACCTCATCTGCGCCTCCCGATCACGAATATCCACCTCATCTATCTATTTTACCAGCACTTCGGTCCCCGGGCAGGAAAGCGGCCATAAAAGAGATCATCGAGCCACAGCATCGCCCGACGGGAGGCGCCCGAGGAACGGATCGCCCGGCGCACAAGGTTGTGGGCGGGGCTATCGGGATGGGAGTAGGGACAGACGCGGACGCAGGTTGCGCAGTCCGTGCCGATCACCTGCCAGTAGCGGTGGCAGGTCTCCGGTTCGATCGCCCAGCGCAGACCCTCGTCCACCGCGGTCCGGTCGCCGGCCGGAATTGCGGCCACCGGGCAGTTGGTCGCGCACTTGCGGCACACGCTGCAAAAATCGATCACCGACAGATCGTCCCCGGGTGGGTCCGCCACCAACGGCATCGAGGTTGTCACCACCCCCAGCCGCACCCGCGGCCCGAGGCGCGGAGTCATCAGGAGGCCCATGCGCCCGATCTCCCCCAGGCCCGCGTCGCGGGCCACCAGCGGCACGATAACCCGGTAGTTGCCGTCGATGTGAGCCCGCGCCGGGTGGCCCAGGCGGCGAATCCAGTTGGCCAGCAGGAGTGCCACCTTCGCCGACTCCACGTACTGGCGTGCGGACTCCTCGACCACCGGCGCCTCGGGGGCGAAAGACACTCTGCGGTGATCCATCTCGACGCTGAAGGCCAGCGCCCAGGGGTGATCGAGGCGGATCTCTTCGCCGTAGGTCCCGGTGCCGCGACCGACATGAGAGTAGACGTGATACGGCGCGAGCTCGGTCACGCCGACGTCCAGCGCCCCGAACGAGCGGGCGAGATGCTTGAGGGCGCTGGTCCACTCCTCCGGCGTCCGCTCCACGCACTCCTTGGCCACCTCTCCGTCCACCTGCTCCCTCACGGCCTCAGTGAGATCGAAGCAGGCGTCGGCGGCTGCGAAGGCCAGCGGCTCCGCCAGCTCGGCGTCGGCAGCGAGCAGACCTGGCAGCGAGCGACTGAGGTCGTCGCCGGCCCGATTCTCCGGGCGCATGGCGTAGTAGGCCTCGTACTCGGGGCTGCCCGGAACCAGGGGCCCGCGGGCGAACATGATGTCGCGCTCGTCCACCCGTCTCGAGGGACGGCCGCCGGCCGCGGGCACACCACCCATCGGTACGAAGAAGAGAAACACTGCTGTGATCAGGACAACCAGAACGACTACGGTTGCTACGAGGGGCGCCGGCGGCGGCAGGACGGCCGCCAGGAAGCAGGCCCCGGAGACCACCGCCGCGAGGATGAACGCGACGCGGGCTGCCCGTCGCTCACCCTCGCCCAGGGAGAGAACCCCAAAGGCCGCAAGCCCGACGAGGGCACCCGACCCGACCACCAGCAGCATCAGCGAGGCGGGACCGATCACGGAGGCAACAGTAACAGGTACTCACGCTGCCGACCCGAGCGTGGCCGCGGTCCGCAAACGCCGCGCCCTCGGGGCGTCACTCTCAGGCGGGGACCTTCTCCTCTTCGAGTACAAGCATCACCGGCTCGTAGCAGGTGCCGCTGTCTCCCGCGAACGGCGTCGTGTGGTCGTGCTCGTTAAAGAGAATCTCGTATGGAATCCCGTCCGGGAAGGCCTGGCAGGAGGCCCCGTCGGCACTGCGGTGTGCGCACCACACGCACTGGCTGACAATCAGCTCCCTCGGGTCTCCGACGATCTCAAACTTCAGGATTTCCATGGTCTCTCCCCAACTCGACCGATCATGGGCCACCCGCGGCGGGTTCAACCTCCCAGGTCGTCGTCTTGGTTGTACTGCAAGTTTGATACCCGAACCGGATCCCGGAGAGAGGGTCAGGAATCTCCATCGATCGTCTCGAATCGGGACAAAGGCGAAAATCCGCCCCGGATCCTGACAGAGCGGAGGCCCAGGCCAATTCTCAGTTCTTAATTCTTAATTCTCAATGTCCCTCACCCTCGGGAGGTCGGGCAGAAATTGAGAATTCAAAATTGAGAATTAAGACTTCTCCGAAAAGCGCTCCGGGTGCCGCAGATGAAAACCGGTGGCCTCCTGGTAGGCGCGGGCTACAGCCAGGATCTCCGCCTCACCGAAGAGCCGGCCGTTGAAGGTGATGCTCGTCGGGGTCCCGTCGCCGCGGAAGCCGTTCGGCAGCACCACCGCCGGGTGACCGGTGAGGTTGGTGAGCAGGAGGTTCGAACCGCCGAAGGAGGGTGACACCCAGAGGTCGATGCCCTCGAGCAGCCGCTCCATCTCCCGCATCAGCAGGGTCCTCACCCGGTTGGCCTGGATGTACTCCACCGCGGGGATGGTTCGCGCCTGGCGGAAAACGTTTGGCCAGGCGTCCTCGATCTGCCGCACCAGGAGATCGTCGCGGCCCGACCGGGTGAGATCGTCGAAGGCCGCCCCCGCCTCGGCGCTGAGGATAAAAGACAAAGCGCTCACCGGCAGGTCGGGCAGCTCGATCGGCAATAGCTCGATCCCCAACGAGCGCAGCACATCGAGCGCCTGGAGGTCGAGGGCGCGCCACTCATGCGCCGCCGCCCGGTCCTCCTCGTCGGCGTCCTCGTCCAGCTCGGGCTCTCCCTCGAAGAGGGCCTTCAAGTACCCCACGCGAAGAGAACGGACGTCGAGATCCGCGTCCCACACGAAGGGTCGATCCTCCACCGTGGGGTCGAGGCCGTCGCTGCCGTGGATGGCCTCGAAAACGAGCGCGCAGTCCTCGGCACCGCGGCACATGGGGCCGAGCTTGTCCATGCTCCACGACAGCGCCATCGCGCCGTGGCGGCTGACCCGGCCGAAGGTCGGTCGCAGCCCGGTTACCCCGCAGCGGGTGGAAGGCGAGATGATCGAGCCCCAGGTCTCGCTTCCCACAGAGAATCCCACCAACCCGGCCGCGGTGGCCGATCCCGGTCCCGCCGATGAACCGCTCGACCCCTGCTCCGTGTTCCACGGGTTGCGGGTCTTCTCGCCGTACCACACGTCGCCCCAGGCGAGGGCGCCGAGGGAGAGCTTGGCTACCAGCACCGCCCCGGCCTCCTCCAGGCGCCGGACCACGGTCGCATCCTCGTCGAGAACTTGGGTCTTGAACGGCTCGGCCCCCCAGGTGGTGGGATAGCCGCGCACCGCCAGCAGGTCCTTTGCGCCCCATGGGATACCGTGCAGCGGCCCACGCCACTTCCCGGCTGCGAGCTCCCGATCCGCGCGCCGCGCCTGGTCCAGCGCCCTTGCTTCGGTGAGGGTGATCACGCAGTGAAGCTCCGGGTCGTACGTCCGGAGGCGGTCCAGGTAGAGGCGGGTCAGCTCCTCCGACGAGACCTCGCGCCGCCGCAGGAGCCCTCCCAGCTCGGTCAACGGCAGAAAGGCGAGGTCCGAGCGGCTGGCGGGCACGCCTTCGAGCCGAGGCCGGCTTGCACGGCGGGCACGCGGTCGGGTGGAGGCCTCCATCCCGGGGAGCACGGGGTCGAAGCGCAAAGCCGGCGGGACCGAGTTGTCGAGCGGGACCTCGCGCAGGCGCTCATAGTCGGCACGCAGGTCCGCCACCCCGCTCAGCATCAGCTCCCGCTCGGAGTCGGTGAACTGCAGTCCGGCCAGCTCCTCGGCCGCCTGCAGCGCCCCCTTGCTGACCCCTCCCTCCTCCTCCACCTGCGCCCACAGAAGCTCGGGCAGCGCGGTACCCGCCAAGCCGAGGCCACCGAAAAAGAACATGAACCGCCTGCGATCGAACCCGTGCACGGTGTCACCCATCTCAGCCTCCCCCGCTACCCTACCGCACCGGGGAGAGACCCACTCGGTTGGAATGGAACGGGAGATTTCGGTCAGCCGCCGGACCACTGGTTCGGCAACTCCCCTACCGGTTCACCGGCTCGGGCAGCCGATCGGTGCCGGGCTCAACGACACTGACTATTCCTGACTCCACGTTGGTTTGAAGGGAGAACCGTGTCGGCAAGAAGATCAAAATCGAAATAACCTGTGGGCCCGGATCTCATATTTTCGTTTTCCTAGGAAAGTCCCCCCTGGCACTCAAATCACAATGCAATAATGCAAACGGTGGCAGGTCTATGATTACGTTAGGCTCTTAGGAACTTGGCACCGATGGTGGCCCTCCAGGCCGTGGGCGCCGCGTAGGTGTCAAAGTTGAACGAAGATCCGAAAATGGAGGTGCAGTCATGCGTTATCTGGTGTATTCAGGATGTCTCGCCCTTGCGATGTCGATCTCCCTGGGCGGCTGCTCGAACGAGCCCTGTGTCGAGGATATCGAGCAGCAGAACATGGCCGTCGTCCTCGGTGCGCATGCGTCCCTCGCGAGCGGGGACTTCGAGGGCTTCAAGGCGGTGCTGGCACCGAACTACGTGCGCCACTGTCAGGCGATGCCGCCGGAGTTCCAGGAGCTCGAGGGAACGGAGGAGTTCCTCGCATTCATCCAGGACTTCAAGACCGCGGTGCCGGAGTACGAGGACACGATCACTCAGATGATCGCCCAGGGTGACAAGGTCGCCTACGTGTCGACGATG
>Ga0209013_10000421_pt1 | contig 37663 bp, 26 predicted proteins | sample Cruoilmetagenom2_FD_187291 | JGI IMG/M metagenome (GOLD analysis project Ga0209013, IMG submission 187291) | Oil polluted marine microbial communities from Coal Oil Point, Santa Barbara, California, USA - Sample 2 (SPAdes) (version 2) | ecosystem: Environmental > Aquatic > Marine > Oil seeps ...
ACAAGTGGTCAATTGTTTCCGATGTTGTTTATCTGAAACTTTCGGCCGATGATGGTGGAACCAAAGTCATAGATCCTAAGCCTGGTAACCCTTTCATTATTTCAACTAAAGTTGATATTGGTGTGGAGATGGAAACCTGGATTGTCAATCTGGCTGGCTCCTACAGTATTTACCAGACAGACAAGCATGATGTACAGCTTCTGGCCGGCGCGCGTTACTTCTGGTTGGAAGTGGATGCCGAGCTGGATACGAGTATCATCCCAGCAGACGGCATATTGGTCAGCGGCCGGGATGACGTATGGGACGGCATTGTTGGCGTGAAGGGTGTATCGAAACTGAGCGACAAATGGATGCTGAACTACCGCTTCGATATCGGTGGCGGTGGTTCCGATCAGACCTGGAATGCGGTTGCCCAGTTTGGCTACCAATATGACTGGGGAAACCTGGTTGTGGGATATCGTTATTTGCATTATGATTTTGATTCAGACTTCAAGTTGATGAAAGACCTGGATGTCCATGGTCCATTGATAGGTGTACTCTGGGAATTCTAAACACTACTGCTATACTCTAAAGGCTACACTGGACAAGTGGGCAAAAAAGGCTGCAGAAGCTTTCTCTGCCGCCAGAGATGGTTAAGGGATAAGGCATTTATTAATTGTGTTGCTAAAGGCATATGGAATGTTAAGAATTTATCAGCTTTGCTTAGGCTTGGTTGTTTTTATAATGGCTGGTTGTACCACTTATGGCGTTATTGATAACCCTCCGAAAAAGACCATCGACTATGATGGTTATTCCTGGCATTCCTGGGCTAAAGTCGATCATAAGGATGATATCACACTTATTTTAAGCTTCTCAGGAGGAGGCACTCGTGCAGCAGCATTATCTTATGGTGTATTGGTTGGGCTGAGAAATACATCTGTTCCAATCGATGGAAAAATGGTGCGTCTACTGGATGAAGTTGACTATATCACTTCGGTGTCAGGAGGAAGTTTTACCGCTGCCTACTATGGATTGTACGGGGACGCCATTTTCGAAGACTTTGAAGAAGCCTTTCTGTTACGTAATATTGAACAGTATTTATTCTGGGGATTATTGAATCCTTTAGAGTGGTTCAAAAAAGGTGGCCGAACAGAAATGGCAATCGATTATTATGATGATGTGATCTTTCATAATGCAACCTTTGCCGATATGAGAAAAAACGGACCGTTCATTATAATTAATGCATCAGAGCTAGGGCATGGGATACGTTTTTCATTTATTCAGGAATATTTTTCTCTGTTCTGTTCTGACTTAAGCAATTTTCCTGTGTCAAAAGCAGTGGCTGCCTCATCGGCTGTACCGATTGTCTTTTTACCCGTCGTACTTGAGAAGTATCCTGATTGTGGCTCAACTGAACCCGAATGGCTCAATACCGTAAAAAAAGAAGCTGAGCATGCTCCAGTTCTGAATGAGACGGTCACCGGTATTGAATTTCTTATGAAACAGGATGCCGGTCGCTATATGCATCTGGTTGATGGCGGTATTACCGATAATCTTGGTTTACACGCCATGATCGATATGATTGCTTTAGGTGGCGGTGCAAAAAAGACACTGCATAAATTAGGAAAAAAAATTCCTAAAAAAGTGGTCATTATTTCGGTTAATTCTTCAACAGCACCCCGACCTGAAATGGCGTTTAGTCGTGAGGAACCCTCTATCGGTGAGACTATTTCATCTATGAGTGATATTCAACTGCATCGATATAATACTACTACCCAGGAATTAATGAAGCGTAGTGTCGAACGTTGGTCAAAAGAGCTTTCAACGCCTGAACGTCAAACTCAACCTTACTTTATTAATATCGGATTAAAGAGCATAAGCGAACCCAAACTGCAAACTTTCTTTAACAAAATTCCAACCAGCTTTGCTTTAAGCCGGGAAACTGTCGATAAGCTTGTTACCGGTGGGCATAATTTATTGCATAAAGACCCTGAATATCAGCGTCTGGTCTCTGATATGGGTGGAAAAATGGGTTCAGAAAATTAACGCTTGAACACAGGGTATACTGTTTTTACAAAATTTAAAATGAGCTAACTGATTTGCATTTATTCGCTCATATGAATTGAGGTTACTATTATGTATGAAAATCTAGCAATACTGGCTTTATTTATTTTTCTGTATAGTGTCTTAAGTGGCGGTCTTGAAAAAACGCCTATCAATGGTGCAGTTGTTTTTACCGCTTTTGGAGTCATTGTTGGTCCCCTTGGACTGGGTTGGTTGCAACTTGATCTAGGTGCCGAGATGCTAAGAACTTTAGCTGAATTGACACTGGCTATTTTATTGTTTTCGGATGCTGCTAACGCTAATATGAACGTTTTAAAGCAAAACATTCGTTTTCCAAAAAGACTTTTGTTAGTTGGCTTACCCATTACCATCGCACTTGGTTTCGGTGTTGGTTTGTTCTTATTTGATTCTTTAACAGTATTTGAAATTGCAATTCTTGCAACGATGCTGGCACCCACGGATGCTGCATTAGGAAAAGCGGTTGTTACCAATAAGTCTGTGCCTGAAAATATTCGAGAAAGTCTCAATTTTGAAAGTGGCTTAAACGATGGCATTTGTGTACCTATATTATTTGTGTTTTTAGCTCTTGCAACAAACACCGGCGGTGAAGAAGGTGCCCATATTCTGGCATTAACACTGGTTGCTGAAGAAATTGGTATTGGTGCAGTGGTAGGAATTGCATTAACTTTATCAGCGGTATGGCTTCTAAAACAATGTAAACAACGGGATTGGATTACTGAAACCTGGCGTCAATTACCCGTTATTGTGCTCGCAGTGTCCTGTTTTGCAATAGCCCAGGTTATTGGCGGCAGTGGTTTTATTGCCGCCTTTGTAGGGGGCTTATTGTTTGGTATCCTGGCTAAAGATCACAAACATCATTTGCTTTTGGCTGCAGAAGGAACCGGGGATACGCTTGCATTGATAACTTGGGTTATTTTTGGTGCGATTGTGGTAGGGCATTCCATTGATTCAGTTAGTTGGCAGATTGTTGTTTATGCGGTATTAAGTTTGACTGTCATACGTATGTTACCCGTATTTTTTGCTCTGGCTGGTTTAAATCTCAGGACTGATGAAAAATTGTTTATGGGCTGGTTTGGTCCCCGTGGATTAGCCAGCATCGTGTTTGCCGTAATCGTGTTAAATGAGAATCTACCAGGTGGTGACATTATTTCCATGACAGTAGTCGCTACAGTGGTGTTAAGTATTATTTTCCACGGTATTAGTGCCAATTTCCTGGTCGATAAACTGGCAAAGAAAGTTCAACAGTCAAATTCCTGACGGGTGTATTTGGTGGTTAACTAAAAATGAATATTTCCCGAAAAGCTCAAGAAGCTTTTAAAACGGCACTGGCGATGACGATTGCCTATGGTATATCTCTATACCTGAATTGGGATCAGACTGTATGGGCAGGAATTGCAGTTGCCATGGTCAGTCTTGCTACTATGGGACAGTCTTTCAATAAAGCTGCTTTAAGGATGATAGGTACCTTATTCGGAGCCATAGTCGCGCTCTTTTTTATTGCCCAGTTCCCACAGGAGCGCTGGCTTTTTATGATAGCTCTTTCTGCTTGGGTGGCGTTTTGTACCTATATGATGTTGGGTTCCGATAATCCCTATTTTTGGCATGTCAGTGGCTTTGTCTGTGCCATTATCTGCATGGGAGGTGGCCCCGATCCTGTAAATGCCTTTGATACGGCAATGTTAAGGACACAACAAACCGGGCTCGGAATTCTGGTATATAGCCTGGTGGTTTTATTTGTTTGGCCAAATAGTTCCGGTAAAGCTTTTTTAAGTGTCACTGAAAGTTTATCTTCTTTACATCAAAAATTATTCCAGACCCACTTTAGTATCATGACGAATACTCAGCCGGTTGAAGAAAGCCGACAATCACTTCAGGAATTAAAACAAAAAGAATTCCCGGTTTTGAATCAATTCCAACAACTTTTTCTTGCAGCTCGAAATGACAGCTCTGACATTGCCCAGAACCAAAAACTCTGGAATCAATATCAAGTTAAGGTCAATCAATATGTTAAAACGCTGGATGTTTGGCATGAGAATATCAGTGATATCCAATTACTGGATTTGTTTAAACTGATCCCTGGATTAAATGAATACTATAACAACATAAATAAAAAATACACTCAAATTGGACAACTACTAAAAGGTGAAAAAATTGATAAAACAATTGAAACCTGTGAGCTTGAAGTACATGATGATGCTTTTGAACAACTCTCTCATTTTGAAAAAACGGCGTTAATTGTAAACATAACACAGCTCAAACGAATCGATCAGATAAGCATGGAACTGGTCAATCTTCTTAGCATGATTACAGGTCAAACCGCTTATAAGAATACTTCTGATTCACTTACCTTGCCCAGTAAATATTCAAAGTTATTTCAACCTGATATTGATCGGTTCAGTGCGGTCATCCGGGTGATGGCGAGTCTATGGATTGCTTTTTTGTCACTAATATACATCAATGATTTACCAGGCGGTGTTACTAATATCAGTATCCTGGTACCGTTTGCAATGGTGTTCGCAACGACCCCGCAATTACCCGTTGCTAAATTGTTAATACCGGTTCTGGGTAGTATTGCTTTTGCCTGTCTGATTTACATTTTCTTATTACCCCATATGTCGAGCTTTCTGTCTCTTGGCCCATTATTATTCGTGGTTACTTTTATAATTTGTTATCTGTATGCGTTGCCTCAACAGGTGTTAAACAGAGCATTTGGTCTTGTTTTATTTTTAGCCATTACAGGAATATCAAATGATCAAGTCTATAGTTTTTATGCTATGTCTACCACGTCATTAACTTTTGCAATTATATTTTTAATTCTGGCCATTACTGCATACATTCCTTTCTCTCCACAGCCAGACAAGGTGTTTCTGCGCTTATTAAAACGTTTTTTCCGCTCAACTCATATTTTTATTTCATTGGCCGCTCTTAATCAAAAAAAATCTTTAACCTGGCATCAAAACTATTTAAAGCAATTTCATAAACTTCAATTAATGTCTATTCCTGCTAAGCTCAATGCCTGGTCACGGTTTATCAACCCCGAATTATTAATCGGTTCCAACAAAGGATTATTACCCATAATCGCTAACTTGCAAGCCATCAGTAATCGGGTTCAGGAAATTCATGTGGTTGCATCAGAGGCACATCATAGTGAAGATTTAAATGTGATTATTCAGGAACTGCAAGAATGGCATGCAAAACTTCAGATTGCATTTACGGATCTTGCTCAGGATCCGACGATCAGTGATAGTGAGTATTTTCAAAACCGTTTAGCTGAAATTATGTCAACCCTTGAAAATCGTATAAAAGCATTATTTAATAAAAGTAATGTTCAAAATTATAAAACATTTGAAGCCAATAGCTTTTATCATTTATTGGGAACCTATAGAGGTTTATCAGAAGCATTGGTTGGCTACTCTAAATCAACAGACAGTATAGATTGGTCGCGATGGAAAGAACAACGTTTTTAGACAGTGGAAATAATAATGCTTCCTATTCCTCATGAATTTGCAATTGGAGGGGTGTATATGCCCCCATTATTGGTAGCCGGTTTTTTAGGTGGTATTTTAACCATATTCACTACAAAGTGGATGAACCATTATAGGATATCACGATTTTTTTTCTATCCACCATTGGTGTACGTATCAATTTTGGTGATTTATACCGTTATTATTAGTACCTTTGTTATTGGAGGATAATGAATGAAGGCATCTATCAAATACCTACTGACAGGCTCAATTGTGGCTATTGCTGTGATTGCCGTGTTGTTGAAGTATTGGGATTATGTTATCAATCCCTGGACTCGAGATGGTCAGGTCAGAGCTGAAATTATTCAAATTACTCCCAGGGTGTCAGGACCTATCACTAACCTGACCGTTAATGATAATCAGTTTGTAAAAGCGGGGGATTTACTGTTCGAAATCGATCCACGTACCTATAACGTAGCCCTGTTTCAAGCTCAGGCACAATATGATAAAAGTATTGATAATTACCATGCTTTAGAACAACAGGTTGAAGCGGCTCATGCACAGGTCGCGGTATCACAAGCGAATGTTTTACAGTCCTCCAGCAGCATCAAGGAAATTGATTCGCAAATTGAAAAAGATAAGGCTGAATATGATCGACAGCTGGAACTGATACCCCAACGGGCGACATCACAAAAATCGGTGGATCGAGCTAAAGCCAATTATGGAGTCTCAATGGAGCAACGTCAGGGTGCTTTGGCAAAACTTCAACAGTCAAAAGCATCATTAGCTCAGTCTCAGGCTTCATTGGCGGTTGCAAAAGCCAATCTGGGTGAAGCGGGTGATAAAAACGCCAGCATTCGTACGGCTAAGGCCGCTCTTGAACAGGCACAACTTAATCTGGAGTTTACCAGGGTCGTTGCACCCGTGGATGGTTATATCACTAATTTGTCATTACAGATAGGGAGTCAGGCTGTAGTAAATCAACCTTTTATGGCTTTAATCGATAGTAATAGTTTCTGGGTGCATGGTTTTTTTAAAGAAACATCCATCAGTGAAATGAAAAAAGGAAATCCATCTCTTATAACACTGATGACTTATCCAGATAGTCCCATTGAAGGGGTTGTCGATAGTATCGGATGGGGCGTTTCTCAACAGGATGGTAGTACCGGGTATGAGTTATTACCCAATGTCAGTCCGACTTTTGACTGGATTCGACTGGCTCAACGAATTCCAGTTAGAATTCATATTACAAAAATACCTGAAAATATTAAATTGCGTGTGGGAACTACTGCGTCGGTTTTAGTCTATACGCAAAAACAGACGCAATCTTCGCAGTAATGATAAGAAAAATAACCGTATGTGCGATTAATTATGAAAGATATTAGAGTGTTTCCTAAAGTAGTTTATAAAAAGGTTATTTTGTCAGGCATTATGTTAATGATGTCCGGCTGTATGACCCTGGGGCCCGATTATAACCGCCCCGAAGTAACTCTTCAGGAAAACTGGCTTGAATCTCAGAAGACCCCTTTATTAAATGAATCACCACAGGAAAAACTGTGGTGGAAAACGGCTTTTAACGAACCTCAGATTAATGAGTTGATTGAGTTGGCACTGAAACAGAATCTGTCACTCCGCTCGGCTGGTCTGAAAGTACTTCAATCACAACAACAATTGGCCATTGCGATTGGAAATCAATATCCACAGCAGCAACAATTGTCGGGCGGTAAAAATAGAAATAAATCCGATAGCGTTGTTTTTAACCAATATGATCTGGGGTTTAATCTCAGCTGGGAAATCGATTTTTGGGGACGTTTCAAGCGGCAGATTGAAAGTGCATCTGAAAATCTTGAAGCCAGTGTTGCCAATTATGATGAGATTGTCGTTTCTCTAATATCTCAGGTTGCACAAACTTATATTTTAATTCGAACTTACCAGGACAGGGTCCAGGTCGCCAGACAAAATATTCATTTACAAAAGGAAAGCCTCAGAATTGCAAGAGCTAAATTCAGAGCCGGTGATGTCAGCGAGTTAGATGTGGATCAGGCCGAGACCCTATTAAATAATACTAAAGCGACTGTACCGTCATTGGAAACTTCTCTACAACAGTTTAAAAACAATTTGTCATTCTTATTAGGTAAGCCTCCGCAGGAATTGAATTATCTGCTCCAGACTACTCAGGCGATTCCATCAACCAGGATCAGTATTGCTCTTGGAATGCCACAGGATATTATTCGTCAGAGACCTGATATACGGGCAGCTGAACATCGTCTGGCCGCACAAAGTGCTCAGATTGGTTTTGCTCAGTCCGATCTCTATCCACACCTTTTCATTGGCGGTTCTATCGGAACCAGTGCCAGTCACAGTAATGATTTGTTTGAAAGTCAAAGTGAGGTTTGGGATGTGTTTGGTCTATTCGAGTGGAAACTATTTAATTATGGCCGTTTAAAAAGTAACGTCAGACTACAGGATGCACGTTTTCAACAACTTCTGGTCGATTATCGTAATGCGATCCTTCAATCACAGGTTGAAATTGAAAACGCCATTGTGGCCTATTTTAAATCCCATGAACAATTAAAATCTTATAAATTGGCTGCAGAAGCTTCTCAAAGAGCCATAGATGTTTCTAAAACTCAGTATCAAAATGGTCTCATTGATTTCAATACCGTCATCAGTACTTTAAGGGCACATGTTCAGCAACTGGACTTATTGTCTTCAACTCAAGGTACTGTAGCCACTAATCTGGTACAGGTGTATAAGGCACTTGGCGGTGGTTGGAAGGTACGTAATGATCAAGACCCCGTTGATTTACTGCCTTCCGATATGAAAGAAATCATGCGAGACAGAACAAAATACTGGGAAGATGTTCTTCATTAATTGAGAAAAACGAGGAAATTATGCTAGTAAAGGTTGCCATTGCTATTGTAATTATTTTTATAACAACCATCATGCATGCATTTGGGATGGTCATGGTTATGCAGAATTTAAATAAACATTATGAGCAATTGAAGGATAGTATACAATCTCATATTTTATTGGTGGGTGGTTCAATTATATTAATGCTCATTGTCACATTATTGGAAGTACTCGTTTGGGCGCTGACATTTCTGACATTTAATGCCATTGAAAACTTTGAAACAGCGTTGTATTTCTCTATGGTGACTTATACCACCCTTGGTTATGGTGATGTGTTACTAGATGAACGTTGGCGCTTACTTGGTTCTTTTATGGCGGCTAATGGGATCATTATGTTTGGTTGGACGACGGCAATTGTAATTGCTGTTGTGCAGCGTGTTTATTTTAAAGATAAGTAACAAGATATATGAAGTCTGTATGCAAATTTTGGACATTGGGCGAAAGAAAAGGTGGCTCCCATCTGTAGTGGTCAAGGCATTCCTGCGGACGCGGTGATCCGCGCTGCTGAATTTATCATTCCTGAATTGCTGCTTTTTATCTAGAAACATTTTCCAGAGAAAATTCTCAATTACTCCTTCACAAACAGATTACCTTATAGATTGTCATACAAACTTCTAATGCTTTGAGCAATATCCTGATTAGTGGCATAAAGAATTCCGTGATGATTCATAAACGTTGAATCGGATCGATTGAGATCGAGGGGTTGGCCATGAATATCACTTACAACTGCAGCTATCTCATTGAATAGGCATGCAGTTGCCGCATAATCCCAGAGACTACCGCCGCCATTCTGTGGTTTTGGGAACTTGAAATAACATGCCGGGGAATTTTCTAATACCCAGCAGGCATTCATGGCTGCTCCACCGTGTTGTATGGTTTTAAGACTGGCAAATCCTGATTCAGTTGCCATAGTCTTTAATTTTTCCATAAGTTGTATGTAGTCGTCATTTTGAGCAAAGCTGCGGTCACTGGCAATGGTCAGGAATTGTTTTTCTGGAACAGAAGAGGGCACCAAGAACCACGGTTTATGATTTCGAAAAGCACCTGAATCTTTTATCGCATGGTATAGGGTTTGCTCAACCGGATCATAAACCACACCGATCAAGGGCATTCCTGAACGTGAGACTAAAGCAATGGATACTGCATAGCCTGGTGTTGATTCAATGAAATCAAGTGTTCCATCCAGTGGGTCGATTGACCAAAAGAAATCTTTCTCTAAACGGCTTTTATCATCATCACTTTCTTCAGTTAAAAGAGCGATATTAAATTCTTTACAGCTGGGCAGGAGTATTTTTAGAATGTCTTTCTGACAAAGGAGATCCACTTCTGTAACCACTTGTGATGCCAGACTTTCTCCCCCGGTTTTTTTCTGAATTGCAACTTCAAGCTTTGAATGTTCTGCAATAACCTGTCCTGCTTGAATGGCGGCAGAAATGGCTGTGTTTGCCAACATAACAAGATTGTTATGAGATAATACTGTCATGCTTATAAGGCTTCATTATGTAACTGGGTAACGACCTGGCGGGTAATTCGCTCACTATAACCATGGATCTTCCAGTGACTGGGACTCCAGCCTTTCAGGAAACGGTGAAAATCGGCCCAGGCAACTGGATAAAGTGCTCTCCAGTCTTTTTCTACAGCCTCAGGAGTAACGGCTATATTGTTAAGTACTAATGCGGCTTTTAATTCAGAAAAATAGCTATCAAGCAGTTCTGTTTCCAGGCGTTCACATTCCTGTTCATAAAAACAGCTGCTGATAAAATAGGCTACATCTTTCATGCCGCAACCACCGCCTACATACTGAAAGTCTACAGCCGCCACTTTTTTGCCGTCAGGTGAGAAACAAAAATTTGCCAGTTTTGCATCACCATGAATTATGGTTTGGTAGGGACTGTTTTGCAGTTTCTGATCGATTTTTTCAGCGGCATTTTTAAGTTCAATATCCTGCAGAACCTGTAGTTCATCAGGACGTGTATCAAGATGCCAGTAGCTGCCAATTTGCCATAGCTCAACAGGCTTTTTACCGAGGAAGGTTGCATGAAAATTTGCCAGCCATTTGAGACATGCATGAATTTCAGTCATTGATACAGAACTTTTTCGCTCAGGATAACCGCTCTCATCCAGGTCTTCGAGCACTATCCAGACTTCACCCTTATCAGAGTCAAGAGCAAGACAGGCTGGTATACGACAGCTTTCATCACAATTTTTGCTCCAATTGCGATACCAGGCAGTCTCCACTTCATAGGATTTTATTTTTCTCTGGTGGGACAGGTCGGTATTCCAGCCGCGGGGATGGTGTTTCTGATCAGGCAGGTTTACATGCTTTACAATGACGGTTTTTCTATCATTATTTTTTAAACCGTATCTGATAATATTTCCATAACCGCTCCAGAGACTTTGAATAACTTCAATTTTATAAATTTCAGTGGCTCCAGTTGCCTTACGGATCATTTCCCTGAGGTGTGTCATTCGTTCGATAGTAATTTTATAAAGCGTTTTTCCAGTGATTTATCCTGTGTGTAATTGGTCAGGCTATACCATTGTTGTTGAAGTTCATAGGATGATGCCTGTGAGTCCTGGGCTTCATCGTTTCGATTTTGACCCAGATTGGAATTGAGAAGTTCTACCTGCATTTCCATGCGCGCCTGCTGATCTTCTTCCGGGGAATCTATGCCCAGGAGTATTTCATGCTTCAGGCAGAATTGTTGTTTGGTTTCCAGTTCCTTTTGTTTAAACGCTTCTTTATCTTTTGCAGCAGAACTTAATGCATTTTCAAAACGTTTATTAAGCCGGGAGTCAAGTGAGTGCGGCAAGGGACTGAGTTGCTGCCATTTTTCCTGGAGCTGAGTGCTGGTTTCTTCCTCTGTATCAGGCATTGCTTCAACTTGTGTACAGAGTTCAGCTTTCTGTTTGAGTAAATCAAGTTGCTGTTCCTGCTCCAGACTGATAAGGGCATTCAACTTATCATAATAAGTTTCTTTTGCCTTCTTATAACGTCGATTAACTTCCTTACTGATAGCTTTAGCCTTTGGTTCCAGTCCTTTCCAGAGAAGCTGAATGTCGTGATAAGCATTTTCCAGATCCTTGCTGTTCAGCGGTTGTTGGTTAAGCGCTTCAAGGTTCTCACAGATGGCTTCTTTTTCTCTTAGTCTTTCATTATTTTGTTCATTTTTTTGCTCGACACCTTCCTGACGTTTAGCAAAAATTACATCACAGGCACTGCGAAAATTTTTCCAGATTTTATTACGTTGATGAGCGGAAACCGGGCCGATTTTTTTCCATTGTTGCTGATATTCCTTGGCATGTTGAATAGCACCAGGCAGATCATCATCCAATGTCTCGTGCAGGGCTTCTACCTTGTTAATCAGATCATAAAAAAGATCAAGGTTGATACGCCAGGCTTTCTTTAATTCTTCACGAATGATTGCAATCGAATGGTCAAATCGTTTCAGAATCTGTTTATGAACTTTACGATCAACATAACCGATTTCAGACCATTCTTTACGTGCCTGTTTAGTAATCTTATCGACTTGAATCCAGTTGATTGAAGTATCTATCGGGGCATCTTTAGCAGTCGGCCAGCCGGTGCTTTCAATATATTGTTCAAGTTGTTCACAAAGCGCATGTTTCGCTTCAAGATTAGCCTGGCGAGTTGCTGTCTGCTGTTCAATAAAAGGCGTACATCGTTCATAAGCAAGATTACAGGCATTATTAAAACGCTGCCATAATTCATCGGGTGTGTGGCTGCGCATGGTTTTCCATTTTTTACGCAGCTCATTAACCTGGGCCATTATGTCGGTAAATTCTGTATTCAGCTGAGTAGAATTCTGTGCCTCCTGGGCGATTTTTTCCGCTTCATGAGTTAGATTTTCACGTTCATGACCATGCGCCCAGTTTCGCCAGGAAGATAAATCACCCAATTCAGATTGTATTTGTTTCAGATGCTGGTGATAATGTTGTTTTTCACTAATAGAGAGTGAAGAACTTTTATCAATTTGTCTGAGCAGTTCGTGAAGTGATTTATCCGCTTTTGATACCTGGCCATCAGAAATACTGGTTTTTATCTGTTTTGTTTTATTCTCAATTTGATTTTTAAATTGGCTGGCAGTGTTTTGTTGAATAGCCAATTTCTCTTTGAGTGAGCCTATGGCTGAATTAAATCGCTGCTGGTATTGTTCAAGTTCATCATTGGTGAAATTGGTGCTTTCAATTTGCAGACTAAATTTCTGTTGTAAGGCCGAGATGGTTTTTTCGAGAATAAAAGCAGACTTTTCCAGCATGGTTTCAGCCTGTTCGGTGAAGCTTTTAAGTTTTTCAAGACTATTGTCACTTATCTGCGGCTCATTCTGGGCATCTGCCAAATCCAGTATGGCCTGAAATTTATTATTATAGGTATTAATTATATCCTGATCAGTCAGGGTTTTAATAATACTGTCAAATTCATGACCCAGATTTTGTATGGTTTTCTCATTGGTATCAATACTGTTTAAATCAGGCTCTTCGACTTCTCTGGCATTCAAAAGTTCGTCAATAACGCTGGATAAATTGCCCAGCAGTGTTTCCAGGATTTGTGTGCTTTGCTGTTCTTTTTGTTTTTGTTGTTCCAGTTTGTCTATGCTGTTTGTAATATCAGAACAAATACTTTGAAATTGTTCAGTTGTTTCTTTATTGGCAAAATTCTTAATTTCATTCCAGCGTTTGACATAGTTGGCAAAAGTAGTTTTTTCCTGAAGCAAAAGATTTCTTTTATGCAGTTTTTGGAGTTTATCGCAAATGTCGATGACTTCTGCTGCTAATAACGCAGGGCGTACTTCATCATCAATAATTCGGTCCAGTTTGGTTTTAACGATTTTGTAAACCCGTTTATCTTTGCGGCGAGAATTTTTGGCTACTCTTTCTAAGGTGGAACGTTTTGCAATTTGTCTGGCGGCAAGTTGTCTGACTTGTGAATTCGTATCAGACAGGGCAATATCACCCAGCAGAGGATCGCGATTGATTCTTTTAATAGTAATTTCACGTAATGTCGCCTGATCGGCATTGGCGGCAACAAATTCAAGCAGGGCTGGGTTGCGACTGCCGCGGATCATTGTTTCCCGGATATCGTATTCGGGAATAGGGTGTTTAAGACCACAGAGCAGTTGAAACAGGCGGTTTTGAGCGGTTTGTTTAACGGTCTCACTGGTGCATTTAATAATGATAGTTTGTAATAAATCCAGATCACTGAGTTTATTAGCCGCTATGGCTCGTATTGACTCATCCAAATCATTCATAGCAATCTGACTTAAGGTTTCCTGATCGCTTACCGGTAACTCCTGAACTGCTTTCTTTCGAACTTCTGGATTTCGACTCTGCCATTTATTTTTAGTAAAGGGCGTTAATAAAGGTTGAAATATTTTATTCAGAACCATAATAGGTGACCTTGAATTATCATGCGACGAGAGGACCCTTGCGGGGACCTCTACAGATTTTTTAACTTCTCAAGCTGCTCAGTAAGATTTTTCAGTTTACTTTGAGTATCTGCCAGTTTTTGCCGTTCCAGTGCAACGACATTTTCCGGAGCACGACTGACAAAATTTTCATTTTTGAGTTTGCTTTCCAGCTTAACAACAAAACCCTGATTGTATTCGACTTCTTTATTGAGGCGTTCTCTTTCTGCGTTGACATCAATAAGACCGGCCATCGGGATCAAAATCTGCATTTCACCAACCAGTGCGGTTGCTGATTCAGGTATTTCATTGCCTTCTTCAACCCAGCTGACACTGTCAAGTCGTGCCAGGTTTTTCAGCATGGCTTCATTTTGCGTCAGGCGATTTTTGTCTGAACCCGTCCCATTGTTCAGTAAAACGGTGAGTGGTTTTCCTGGTTTAATGTCATAACCGCTGCGGATCTGACGTACACCAAGTACAAACTGCTGTAACCAGTTCATTTCCTTTATGGCATCTTGATCAATTTTTTCAGAATCGGGTTCAGGAAAAGGCTCAAGCATAATGGTATCAGCTTGAATACCTGCTAATGGGGCGACCCGCTGCCAGATTTCCTCAGTGATAAAAGGCATTATGGGGTGAGTGATTCGCAATAAAGTTTCCAGAACATTGACCAGAGTATGACGAGTTCCCCGTTGCTGTTCAAGATTATCATTGCTGTTGCTACTTAGAACAGATTTTGATAATTCCAGATACCAGTCACAATATTCATTCCAGGTAAATTCATAAATTGTCTGGGCTGCGAGATCAAGACGATAGGTATCAAGGGATTCAATCACCTGTTTCTCTGTTTCCTGCAGGCGGGAAATGATCCATTTGTCCGCCAGAGAAAGAATCATGTTGCTGTCACTGCCAGAACCAGAGTCGTCACTGTCAATACCGCAGTCATGTCCCTCTGTATTCATCAACACATAACGTGTCGCATTCCACATTTTGTTGCAGAAGTTACGATAACCTTCGATACGCCCCATATCAAATTTTATGTCGCGTCCGGTCGTTGCCTGAATGGCAAAGGTAAATCGCAGCGCATCGGTGCCGAAGGCAGGGATACCGTCTTTAAAATCTTTACGAGTCACTTTTTCAATTTTCTGCGCCATTTGCGGCTGCATCATGCCTTTGGTTCGTTTTTCAACCAACGTTTCAAGTTCAATTCCATCTATAAGATCAATCGGATCAAGAACATTACCCTTTGACTTGGACATTTTTTGTCCATGTGAATCCCTGACCAGACCATGGACATAGACTTCTTTAAAGGGTACTTGTCCGGTAAATTTAAGACCCATCATGATCATTCGGGCAACCCAGAAAAAGATAATATCAAAGCCTGTTACCAGTACACTGGTCGGATAGAAAGTATCAAACTCGGGTGTTTTTTCAGGCCAGCCAAGAGTAGAGAAGGGCCAGAGAGCAGAGGAGAACCAGGTATCCAGTACATCTTCATCCTGCCTCAGATTGACTGATTCATCCAGCTGGTGTTTTTCTCTGACTGACTGCTCATCTCTGCCGACATAGACCTTGCCTGCATCATCATACCAGGCAGGAATTCGATGTCCCCACCAGATTTGCCGGGAGATACACCAGTCTTCAATATTGTTCATCCACTCGTAGTAGGTGTTTTTCCAGTTATCAGGTACAAAGCGAATATCACCATCCTGAACGGCTTTAATGGCAGGTTCTGCCAGAGGGCCAATCTTTACATACCACTGATCGGTTAAATAAGGTTCAATAACGGCACCTGAACGGTCACCACGAGGCACCATTAAACGGTGGTCTTCAATTTTTTCTAATAAGCCGGCTTCATCCAGATCCTTGATGATTGCTTTACGGGCAATATAGCGATCCATACCCTGATATTTCTCAGGGGCATTGTTATTGATTGCTGCATCAACGGTTAAAATATTAATAATGGGCAGATCATGGCGTTTACCCATTTCATAGTCATTGAAATCATGGGCAGGAGTGATCTTTACACAGCCTGTACCAAATTCAGGATCAACGTAGTCATCGGCGATTACGGGAATTTCACGATCGGTCAGGGGCAGTTTGATGGTTTTGCCTATCATGGACCGATAGCGTTCATCATCAGGGTGTACTGCGACGGCAGAATCACCGAGCATGGTTTCGGGACGGGTCGTGGCGACCACCATTTGCCCGCTGCCGTCACTGAGTGGGTAACGCATATGCCAGAAATGGCCGCTTTCTTCTTCAGAGATGACTTCCAGATCGGAAACCGCTGTATGCAGTACAGGATCCCAGTTGACCAGACGTTTGCCGCGATAGATCAGATCTTCTTCATAGAGTTGCACAAAAACTTCTTTGACGGCCTCTGAAAGTCCATCGTCCATGGTAAAACGTTCCCGTTCCCAATCAAGGGAAGCCCCCATGCGGCGAAGTTGTCGGGTAATGGTATTGCCGGAATGTTCTTTCCAGTCCCAGATTTTTTCAATAAACGCATCACGTCCCATATCATGACGGGTTTTTCCATCGCTATTGATCAGACGTTCAACGACCATTTGCGTGGCAATACCCGCATGATCGGTGCCTGGCTGCCAGAGTGTTTTCTGACCTTTCATACGATGATAACGGGTGAGAGCGTCCATTATAGTATCTTGAAATGCATGCCCCATATGCAGACTGCCTGTGACATTAGGCGGTGGGATCATGATGCAATAACTGTCATCTTTTTGCTGCTGAGCAGATGATTCAGTGACTTGAGGAGAGAAATAGCCATTGCTTTCCCAGGTCTCATACCAACGTTGTTCTATTGCATGAGGATTATATGTTTTTTCCATAGTGGAGGAGTGCTCTCTATAATACACTTTAATAATACGAATAAGGAACGAATAAACAGACGGGATATTATAATCCGATATTGCTGTGAAGGGTATAGCTTAAGGGTGATTTGTAATTAAATAAACATTGCTATAAGTCATACTTATTTAAAGTATGACCTTGCTCTCGATAAAACCGATAGCGATTCCGGGCATTTTCCTTTGCCTGCTGTTCTTTATCGACCATTTCAGCCAAGCGTTCAAAGTGTTGATAAAATGGGGGCGTTTCAGTGGTTAAATTGATCAATAACTGCCGGCATTGTCCATGTGCTTCATTATCTGGCCGATCACTCGAACTAATGAGTACCGGATAATCAAACCCGGCTTGTGCAGGGGACTCACCGAGCTGGTTGTGATGGGCAATAAAACTATCGGTTTTATAATTCCATAATAAATCATCAAGCTGTTGAGCCTGATCGGCTGATTGGGTATAAATTAAGACATTCATGTTCTGTGACAGAGCCTTTTCACACAGACGACAGACCATTTGTTTGATGTCTCTATGTGAATTATCTCCTAGAATATAAAAATCAATCTGGGACAAGTTTTAAACCGTTAGTTGGAATGATTAAAATGGTCAATAATATATTGAACCAGTAATGACACAGGTCGCCCGGTTGCACCTTTATTGGTACCGGATTCCCAGGCAACACCGGCGATATCCAGGTGTGCCCAGTGATATTTTTTACAAAAAGCCGAAAGGAAAGTGGCTGCGGTGACAGAGCCGGCTTCTTTACCGCCTATATTGGCCAGATCAGCAAAATTACTTTTCAGCTGCTCCTGATATTCATCCCACAAAGGCATTTCCCAGACCCGATCGCCGGAGGATTTTCCTGCGTTAATGATATCATGACCCAGAGGACTGTGATTACTGTATATGGCCGCAGCATGTTTGCCCAGGGCAATGACACAGGCACCGGTTAAGGTTGCGACATCAATCACCACAGCAGGATTAAAGCGTTCGCAATAACTCAAGGCATCACATAAAATTAAACGACCTTCAGCATCGGTATTGAGTATTTCAATGGTTGTGCCGGATAAACTGGTGACTATATCACCCGGCTTACTGGCAAGACCATCAGGAAGGTTTTCAGTAGCCGGGATAACGGCAACTACATTGGTTTCAAGTTGAAGTTCAGCGATGGCATTAATTGCGCCCAAAACACTGGCCGCGCCACACATATCGTACTTCATTTCATCCATGCCGGCGCCCGGTTTCAGGGAAATACCACCTGAATCAAATGTCACGCCTTTACCCACCAGACAAACAGGCGGTGTTGCCGGATCACCATTAAGAAAGCTCATCACAATGAGTTTGGCCGGCTGCCGACTGCCTTTAGTCACAGAGAGGAGGGCGCCCATACCCATATCTTCCATATCGGCTTCTTCGAAGACTTCAGCACTGAGATTGGAATAAACCCGGCTCAGAGTCCCTGCACGTTCAGCAAGATAAGAAGGGGTACATATATTTCCGGGCATATTACCCAGATCTTTGGCAAGTTTAATACCTTGAGTAATTGCCATGCCTTCACGAACAGCCTGTTCACCATCTGCAAGGTCACGCCGATTAGGAACAGTTAAAACAATTTTTCGTAATGGCCGGCGGGTTGAATCTTTTTTGCTTTTAAGCTGATCAAAACGGTAGAGGGTACTTTGTGCGGCTTCAATTGCATGTCGTATGCGTTGCGAGCTATCACATGACTTAACGGGTAGTTCAGTCAGATAAAAAACAGCTTCCATTGACCCGGTATCATTAAGCGTGCTGACCGCATGAGAGATAATTTTACGGTATTGATTAAAGCTGAGATCCCGTTCCCGGCCACAGCCGACAAGCAAAATACGATCACAGAGGGTATTATCAATATTATGTAATAAGAGTGTCTGCCCCGCTTTGCCTTCCAGATCACCTCTGCGGATCAAGCTGGAAATATAACCATCTGTCAATTCATCCAGTCTTTGAGCAGAAGGGGTTAAACGTCTGGGTTCATAAACGCCGACAACGACGCAGGCGGTACGTTGTTTTTCCGGGCTTCCACTTTTTACACTAAATTCCATATCGACTCCACAGTTGATTCCAATACTTATTCGACAATTATATTGATTTCAAAAACTTGAATTACCTTAAATTACTCTGAATTTAAACTAAAAATGATTGTCAGAGAGATTGGTATCTCATATTATATTGTAGCTTTCAATTATCATTAGCTATTTTGATTTCCTGAATTCCTTTCCCTTTCGAGCCAGAGGATTAGGGTTCAAATGTACTATATTGAGTAGTTTAGCTCAAAAAACTAATAAATCCAGTAAAAAAGATAAACAATTCATAAGAAATATGCTTATAATTAGCATGGAATTGTAAAAGGCGATAACTATTGATTATTCGGGATTACATTATAAAAGAGGTCATGAGAACATTTGCCGGTGTTTTTATGGTGCTGTTTTTAGTTATTTTAAGTACTCAATTACTAAAATCACTGGCAGCCGTAGCCAATGGAAAAATAGCCATTGATTTTTTATTTAGTTTAATTGCCCTGGAAAATCTGGATAGTTTGACGTTAATTTTACCTCTGACCTTATTTTTATCTATCTTACTTGCCTTGAGCAGACTTTATAAAGACAGTGAGATGGTGGCTTTATCCGCATGTGGTATTGGACCAGGCACTTTATTAACAAGTGTTTTAATAGTGATTTTCTGTTTTGTCTTTGTGGAAAGCGGCCTGGCTCTGGTTACGAGTCCCTGGGCCAGTAAAAATGTAAGAATTGCCAAAGAAGAATTTAAAGCCCTGGCGGCTATCGAACTTATTACTCCCGGACAGTTCAATTTATCAAGTGATTCCAAGCGGGTTTTATATTCAGAAGAGATGCTTGAAAATACCAGGTTATTAAATGTTTTTCTGCATAATGAGAGTGATTCAGGCAGCAGTGTACTGGCTTCTTCAGAAGCAAATATTTTTACTGATCCTCGTCACGGAGCACGTTATATTGTCTTTCAAAATGGCAATCGCTATGACGGCAGCGCTGGTACAACAAAGTACCGTCATGTCAAGTTTAAGGAATATGGTGTTTTACTTGAGGGTAAAGGTATTGAAAAAATTTCCTTTAACCGGGAAAACCTGTCTACAATTGAACTGCTTAATAGTGATGATTTACGTAGTACGGCTGAATTTCAATGGCGAGTGTCACAAATTTTAATGATGGTTATTCTGGCTATGCTTGCTGTTCCCTTGAGCAAAACAGCCCCGCGTCAGGGACGATATGCTAAAATGTCAGTTGCTATTTTCATTTATATTGTCTATTCCAACTTATTGCTGGTGGCAATGAACTGGCTCAAAAAAGGGGTTGCACCTCCAGGTATTGGAATGTGGTGGGTACATATTGTATTTTTTATCTTTTTTTTAATACTCTTTTCACGTCAGATGGGCTGGCTTAGCGGCTTAAGAAAAAAAACACATAATACCTTATATTGTCCGGATGAGTTTGATGAAATGGTTCGGGATTGATCAAGTACTCATTCTTAATCAGGCAATTATAAACTCACCAATTAGCTCAAAATAACAATTTAATTTAACGAGAAAAATATGAAAATTCTAATTCCTCTGCTGTTTGTTTTCCTCAGTCAATCTGTTCTGGCAAATAAATGTATTGATCTGATGAAAAAAGAAGATTTTTACACCGCTGTAGATGTATGCAAAAGTATGGCCAATAAAGGCGATAAAGATGCTCAATTTTCCCTGGGTATACTTTATTATGGGGGACAGGGAATGATGAGCGACCAGGGAGAGGCACATAAATGGTGGCGCAAAGCTGCCCGGCAAAATCTACCTGAAGCACAATATAATCTTGGTATTATGATTGCTAACGGACAAGGAGGTGAAGCTGATTTGGTTGAAGCTTATGCCTGGCTAAAAATTGCCGCAGAAAACGGCTATAAACCAGCAATTGAATCAGTCGATCAACTCGGTGCTGAACTGTCTTCGGAAGAGAAAAAACAATCTGTTGAAAGAATTGTCGAGTTAAAGAAACAAGTGAAACGCTAAGAGTAAAGTGGGCGGTGTGTGTTGGCTACCCAGCTCACACCTAAAACCTAACTCTTTCTCTTAGGTATCTGCACAATCCTTGTGCCTGAAAAAATATCCTGCAAACTACGTTTTTCCTTATCGATTAAAACCCAGAATATACCCGAAAAGCCAATAAGAAAAGTGCCATATAGGTAGGGTGGACTTAATAATTGTGTTTTTAATAATTGCCCATAAACAAAAAGTGCAGCGAGCCAGGGTGTGCCGGCGATTAAAAATCGTAATAAGGATTGTGTCCAGTTTATTGCATAACCATCACGAGTCTGCAGTCTGAGTGACCAGGTACGCAGCCCCAGTGTCTGGCCGCCATGGACCCAGAACCAGGCAAAAAAGAACCAGCTGATGATAAACAGATAAATGTAAAAAACCGGACCCGTAAATTCAGTTGTACTCAGATCATTTTTACTGGCAGAGTTCATTTTGACAATTAATTGTGCGGGAATCATATAAACAATACCGGCCAGTAACCACACCGCACTTAACAACATACTATCATATAGCAGGGTAGCCAATAATTTCAGCAGGGAAGCAGCAGGAAGATTCTGAGCTGGTGTTGGTTGCTGGTCAGGAGAAAAGCTTTTTTTCTGGCTCATAAGGTCTGTTCAGGGTTAAATTAGTCATTATTTTACTTTTTTTCTTATAATTTAAAAAGTCTCTATTTTAATATGCCTATACTTTGCTAAAATGTGTAATTAACCTGATTTTTTATGAGAGATTATTGAATGCTAATACTGCATGGTAAATCCGCTTTATCGACTTTCCGAATCGAGAAACTTTTACATAAGCTGCGCGCTGTTGTACCTGATATTCGTGCAGTAAGTAGTCAATATATTCATTTTATTGAAACAGATCATGACTTAAGCCCCAGGCAGCTTACGGTTCTGGAGCGTATTTTAATGTACGGCGCTCAATCTAATCAGGTCGATTATCAAGGGGCTGAAATATTAGTTGTACCCAGAGTGGGTACAATTTCTCCCTGGTCCAGTAAGGCAACAGATATTGCCCATAACTGTGGTCTGGAAAACATTTCTCGTATTGAACGCGGCGTTCTATACACCATCGTCATGCCGAAAAATGTTCACTTAACTGAGCAGCAAAAAGATGAACTTTCTCATGAGCTGTTTGATCGTATGATTGAGACCTGTTTTTATGAACTGGAACAAGCTCATGCTCTATTTGAACAACATCATCCAAAAGCTTTTAATCATATAGATATTCTTAAACTTGGGCATCAGGCTTTGCAAGAGGCAAATCTTGAACTTGGACTGGCTCTGGCTGAGGATGAGATTGATTACCTGGTAGAAAATTTCAAAAATCTCAAACGCAATCCAACTGATGTTGAATTAATGATGTTTGCTCAGGCTAATTCTGAACATTGTCGTCATAAAATTTTTAATGCAGACTGGACTATTGATGGTGAGAAACAGGAAAAGACTCTGTTTTCCATGATACGAAATACCTATCAGCAAAATTCCAAAGGTGTTTTATCGGCTTATAGTGACAATTGTGCTGTCATTGAGGGCTTTAATGTCCAGCGCTTTTATCCGAATTATAATACTTCACAATATGAATATTTTCAGGAAGATAGTCATATATTAATGAAAGTTGAAACCCACAACCATCCAACGGCAATCTCACCCTGGCCCGGTGCCGCAACGGGTTCTGGCGGTGAGATTCGTGATGAAGGGGCTACAGGTCAAGGCTCTAAGCCCAAAGCCGGTCTTTCTGGTTTTTCTGTATCCAATTTAAAAATCAAAAATTTAAAGCAGCCATGGGAACATGATTATGGCAAGCCGGGTCGGATTGTTTCAGCTTTAGATATTATGCTTGAGGCACCAATCGGCGCAGCGGCATTTAATAATGAATTTGGTCGGCCGAATATCTGTGGTTATTTCAGAACATTTGAAGAACAGGTCAAAACAGCTTCCGGCACAGAGGTTCGTGGTTATCATAAGCCGATTATGCTTGCCGGTGGTGTGGGTAACATCAAAGCTGAACATGTGCTCAAGGGTGAAATACCCGCAGGAGCCAGAATTGTTCTGCTTGGCGGCCCGGCTATGCTCATTGGTTTAGGTGGCGGTGCAGCCTCTTCTATGAATTCAGGAAGCAGTAGCGAAAATCTTGATTTTGCTTCGGTACAACGGGGTAATCCTGAAATGGAGCGACGTTGTCAGGAAGTTATTGACCGATGCTGGCAGATGGGCAAAAACAATCCCATTCTGTCCATACACGATGTGGGTGCCGGAGGTATTTCCAATGCTTTACCGGAACTGGTTAATGATGCCGGAAGAGGAGCAGAGTTTGAACTTCGCCTGGTTCCTAATGATGAACGTGGTATGTCACCCATGGAAATCTGGTGTAATGAATCCCAGGAACGCTACGTTATGGCCGTTGCCGAAGAAAATATCGGGCAATTTGAACAAATTTGTCAACGTGAACGTGCACCTTATGCCATTATTGGTGAGGCAATTAAGGAGCAGAGTCTGATATTGAACGACAGACATTTTGCTAATACGCCAATTGATATGCCGTTGGACGTTTTATTGGGTAAGCCTCCTAAGATGTCTCGTGATGTAAACCATGTGCAGATTAAACAGGAACCTTTTAATACGCAGAATATTAATTTAGCAGAGGCAGCAGAGCGTGTATTACATTTGCCGACTGTCGCTGATAAAACATTTCTTATCTCCATTGGCGATCGTTCAGTAACCGGATTAGTTGCACAGGAACAAATGGTTGGTCCCTGGCAAATTCCAGTTGCAGATGTTGCAGTAACCTGTTCGGGGTTTCATGAAACCACAGGTGAGGCCATGTCAATTGGTGAGCGTACCCCCATTGCTTTAATTGATCATGCTGCTTCTGCACGTATGGCTATTGGTGAAGCACTGACCAATATTGCCGCAGCACAAATTAATCAACTGTCTGATATTGTTTTTTCCGCTAACTGGATGGCGCCAGCCGGTCATAGTGGTGAAGACGCTGGTTTATTTGATGCAGTTAAAACGGTGGGCATGGAAATTTGCCCTCAACTGGGTATTACCATCCCGGTAGGCAAGGACTCAATGTCCATGAAATCTGTCTGGAATGATAAGGGCGAAGACAAGTCTGTCACAGCACCTTTGTCATTGATTGTTTCAGCCTTTGCACGAGTTCAGGATGTGCGCACAACGCTGACACCTCAAATCAAAATGGATCAGGGTGAAACGGAACTGGTACTTATTGATCTCGGGCGGGGACGCAACCGAATGGGTGGTTCTGCTCTGGCTCAGGTTTATAAGCACATCGGTGATACAGCACCTGATCTGGATGATACAGAAACCTTCAAATCTTTCTTTACTCTTATCCAGGAGTTAAATATCAATGATAAGCTGCTCGCTTATCATGACCGCTCAGATGGCGGCCTGTTTGCAACCTTACTGGAAATGGCATTTGCAGGACATTGCGGTCTTGATGTTAACCTGCATCAACTGTGTGTAAATAAAGATGAAATACCTGCAGTTCTGTTTAACGAAGAACTGGGTGCTGTGATTCAGATTAGAGCTTCTGAACATGATGCCGTCTTTAGCTATATAAATGAAATGGGTTTTGAACATATGACTCATGTCATTGCCCACCCTAAAAGAACAGATGAAATTGATTTTATTTTTAATTATGAATCTGTGCTTAAAGATTCACGCAGTCATTTTCAAAGTTCCTGGTCTGAAACATCTTATCAGCTGCAAAAATTACGTGATAACCCGAAATGTGCCCAGCAGGAATATGACTCAATATTTAAAGTGGGTGATCCGGGTTTACATATGGAAGTCGGCTTTGATATTAATGATGATATTGCTGCACCCTATATTAATAAAGGCGTTAAACCTGCTATAGCCATTTTGCGTGAACAGGGAGTTAATGGTCATGTCGAAATGGCTGCGGCTTTTGAACGTGCAGGATTTTCAACACGCGATGTTCACATGTCAGATATTATCAACAGTCATTTATCTCTGGATGCCTTTAAAGGCATTGTTGCCTGTGGCGGATTTTCCTATGGTGATGTTCTGGGCGCTGGTGAAGGCTGGGCAAAATCAATACTCTTTAATGAGCGTGCTCGTGAACAGTTTCAGACATTTTTTACTCGTGATGATACTTTTGGATTAGGTATTTGTAATGGCTGCCAGATGATGTCTAATCTCCATGAACTTATACCCGGCAGCAGCCATTGGCCGCATTTTATCAGGAATGAATCCGATCAGTTTGAAGCAAGAACTGTAATGGTCGAAGTGATGGATTCACCTTCATTGTTTTTTGCTGGAATGGAAGGTTCTCAGATACCTATAGCCGTTGCACATGGAGAAGGCCGGGCAGAGTTTCAATTAGGCGGTACAGCTCAACAGGCACTGGATTCAGGTCTGGTTTCACTACGCTATGTCAATAATGATGGCATTCCTGCTGATACTTATCCCTATAACCCTAATGGTTCAGATTTGGGTGTGACAGGTTTAAGTAGTGAAGATGGACGCTTTACTATTATGATGCCGCATCCGGAAAGGGTGTTTCGCTCTGTGCAAAATACCTGGGTTTCAGTTCATAAGGGTGAAGATGCACCATGGATGAGAATGTTTAGAAATGCCCGAAAATGGGTCGATTAAACTGATAGCTTAGCCAGACTGCTGCTAGTCTGGTTTTTTTCTTCTATCCGCTTTCATTCGCCGATCAGCAGAAATACCGGCTCGATAACCATTTCGGCGATCAGATCTTTTTCTTCGTTCTGCTATTCTGCGATCTTTAAAAACACCTGGAGGTAAGTTCAACTCAGCGGTTACGGGTATGAAGTAGCTGATACCACCAATTTCATCAATCTTTAACGCATATTCAAGTGCTTTTTCCTGAGTCAGATTTTTTTTAAGTATAATTTCTTTACCTGAAAAAATATATTTTGTCTGAACATCGGTGAGGTGAAAAAACTCCTGAAAATTATTCTGAACTACTTCAAGCTCATAATCTTCATTGATTTCACCTGCAAAAAGTAAATTAAATTTGGACACTAATTAACGTTTTAACCAGCCATTAACGGTTTCCAGATCAACACGGGCAAGCTCACCGGAAGCCTGTTTTAGTTCTAAAACATTTAAAACATAGATATAACGTGAGTTTGAATGTTCCTTCTTGGCACGATAAAGATCGCGTTGCACATTGAGTACATCAACGATAGTACGAGTGCCGACTTCAAAACCAGCCTCGGTAGCCTTCAATGCACTTTCATTTGAAACAACAGCCTGTTTAAGAGCCTGCACACGGCTGACTTCAGATATAACATTTAGATAACTGCTGCGAGCATTTTTTTCAGTACTATTTTTGACTTCATTGTAGGCATCCTGGCTGTTTTGATAGTCATACTGAGCCTGTCTTGTTCTGGAGGTGATGGCATTACCTTCATAAATAGGAATAGCAAGATTTACACCAATTGAACTGTCATGGGATTGAGAGGCACCAAAACTTGTAGGTCCATTATATTTATCATAGCCATAAGAAGCTCTTAGCCCCAGAACTGGATAATGTCCCGAGCGCTGTAAGTTGATATTTTCTTTTTGTGCGTAGGTATCTTCTTTTGCGGCTAACAGGAGATAGTTACCGCTAAGTGATTGATCTACCCAATGTTGAATTTTTTCAGGAGAGGGGGGATCAAGTGGTATTTTAGCAGCTAAAGGTACAACATCATCAATATATTGGCTGGTGAGTTCACGTAACGTTTCTTTTGAGATCAGAAGATCATTTTCTGCTGCAATAACCTGGGCATTGGCATTATCATAGCCAGCCTGAGCTTCGTGTACATCCGTGATGGCGATAATACCCACTTCATAACGACGTTTTGCCTGATCCAGTTGACGGCCAATGGCTTTTCGTTCTGCTTTGGAAAAACCAACCGTGTCAATGGCGGCTAATGTTCTAAAATAGGCATTCGCAACTCGGATAATTAAATCCTGCTGTGCAGCATTCAGATTGGCCTCAGATCTATTAATATTGATATTTGCAATTCTATAGTTGACGTAGTTTGTGTTATCAAAAATACTCTGATTCAAATCAATGCTATAGCCATGACTATTATAATTTTCCTTAGAATCTGAAAGTTTAGCTTTATCCTTTTTATTCCCGGTGGCACTGGCTGAAGCGTCTATTTGAGGTAAGAATCTGGCAAACGCCTGTACAGAGCCTTCACCAATGGATTGTCTTTGCGCAATGACTTGCTTCAGAACAGGGTCGGTTTCATAAGCCATGCCGTATACCTGAAGTAAATCTTCAGCATTGGCTGAGGAAAAAGAAAGTGTTGTTAAAAGACAGGATGCAGTAACTGCAAAGGCAAGTTTATTCTGGATAAGATTTTTTTTTAAAAAAGTTTGTTTTTTCAACATGTCCTGCTTCTTTTATCTATTATGGGTCAGTCTTTTATATAAAAGTTATATAAAAGACTGAATAAGGAAAGTTAAACACAATCAGCTATGAATATACGTAATCTAATAGACTCTGTCAATAAGAATCATACCTTGTTAAAATTTAAACACTAAAAAAGATTCTTTAATTATTAGTTACTTAGCGGATAAAACTTATTTTTTTCCGACATTAATACAGATTTCATCAATCTATATTAAATATAGGTAAAAATAAACGAAAAGTTTTAGTTGTTTTCCCGGTCATCCAGATAACGTTCGGCATCTAATGCAGCCATACAACCTGTTCCTGCTGAGGTGATTGCCTGACGATAAACATGGTCTGCTACGTCTCCGGCAGCATATACGCCTTCAACACTGGTCATTGTCGCATTGCCTTCAGAGCCTTTTTGGGTTTTCAAATAACCATGTTGCATTTCTAACTGGTCTTGAAACATGTCGGTATTGGGTTTATGACCAATAGCGATAAAGACACCCATAGTATCAATTTCTTTAGTTGAGCCATCCTGAGTATTCTTTATACGCACACCAGTGACTCCGGCGTTATCACCTAAAACTTCATCAATGGAAGCATTCCATTCGATATTAATATTGCCGGTTTTGGATTTTTCAATCAGCTTATCAGCAAGAATTTTTTCCGAACTGAATTTATCACGTCGATGAACAATAGTGACTTCGGAAGCAATATTGGATAAATAAATAGCTTCTTCAACCGCCGTATTACCACCGCCTACGACAACGACTTTCTGATTTTTGTAAAAGAAACCATCACAGGTGGCACAACCGGAAACACCGCGACCTTTAAAAGCTTCTTCTGATTCAAGCCCCAGATAACGTGCTGAAGCACCCGTTGCAATAATCAGTGCATCACAGGTATAGCTGCCGGAATCGCCTTTAAGTTTAAATGGTCTGGATGATAAATCGACATTATTGATATAATCAAACACAATTTCAGTATCAAATCGTTCCGCATGCTTGCGCATTCTTTCCATTAGATCAGGACCTTGCAGACCTTCTACATCACCGGGCCAGTTGTCAACTTCTGTGGTTGTCATTAATTGACCGCCTTGTTCTATACCTGTTATCAATACCGGTTGAAGATTGGCACGTGAAGCATAAACAGCCGCTGTGTAACCAGCAGGACCGGAACCAAGAATTAATAATTTGCAGTGTTTGGCATCACTCATGAAGTCACTCCGATATATTTTTTTATAATACGGTTAAAATAGCTGAAATTTGCATACAATATACTATAGCTTCTCTCTATAATGAAGTGCGAGGCTGTAAAAATAGTTTCCAGCTATGTTAACCGTATTATTTAGTTGTTTATCAATTGATAAATGAGAGGAAACAGAATGCGTATCGGAGTACCAACAGAAATTAAACCCAGGGAAGGCCGGGTTGCCTTAATACCGGATGCCGCTGCACAATTGGTCATGCAGGGACATGAAGTTTTTATGCAAAATAATGCCGGAATATTGAGTGGTTATTGTGATAATGATTATGCAAAACTGGGCATAAAAATTGTCCCGGATGCCAGCTCGCTCTATGATTCAGCTCAGTTAATTGTCAAGGTCAAAGAACCTGTTGAGCCTGAGCTATCTCTTTTGAAAAAGAACCATCTGCTGTTTTCTTTTTTGCACCTGGCGGTATTGCCCGAATTAACTGCAAGGCTGTGTTCTATTGGTTTAAAAGCAATTGCTTTTGAAACAGTACAAACAGCAGACAGAAAATTACCTTTATTAGCACCCATGAGTGATATTGCCGGTCGTCTGTCTGTTCAAATTGGTACCCATTTACTGCATTCTTCTATGGGCGGAAAGGGTATACTGCTTGGTGGTGTGCCTGGTGCTAATCGGGGTAAAGTGGTTATTCTTGGTGCGGGTATGGCAGGTGGAAATGCGGCTAGAGCAGCGGCCAATCTTGGTGCAGAAGTTATTGTTTTTGTAAGAAGTCACGATAAAATGGTTGCAATGAGATCATTGGGAGCGAATGTAACGGCACTTTATCCACACCAATCCAGTATTCAGGAACATATAAAAGATGCTGATTTATTGATTGGTGCAGTCTTGGTCGTTGGTTCTAAAACACCTTATCTGGTCAGTGATGCTGATGTGCAGAAAATGCAGGCTGGCAGTGTTATTATGGATATATCGGTGGATCAGGGCGGCTGTATTGAAACCAGTCGTCCCACAAATTATGATCAGCCTACATTTGTTAAACATGGCGTTGTTCATTTTGGTGTGACTAATATGCCAGGTGCTGTTCCCAGAACTGCATCACAATCATTATCTGCCAGTTTAATACCGTATCTCATGGATCTGGCAAACTCACCGCAAGCATTGTCGGCACCATTGCAGGCAGGTGTGAATATTGATGCTGGAGAAATAATTCATCCTGCATTAAAATAACGGCGCAATTTCAGCACATTTTATAAAATCACTTTTAAGAGCTATGAATTTTGGCGACTACTGTAAAAAAGAAAGCACAAACCGGTTCTAAGAAAAAAGCTAAATCCGGCTTGTCATCACAAAAGCCTTTAACTAAGGAAAAGGCTGAGAAGAAGCCGCTTTCATCTCACGTGATTCGTGGTATCAAGGAAAGTGTGTTTTTTTTGTTTATCGCCATCAGCCTCTATCTGTTTATGGCCTTGTTTTCCTATTCACCTTCCGATCCCGGTTGGTCCCATAGTATTTCTGAAGTCATAGATCCATCTAAACTGCACAATAATGCAGGCAAGTTTGGTGCCTGGTTCTCTGATTTATTCTTATATCTTTTTGGCTATCTGGGCTTTTTGTTTCCAGCAATGATTTTATATAGCGGCTGGCTGGTCTACAAGGGCAGGGATGAAGCAGAAGTGTTTCATGGCTGGCATTTTACCCTGCGGGCTATTGGTTTTATTCTTACTATCATTGCGGGCGCCGGGCTTTCAAGTATGCACTTTACTCACCCGGCGGTCATTTTTCCATTGAATGCGGGTGGGATTCTGGGTCAGGTTGTTTCTGTACAACTGCAGCAGTTATTCAGTTTTATCGGGGCAACACTTATTTTACTGACGTTGTTTCTTATCGGTATTACCTTATTCACCGGCCTGTCATGGCTATGGCTGATGGATAATCTAGGCGCTTTTGTTATTACGGGCAATAAACGGCTGGTCAATCGCTGGTATCAGTGGCGCGATGATGTGGCACAGAAAAAAGCGGCAGGCGACGCTCTAAAAATAACAACATTTAATAATTCACGCTCTAAAGCAGATGATAAACAACGCATTAAAGCGCAGAAAAAACCAGCGGCTAAGGCAAAACTTCCCGGTACTGGAATTAAAATTGAACCCAGAATTCCGGCCAGTAAAAAAAGTGAGCGTGTTAATACAGATAAACAAACTCACTTATTTCAGCATGATGCTATTGACAGCTTACCTTCACTTTCACTCCTGGATGATGCCCAACCATCCAGTCATGTGACTTCACCAGAGCAATTGGAACACACCTCACGCCTGATTGAAGAAAAACTGGATGATTACAATCTTAAAGTTGACGTCGTTTCAGTGAGTCAGGGTCCGGTTATTACTCGGTTTGAATTGCAGTTAGCGCCAGGCATCAAGGTCAGTCAGATCACCAATCTATCCAAAGATCTGGCTCGTTCCTTACTGGTGGTCAGTATTCGTGTCGTTGAGGTTATTGCTGGAAAATCCACTGTTGGTATTGAGATCCCCAATGAACATCGTGAGATTGTTTATTTCAGTGAAGTATTAGGCGCTAAAGAATTTGCTGATAGTAAGGCCAGTATTCCCCTTGGCCTGGGACATGATATTAGCGGCGTACCTGTCGTTGCAGACCTGGCAAAAATGCCGCACCTTCTGGTTGCCGGTACCACAGGTTCCGGTAAATCTGTTGGGGTCAACTCCATGATATTGAGTATGTTGTTTCAGCTGTCACCGGATCAATTACGCCTGATTATGGTCGATCCGAAAATGCTGGAATTATCGATTTATGAAGATATCCCTCACTTATTAGCACCTGTCGTCACGGATATGAAAGAAGCGGCTAATGCATTGCGCTGGTGTGTGGCAGAAATGGAGCGTCGATATAAGCTGATGGCGGCCATGGGGGTTCGAAATCTTGCCGGTTTTAATAAGAAAATTAAGGCTGCAATTGATTCTGGTTCGCCCATTAAAGATCCATTATTTACGGCCAATCCGCTTATGCCTGAACAGGAAGCAGAGGAACTCGAAGCATTACCTTTTATTGTTATTGTTATTGACGAATTTGCCGATATGATGATGATTGTGGGCAAAAAAGTGGAAGAATTAATTGCCCGTCTGGCACAAAAAGCGCGTGCCGCAGGCCTGCATCTGATTATTGCCACTCAACGACCATCGGTTGATGTGATAACCGGACTGATTAAAGCTAATGTGCCTACCCGTATTGCCTTTCAGGTCTCCTCAAAAATTGATTCACGCACAATCATTGATCAGATGGGGGCGGAAAATCTGCTCGGGCATGGTGATATGCTCTATCTGCCGCCGGGTATGGGGTATCCTCTCAGGGTTCATGGGGCATTTGTTTCAGATAATGAAGTTCATGCTGTGGTAAACGACCTGAAGAGCCGGGGTAAAGCTGATTATGTTGAAGAGATATTATCTGGCGAAGGTGTCTCTACAGGTGGACTCATCCCCGGTGATTCCGACCCCCAAAATGAAACCGATCCACTCTACGATCAGGCCGTTTCGATTGTAACCGAAACCCGTCGGGCATCTATTTCAGGACTACAACGCCGATTGAAAGTAGGTTATAACCGTGCGGCGCGTATGGTTGAAGACATGGAAGCAGCAGGGGTGGTCAGCGCTGTTCAATCCAATGGGCAGAGAGAAGTTATTGCACCGCCACCGATATGAGTGTTCAGCGTTAAGCGTTAAGGAAAGAGAAAAGTGACAGAAATTCAGATACAAGCTATTTCTTTTGCTTTTTCTTAACGCTTAACGCTTAACGCTCACTATCCTCTCAACTGTTTCAACAATAGCCTGTGTTTGCGGATCAATTTCTATATTAATTCGATCCCCGGGTTTTCTGCTGCCGATATTGGTGCGCTGCAGGGTTTCAGGAATTAAATTCACATTGAAAGAATTATCCTTAACGTCGCCGATAGTCAGACTGATACCATCAATGCCGATATAGCCTTTGCTGAATATAAATCGTTTATACTCGCTGGGAATTTTAAACCAGATTTGGCAATTATTTTCTGATTGATGTACTTCCAGAACTTCAGCGGTAAACAGGATGTGGCCGGACATTTGGTGGCCGCCAATTTCGTCACCGAATCGGGCTGCTCGTTCAATATTAACCGGGCTGCCAATTTTTAAATCACCAAGGTTTGTTACCTTTAATGTTTCCTGCATTAAATCAAATGATACATTATCTTCATTGATTTGAGTAACAGTCAGACAACAGCCATTGTGGGCAATAGAAGCACCTGGCTGCAGGTTTTTTAACAGGGCCTGAGGCAATTTGATAATATGGGTACGAAAATTTTCTTTTTCAATAATATCAATAACAGGCGCTGTGCCTTGTACAATTCCAGTAAACATAGTTAATCTGCATCCATATTTTTTTTGTTAGTTTGTTCCTGCCAGTTTCGGGTATTGATGGCGTATTCACTGATTTTTCCTTTGAATGGTAATAGCAGCATTCCTACAATCTGGTTTGCTTCTTTGCTGTCACGAAACTTATGAATACCAATAGTCATTCCCAACTGACCGGCACGAGGCTGATTGCGATAAGTACCAAATAAGCGATCCCACCAGGTGAGATTGAAACCAAAATTACTATTGGTTTCATCATCTTCAACCGAGTGATGTACCCGGTGCATATCAGGAGTGACAATAAACCAGCGTAAGAGGCTATCCAGAGCTTTAGGCAGGCCAATGTTAGCATGATTAAACATGGCTAGACCATTGAGAATTACTTCAAATAGTATGACCGCAATAACCGGAGGGCCTAATACAATAATGGTGGCAAATTTAATCAGCATGGAGAGAATAATTTCAATAGGATGAAATCTTGAACCGGTGGTAACATCATAGTCCAGATCGGCATGATGTACCCGATGTAATCGCCATAGCACAGGCACAGCATGAACCATGACATGCTGCAGATAGATAATAAAATCCATGGCCATAACAGACAAGATAACCGCCAGGAAGTAGGGCAGTGAGTAATAATTTAAAAGCCCCCAGCCATTTGCATTAGCAAAGGCGGCGACACCAACTGCCGCTGCAGGAAATAAAAATCTCAGCAGTAAGGAGTTAAAAAAGACCAGACCGAGATTGTTCAGCCAGCGGCTTGCTTTAGGTAAAAGAAGTGCGCGTCTGGGTGCATAAACTTCCCATATAGCCATAATAAAAAATATACCGAAGAAAAAACTCAGGCGTATCGGGACTTCATTAGTCAAAATAAATTCGTTCATGAGGTATTTATTGTCCATTCTTTAACTTCCCCCTTTTTCAAAGGGGGATAGAGCGGGTTTATGCAGTTGTTTTGCAACCCCCTCAATCCCCCTTCTAAAGAATGGGGAAGTTAGGTAATCACAGTGGGTTCAGTACGGCCTGTCAGTTTTTTAAGCTGGCTGACTTGAAGAGAAAGTTCAATTAATTCACTCAGTGCAGACTGTGTTTCCTGACCCATATTTGCTGTATCAGTTTCATAACTTTCATAATAAATTCTTAGTGTGGCGCCGCTGGTTCCGGTGCCGGAAAGTCTGAATACCATTCGGGAGCCATTAGTAAAACCAATGCGAATTCCCTGATGCTCGCTGACACTCTTATCAATGGGATCGGTATAACAGAAATCATCACTATAACTGACCGTTAATGTCCCCATCTGTGTATTGCTCAGTGTGGTTACTTTATCACGTAAACCAGCCATTAATTGATTGGCCGCCTCTGATTCAATGGCTTCATAGTCATGGCGGGAATAATAATTGCGCCCAAACTCCTGCCAATGTTTATGAACGATATCTGCAACAGATTCTTTTCTGGCGGCAAGAATATTCAGCCAGAATAATACTGCCCATAAACCGTCTTTTTCACGGATATGATTTGACCCGGTACCAAAACTTTCTTCACCACAAAGCGTCACTTTGTCGGCATCCATTAAATTGCCAAAGAATTTCCAGCCTGTAGGGGTTTCATAGCAATCGATGCCTAATTTTTTAGCCACCTGATCCGGCGCCTGACTGGTCGGCATAGAACGGGCAACACCGGTTATTTTTCCTTTATACGCCGGTATCATATCTGCATTGGCGGTTAATATAGCCAGGCTGTCACTGGGTGTGACAAAAATGTTATTACCCACAATCATATTACGATCACCATCACCATCTGATGCGGCGCCCAAATCAGGGGATTGATCAGAAAACATTAATTTTGCGAGAGTATGAGCATGGACCAGGTTAGGATCGGGATGACCACCGCCAAAGTCCTCTTTAGGAATACCGTTAATCACGGAGCCTTTACTTGCGCCCAGGTTATTTTCCAGAATTTCGGTGGCATAGGGTCCGGTGACAGCATTCATGGCATCAAAACAAAGAGTGAAGCCAGCGGAAATCATATTGCGAATGCTTTGAAAATCAAATAATTCGGACATTAATTGGGCATAATCAGATACGGAATCAATGACTTGGACTGTCATTCCATCAAGCTCATGGCGAGACAACTGACTCAGATCTATGTCATTCTGACCTTCCAGAGTCAGATAATGGGTGATTTCTTTGCTTTTGGTAAAAATTGCATCAGTAATTTTTTCCGGGGCGGGACCGCCATTACCGGTATTGTATTTGATGCCGAAATCTTCATCAGGCCCACCCGGATTATGGCTGGCTGAGAGAATAATACCGCCATAGGCCTGATTTTTTCTGATGACAACAGAAGCTGCCGGAGTAGAAAAAATACCATTTTGACCTACAAGCACTTTGGCAAAGCCGTTGGCCGCTGCCATTTTTAAAATAATCTGAATGGCTTCAACGTTGTAAAATCGCCCATCTCCTCCTAAAACGAGGGTTTTTCCTTTAAAGTCGCCAATTGAATCAAATATTGCCTGGACAAAATTTTCCAGATAATTTTTTTGTTGAAAATGTTTAACTTTTTTGCGAAGTCCGGATGTTCCGGGTTTTTGATCATTAAAAGGACGGGTTGGGATTTTAACTGCAGGCATGTAAGTTCCTTAAACTAAGGTATTAATAAAAAGTATTAAAATGAGGACAAAATAATCCTGAAGTGTTTATATTAACTGATTCGAACAAAGTATTCGATATCCCCCTTGAAAGAGCAGAATTTATCCCCACATTTTTTAATATTATTGACTGCCTGGACAGGTCTCCAGGTTATATTTAGTTTTGATTGAATCCTAAGGGGAAGATGAATGAGTGTTGAAGCACATAAGGAAACGCTGGGCTTTCAGACAGAAGTGAACCAATTATTAAAATTGATGATTCACTCTTTATATAGTAACAAAGAGATTTTTCTGAGAGAACTGGTCTCCAATGCCTCCGATGCTATTGATAAATTGCGTTTTGAAGCAATCAGTGAAAGCAAATTGTATGAAAATGATACTGATCTGAAAATCAGCCTGTCATTTGATAAAGATGCTCGTACCGTCACTATCTCTGATAATGGTATTGGTATGTCCCGTGATGAAGTGGTTGAAAACATTGGTACTATTGCCAAATCCGGCACAAAACAGTTTTTAGATTCATTAACCGGCGATCAAAAGAAAGATGCTAATGCCATCGGTCAATTTGGTGTCGGCTTCTATTCTTCATTTATTGTCGCTGACAAGGTGAGCTTACGTACCCGTCGTGCGGGTACTGATGCAGAGCAGGCGGTTTTATGGACTTCAAATGGTGAAGGTGAATTCAGTATAGAAACTGTTAAAAAAGAAGCTCGCGGTACGGAAGTTACCTTACATTTAAAAGAGGATGATGATGAGTTTCTTGATGGAATGCGTTTAAGAAATGTTATTCGTACCTATTCAGATCACATTACTGTACCCATTGAAATGCTTAAAGAAGCCATGCCGCCTATGGCTGATCCATCTGCTGAGGATGAAGAACCCAAAGAACAAGCAGAAGAAGTGATTGAGTATGAAACAGTCAATAGTGCTTCTGCACTCTGGACACGTCAGAAAAATGATATTTCGGATGAAGAGTATACAGAATTCTACAAACACGTCGGCCATGATTTTGAGGAGCCATTAGCTCGTTCTCACAATCAGGTTGAAGGTAAATATGAATACACTTCATTGTTGTTTATTCCAAAACGCGCCCCCTTTGATCTATGGGATCGTGACCGTCAACATGGTATTAAACTCTATGTGCGTCGTGTTTTCATAATGGATGAAACTGAAAAATTAATGCCCAACTATCTGCGTTTTGTTAAAGGTATTATTGATTCCAATGATCTGCCGTTAAACGTGTCTCGTGAAATTCTGCAAAACTCAAAAGTTCTTGACAGCATCCGTTCCGGTTCAGTGAAAAAGATCCTTGGTCTATTACAGAAAATGGCCAATAATGAACAGGATGATTACAAGGTATTCTGGAAAGAATTTGGTCGTGTCATGAAAGAAGGACCGGGTGAAGACTTTGCTAATCGTGACAAGATTGCCAAACTCTTACGCTTCTCCAGTACTCATGATGACAAGGAAGAGCAGGAAGTTTCTCTGGATGACTACATTTCTCGTATGAAAGAAGGTCAGAAAGATATTTATTATATTACCGCAGACAGCTTTGCTGCAGCAAAAAACAGCCCGCACCTGGAAGTCTTCCGCAAGAAAGGTATTGAGGTGTTGTTATTAAGCGATCGGGTTGATGAATTCCTGATGTCATCCTTGCCTGAATTCGAAGAAAAGCCTATCAAATCAGTTGCTCGTGGTGAGCTTGATTTAGGTGAAATGGAAGATGAGGAAGAAAAGAAAGAGCAGGAGAAGACTCAGGAAGAATATAAAGACTTCCTGGAAAAAGTGACCAAATCTCTGGGTGATGATGTGAAGGAGGTCCGTATGACCCATCGTCTGACGGATTCCCCGGCTTGTCTTGTTACCGGTGAGCACGATATGAGTGCTAACCTTGAGCGTCTGTTACAACAGGCTGGTCAGGATGTTATGGGGCATAAGCCTGTTTTTGAATTGAACCCTGAACACCCCTTAGTAAAACGTTTGAGTACTGATGTTGATGGTGAGCGTTTTGATGACTGGACACGTATTTTGTTCCAGCAGGCTTTATTGAGCGAAGGTGGTCAGCTGGATGACCCGGCAACATTTGTCAGTCGTCTTAATAAAATGCTGCTTGAACTGACGAGTTAAGTCTTTATCAAAACCCCAACAGATCCTCTCTCCCTCTGGGAGAGGGGAT
>Ga0209013_10000422_pt1 | contig 37635 bp, 33 predicted proteins | sample Cruoilmetagenom2_FD_187291 | JGI IMG/M metagenome (GOLD analysis project Ga0209013, IMG submission 187291) | Oil polluted marine microbial communities from Coal Oil Point, Santa Barbara, California, USA - Sample 2 (SPAdes) (version 2) | ecosystem: Environmental > Aquatic > Marine > Oil seeps ...
CTCTCCCTCGTTCTCGTATTGATTCCGGGGCCGAGTGTGATGTTCGTCGTCAGTCGCGCAGTTGCGCTTGGGCGAAAGGCCGCGCTCATCACCGTTGCCGGCAATGCGGTTGGCATCTACATCCAGGTTCTGCTGGTTGCTGCCGGGCTCGGAGTAGTCGTCGAACGTTCTGTCGCTGTGTTCACTGCGGTGAAGTTGTTCGGTGCCGCCTACCTGGTTTGGCTCGGTGTCCAGGCGATCCGGCACCGTCGTCCGCACGCTTCGCTCTCTCAGACCGGCCCTGTGACAGCACAGCAACGTTCGTTGTTCATCGATGGTGTTGTTGTCGGCGTGGCGAACCCCAAAGCGATCGTGTTCTTTGCGGCGATCCTTCCGCAGTTCGTCGAGCCGGGTGGCGCCCCGGCAGTAGTGCAAATGGGCACGCTCGGGATGGTCTTCGTGCTGGTTGCGTTGATCTCCGATGGGGCATGGGGACTCGCCGCGGGAACCGCGCGAGACTGGTTCGCGCGATCCCCGCGTCGGATGGAGCGGATGAGTGCCACCGGTGGAGCAGTGATGATTGGGCTCGGGCTACGTCTTGCGTTGTCAGGGCGCACTGATTAGCGCGCCGACGCAGGTGCCTCGGAGGGTGTCACCAGGCATGCTGATAACCATGACTGGCACCGAAGAATCACCCGATCCGGTTCTCTCCGCATCGTCGAAGATCGTGAATCGGATCTCGGCTTTGTCTGCAGGCGAATGAGCGGGGTTCGACTGAGCCGACAGCTCCAAGCGGTTCCACCCCCGAATGATCGCAGGCTAGCCGTACGCGTGACACCGGACGCGCTACGCCATGTCCGGGCACGGCACCCGTGGGTATTCGAGGAGTCGGTCACCTCGATCAGCCACGAAGCCGCAATGGGCGATCTGGCTGTCATCTTCGATGCTGATCGAAAATTTGTTGCGATGGCGCTTTACGATCCGGCGTCACCGATTCAGTTCAAGATTCTCCACGTCGGAAAGCCCACAAAGATCGATGATGCCTGGTGGGTCGACACCTTTCGGCGGGCTTTGAGTGCCAGACAGGATTTTGTGGACGATCCGGATGCCGATCATCTCGCCTATCGCATCATCAATGGCGAAAATGATGGCCTCGCGGGGCTCGTAGTCGATCGTTACTCGGACACACTCGTCATCAAGCTCTACTCCGCGGCTTGGATTCCTCAGCTCTCGCGGCTGACTCGACTCTTGCTCGACGTCACCGGGTGTGGTTCGGCCGTGCTGCGCCTTGCCAGGAATCTGCAGTCCGAAAAACGTGCTGGCGACCTGTATGGCTTGAGTGACGGCGATGTGATTGCTGGTGACCTGCCCGAGGGCCCGGTTAAGTTCTCGGAGGGTGGTCTCCTATTCGAGGCCGATGTTCGAGTGGGGCAAAAGACCGGCCACTTCCTGGATCAGCGAGCAAATAGGCTCCGCGTTGGGGCGATGGCAAGCGATCGTGATGTGCTCGACCTTTTCGCATCGACAGGGGGATTCAGCGTGCACGCCGCCGCCGGTGGGGCGCGAAGCGTTCACAGTGTTGACATCTCACCGCCCACGATCACTGCCGCTGAGCGGAACATGGCGCTCAATTCAGGTCTCGAAGCGGTTCGTAAGTGTGAATTCACGACTGAGGTCGGCGATGCGTTCGAGGTGATGGTGCAGCTTGCTCGCGCTGGAAAGGACTATGACCTCGTTGTGGTCGACCCGCCCTCGTTCGCCCAACGGCAGGCAAACGTCGACGGAGCGGTGCGGGCGTACACACGTCTGACTCATCTCGCACTTCGACTGGTGCGCCCGGGAGGAGTGCTGATGCAAGCCTCATGTTCGAGCCGGGTTTCGGCCGACCTGTTCTTCGAGACGGTTCTCGACGCGGCCGAGGACGCCGGTAGATCATTGCGCGAGATAGCGCGTACGGGCCATGACGTTGACCACCCGATCGGATTTCCCGAAGGTGGCTACCTGAAGGCGGGATTCTGGACAGTGGGTAAGCGTCGCTAGCCTCGGCCCGATGGCAGCAATCGAGGCGAACGGCATCATCATCGAGTACGAGGTCCAGGGTGAGGGCGAGCCCCTGCTGCTCATCCACGGGCTGGGTGGCCAGCTTGTCGATTGGCCTGAGGAATTCGTGACCGGATTGGTGGCGTCCGGATTCAAGGTAATTCGTTTCGACAATCGCGATATCGGTCTCAGTACCGAGTTCGATTGGGAACCACCGAGTCAGGTCAAGACCGTTGCTCGGGCGCTGGCCAAGCGGCCTGGCCAGGCCGGATATCTACTGACCGACATGGCGGCCGATGCCGCCGGGCTGCTCGAGGCCCTGGGCATCGAGCACGCTCATGTCGCCGGGGTGTCGATGGGCGGCATGATCGCGCAAACTGTGGCGATCGAGCACTCTGCGCAGGTTCGATCCCTAACGTCCATCATGTCCAACACAGGCGACCGGAAGAACGGCATGATCACGAGCCGTCTTATCGCCCGACTGATCCGCCTCCCGAAGCCGACTCGCGAAAACGCCGTGGATCGTTCGGTGGAGATTTTCGAGGCCGTTTCTGGACCCGACTTCGACTCCACCGAGTACCGAGTGTTGGCCCAGCGTGCTGTCGAGCGCAGTTATCGGGAGGCCGGCACAGCGCGCCAGACGGCTGCAATCATGGCCAGCCCAGATCGCACTCCTGGACTTCGCGGCGTGACTGCACCGACACTCGTGGTTCACGGATTGGTCGATCCACTCGTGAAGCCGAGCGGGGGTGTTGCCACGGCGAAAGCGATCCAGGGTTCGCGTCTCGTGATGTACCCCGACATGGGCCACGATCTTCCTCGGGCGCGCTGGTCTGAGCTCGCCGGAGAGATTCGGCGCAATGCCGAGCGGGCAGCCGTGCCTGTCAGCTGAAGCGGACTGTTGTTCTCTCCAACCAGCTCGAATGTCTCACTCGATCAGACGATGCCCTACCGGCTGAGCCTTGCTCACGTGTCCGAGTACGGGCGTCGCCTTCACAGTTGCATTGACCCCCTGGGGCACAGCGTTGCGTTCATTGGTGCGCCACGCGACAACAGTGTCTGAGGAGCCATCGTCAACTGCGATGTACAAGCTGTATCGGTCGCGCTCGAGAAACCGCCGGAGCCTTCTGGGCAGAGGCGATACCTCTGCCGGCTGGCGAGCCCTGAGGATCACACCAGTTCGAGTGACGCTACTGAAGCCGTCGGCGGCCCCGGCCAAGGCCACCCAGAGCCCGATGACGATGGGCACGAAGGACAGTGCTGTCAGACCAGTGGCGATATCAGCGATCAACCAATCTTGTTCTGGGAAACGGTCGTACAACGACAGAAGAGCGTCTCCGTGGGCGATGTCGTTGAACCATCGGTGTGCTTGCAGACCAATGAAACAGGCCAGGAGGCCTCCGCCGATCGCCATGACCGGTGAAAGGCCGTAGCCGATTCGGGCCGGGTACTCGACCCGCACAAGTCGCGCTTGGTCACCGACGGCACTCCACGCGTGTCGGTGGTCTTCTCGTGCAAGTGGAAGCTCGACCGCAGCGCCGGTTGCCAAACACATCGCGGTCGCGTAACCCAGTCGCCGGTCACCGGTTTCCAACGCGCTCGGAGCCAAGTCACCAAAACCGTGTCCGACGAGTCGCTTGCGCACGGCAAGCCACCGCTCGGTTGCTGCACGGCCGTGGTTGGTGAGCGTGAGTTCGGGCCGGGCAACGTGGTGCACGCAGCGGGCAATCAGGACGACCACTGCCACCAGGGTTGTCCACGCGATGATCCGCCGTTCGATCGAGTCGATGACTGCAACGGTTGCACTTCCGCTACTCAGCGCCAGTAGCCACGCGCCAGCTGCGAGCCCCGCGAGGATGGACGGTACGGCGAGGTCTCTGAGCGTCCAGCGCCGACGCACGAGGCCTGCATCTCTTGCGTCGTCAGAAACGAGAGATGTGAAGCGCCTCCACCAGGAATCGTGGATGTCGACCGCCAGATAGCGGGCGGGAATTGCTCGATCCGTCGTAAACCGGGCCATCACATGTTGAAGCACGAGCCGCTCGTGGGGGAGCAGGGCGTCGCCCTCGTACGCGGATGCCGCGGGGCGCACACGCGCGAGCTCGTCGTCCTGGTCATCGGGAGGGAGGATGCGTAGCCACCCTCTGGCGGCGAGATCGATGACGGTGGCGCGGAACGCGGCCGCGGTCACGGTTGCGTCGTTCGTGAGCAGGCTGACGACCGCCGGCGTCTCTGATCGCAAGGCACCAGCTGACGCCGCAGGAGCGGGTCGCGGGGGAGCGACGCGTTTCGATGCCATGCGCAGCGTGAGGAAGCCGGCAATCGTGAACAGGATTGATAGCCAGAGCAGCGCGGTTGAATGCGCGTTGGCGAAGACGTCGAAACTCGCCCCCACCACACCAATCGTCATCGCCTCATTGTGCCACTACGACGAGTCAGGCGAAGGATCTGCAGGGATTTGTCCGCTAGTCCACGACGCTGGTTGCTTCATTGCGAACCCAGATCGTGCGCTGCGGAAACGGGATCTCGATGTCAGCGGTGTCGAGAGCATCCTTGAACGCTTCTCGCAAGGCACGCTGCAACGCCCACTGCGTTCCCGGCTGCGTCCTCACAGTGACCCGGATTGTGATGCCGTCTGCCCCCAATGCCTCCACACCCAGGAGCTGCGGAGGATCGAGCACGGCAGTTGCCCACTGCTCGGTCGCACAAATCTCCGCTGCGCAGTCGATGATGACCTGGCGTGCCCGGGCCAAGTCGCAATCGTACGCGACATCGATATCGACCAATGCGACAGACCAGAGCTGCGACTGGTTACCGACGCGGCGGACTTCACCGTTCGGGACGTGCCAGACGGTCCCGTCAATGCCGCGCAGTGTGGTCGCGCGCAGCGAGATGGCTTCGACAGTTCCGACGGCCTCTTCGAGATCGACCACATCGCCAATTCCGTACTGATCTTCGAGCAAAACGAACAGACCAGCAAGGCAGTCCTTGACCAGACTCTGCGCACCGAAACCGAGTGCGACGCCTGCAATGCCGGCGCTGGCGACGAGGGGCGCAAGATTGACTCCCATTTCGCCGAGCATCATGAGCAGCGCGACGGACCAGATGATCGCGGTGGCCGTGTGTTCGACAACGGCTGAGATCGAATGCACCCGTGCCAGCCGGCGGGGGTCGTTCTCCTCGCTGTCTATGTCCAGTTTGCTGAGCAGCCCTTCCGGAGTGTTGATCCCGACGCGTTGCAAGTGGTGGGCCGTGCTCGACCGATCGGGTGCCACCATACGGGCAACGACCCGGCCGAGGTATCGGCGTGCAAGGAAGGAGAGAAGGAACGCCCCGATGGCAATCAGAACGACCACGAGCAGCCACTCCGCCATTCCGACAAGCAAGCGGTTGCCGTTGGTGGCGTCGTAGACCGTTTCGCACAGCCAACTGGGGCTGGTACCGCAGCCCTGCTCGAGGTCTGGATCGACTGATGCAGCAGCGAGGAATAGGCCCACGGAATCGAAGGTACCCATCCAGGTGGTGTGCATTATGTGATCCCGCCGAAATCCTCGGTCTCGAGGAGCGGCATTCATGCTCCCGTGAATGGCGACCCGATAGCATGACGCTCGCTGCGCGGACTGCCCAGGCTCTTCTGTAGAGCGATCAACCGGCAAGCCGGTCACTGTCGATGCCGCCGAAGCACCATCTACCCACCGATATTGCGGAGGATCGCCCCGATGCCAGCAACAGAGATTCGATTGGGAGTCGTGGGCACCGGCTATGTCGGGCTGACCACAGGGGCCTGTTTCGCCCACCTCGGCCACACTGTGGTGTGTGGTGACATTGATCAACGCAAGGTTGATCTGCTGAATGCAGGCCACATCCCGATCGTGGAAGCGGGCCTCGAGCAGATAGTCAACGATTCTCGTGCTGCTGGTCGTCTGGATTTTGTGCTTGGGGCCGAATCTGCAGCCGCTGATGCCGACATCATATTTCTCTGCGTTCCGACGCCACAGAGCGATGACGGAAGCGCCGACCTCAGCTATATCGAGCGGGCCGCGCATCAGATTGCCCCCGTCCTGAAGCCGGGGGCTGTGGTGGTCAACAAGTCGACCGTGCCGGTCGGGTCAACTGTCGAAGTCGAGCGTGCGCTCCAGCGCCCCGACGTGTACGTAGTCTCCAACCCGGAGTTCCTGCGTGAAGGAACCGCCGTGAACGATTTCCTCAAGCCGGACCGCGTGGTGATCGGAAGCGCTGATCGTGCCGCTGCAGAACGCGTGGCCGAGTTGTATGCAGGTATCGAAACTCAGATTCACATCACCGACCCCTCTTCAGCCGAGACCATCAAGTACGCCGCAAATGGCTTTTTGGCGATGAAGATTTCGTTCGTCAACGCGGTGGCCGCGATGTGCGAGGCCGTTGGCGCCGATGTCAGTGCCGTGGTTGACGGCATCGGGTCGGACCCGCGGATCGGTACTCAGTTCCTTCAGCCAGGCCCGGGCTGGGGAGGTAGTTGCTTCCCGAAAGATTCGCGGGCCCTCGTGAAGATCGCCGAGGAACACGGTTACAACTTCACGATGATGCGCGGCGTGATCGATGTGAACGATGAGCAACTCGAACGCATGGTGCACAAGATTGTGCGCGCCTCGCACCGTTCGAATCACGACTTGGTCGGAGTAACGGTGGGAGCACTGGGACTGACCTTCAAGGCGGGTACCGACGACCTCCGCGAGTCGCCGGCGATGGCGATCATCGGTGAGCTGCGAGCCGCCGGGGCGATTGTCAGGGCTTTCGACCCGACAACAGTTGGCGAGCTGTCGCCGCACCAGAGCGACGTGCTTGCCGGCATCGAGATTGTCGATGACCCTCTTGACGTTGCCGATGGAGCCGATGTCATGGTCTTGTTCACGGAGTGGCCGGAGTTTGCGAAGCTCAACCTGCGCGACCTCGCTGAGCGGGCGGGCGAAGGTACCACGCTGGTAGATACGCGCAATCTCCTCGACCCGGCGTCGGTGCGTGAGTCGGGCCTGAACTACGACGGTGTCGGTCGGGCCTGATGCGAGTAGTTGTCGCTGGCGGATCCGGCTTTCTCGGCTCCCACGTTTGCGAAGCTCTGCTGAGCCGCGGTGATGAGGTCGTCTGCCTCGACAACTTCATCACCGGGAGCGAGCAGAACGTTGCTCACCTGATGGCTGATGAAGGATTCACGCTGATCGAGCATGATGTTGTGGAGCCAATTGACATCGAAGGTCGCGTTGGGGCCGTGATGAATCTTGCGAGTCCGGCATCCCCGAAGGACTACCTCGCGATGCCGCTCGCAACGCTCGAAGTCGGTAGTAGTGGCACGCGTCAGCTGCTCGATCTGGCTCGGAGTCACGATGCGCGGTTCTTCATGGCCTCGACCAGCGAGGTGTACGGTGACCCGCTTGTGCATCCACAGCCGGAGGCCTACTGGGGGCACGTCAATCCGATCGGTGCGCGCAGCGTTTACGACGAGGCGAAGAGGTTCTCAGAAGCCTTGACCATGGCGTATCGCCGCGTTCACGACACCGACACCCGTATCGTGCGGATATTCAATACCTACGGTCCCCGAATGCAAGTGGACGACGGCCGAGTGGTTTCGAACTTCATCGTCCAGGCGCTGCGCTGTGAGCCACTCACGATCTATGGCGACGGTAGCCAGACGCGTAGTTTCTGCTATGTCGATGACGAGGTGCGTGGGTTCCTCGCTCTTCTCGACAGTGACGAGCCCGGACCCATCAACATCGGGAACCCTGTTGAATTCACCATGCTCGAACTCGCCGACCTGGTGCTCGAGCTCACGGGTTCAGAAGCATCCATCAGTCACTTGCCGCTCCCGAGCGACGACCCTCAGCAGCGCCAGCCGGATATCAGCCTGGCCCGTGAGCGACTTGACTGGGAACCCCGAGTCGCTCTTCGTGAGGGTCTGAGCCTGACGATTCCGTACTTCGCTGATCAGCTCTTCGCTTGATCAATTCTTGACGATCTCGAGGCCGGGGCCACGCCTTGCCGTGCGCAAACCGCACAGAGTGTGATGAATTCGGCAATCTTGACCACGTTCAGTGGTATTGGGGGATCTGGTCGCCGTACCCTCGGTCGAGGAGATTATTGATGGACCCGACCGAACAATCAGCATCATCAACGGTCGCACGACTCGTCGTAGCGGCCGTCGCTCTTTCGTCTCTCGCGGCGGGAACAACGATCGTCGGGAGTGTGATCGAGGTCGTCGCCCCCGCTTCGGCATCGGAGGCGAGCCGCACTCCAGTGGTCGTTTAACCCGGTTCGCGTCTGCTCGATGGCTATTCTCGAAGTGTGGAGGACACCGACCGACGTGTTGTGGGTTCCAGATACTGGGCGCCAAACCCAACCCCTGGGAGGGTCGGCAACGTGTTCACTCTGTGGGCACGGCGGTGTTGTCAATTCCAGGGTGTGGCCAAGCTCTCATTTGCATCGTCGAGCCGCGCGTGAAGTCATCGGAAGAGGAGTTCGATCAGTTTTTCCTAGCGCACTATGACGCCGTTGTGAACGCTCTCACCCTGATCACCGGTGACAAGGAACGATCAATAGACGCGGCGCAAGAGGCGTTTATCAAGGCGTACGCGAGATGGCCCAAGATCCGTTCGTATGACGTGCCATCTGCGTGGGTCCGTCGTGTCGCGATCAACTTGAGTCGAGACAGCCATCGGTCCGAACGTCGTCGCCGACGACGTGAACTGCCACACCATGTGTCCGATGCAGTTTCGCCCGCGGATCAGATCGTTGGCGATGATTCTGCTCGCCGGCTGCTCGCCGGACTTCCGCGGCGGCAACGGGAGGTAGCGACGCTGTTCTACGTCGATGATCTTGGAATCAGCGACATCTCGGCCATACTCGGTTTGAGCGACGGGACAGTCAAATCACACCTGGCTGACGCGCGGGATGGCATGCGCTCAGCTTTCGAGCGTGACGGTGCCGAACGATGACTTCCGACGACGACTTCCTCAGATCGCAGTTGGGCGGCTCCGCTGTGTCCGGTGACGCGAACCTCGCACTTGCCGCGCTCAAGCCCGCGATGAAGAGGGCGCGCCGTCATCGCCACGTTGCAGCCGGCGTACTGGCTGCGGCGGTGATCGGTGTGAGTGGTGCAGGCGTGGTTGCTGTGAATTCGTCGCGACCGGCTCCGACATTGCAGACGTCATCAATGCCAGGCGAGACCGGTCGCGTGATTGAGCCGTCCCAAGGCGCCACGAGCGCCGATGGCATTGATGAAGGTGCTGATGATGGCGGCAGTTCGCTCGGCGCGGACGCAGGAGTTGTCGAGGACGAAACACCAGCGTCATCAGAAACGCCGGCATTGTCAGAAACGTCAGCGTCATCAGAGTTGCCAGTGTCACCCAGTTCGCCAGCCCCCGTTCCGGGGCCGCCGCCTGCGACCCCATTTCCTGACGCGCAAGCTCCGTCCGGCCTGCCTGTCACCACAGCGGCACCCGCGGTTCCGTCGACTCAGCCTCCTATGTCGACGCAGTCTGCTGTGACGACTACGTCAACCATCGCACCGGCGACTACAACGATCACATCCGTCCCGGCGTCCGGTGAGGAAATCGTCTCGAGCAGGTGTGGCTTCGTAACGGTTGGTTTCCTCGGAGACAGCGTCAGCCTGCTGAACACTCAGCCTGTGCCCGGGTTTGAAGTTGACGTCAAGAATGCCGGGCCGGAGGAAGTCGAGGTTGGTTTTGCCGGCAGTGGCAATGAATGCGAAGTGAAGGCCCGGATGCAGTCGGGCCAATTCACCTACTCGGTCGACAATCACGACTCTTGATCGAGTCCGCGAATGGTGCGCCTGACAAAGGCGGATGGTTCAGGGTGCAACCTGGGGTTGGAGAGAGCGTCGCGGGTTGAGTTTCGCCTTTCGGATTGTCAGGATCAGGATGATGGTGAGAAACGCGACGACGTTGATTGATGCGAGTGCGGCAATCCGGAACCATGGGTTCTCGTTGTCGGTTCCCGCCGCGATCCCGTGATACGTGGCAACGAAATACAGCGGAAAGCTGGAGCGGTGGACCCAGCGCCACAATGCTCGCGGCAAGCGCTTCATCGCTAGCGACGTGATCTCCACGGCGAGCAGGACGTAGAAGGCCACGATTCCGAACGCAACTGGGCCCGGTTGCCAGTTTGAGGCCATCGGGACGAACACCTCGGCCCAACCGAAGTAGACGTAGTTGTCGCCGACCAGACCTGCGAGGTGAATGCCGGTGAAGAAAACTGCCAACCCGCCGAGGTAGCGGTGGAAGTCGAGCAGCCAGGCTGGGCTCGATGCCTTGGCGACTGCCTTCGTCGAGATGAAAAGTCCCCAGCACACGGACAACGTGACCAGCGCCCAGGCCATGATTCCGGACGACCTCGAGACGAACCACAACAATTGAGGACTCATGCGATCATCTCCAAGGTTTCGATTGTCTCGTACGGCCTTTCGGCGTCGTGATACACGAACAGGCCTGTCATGCCGAGCTCCTGGAGAAGCTGTCGGCCGGTGTCGCTTCCGGAGATGATCGTCACCTTGGCGATGACTTCTGCCCACCACAGTGAGGGCGCTACCACCGTGGCTGCCGCGATGTCGGTGACAGCGGGCACTCCAGTTTCCGGATCGAGGATGTGGTGAAGTCGCTGATCTCCGCGGCGCCAACTCCGCCGAATCGAACTGCTGGTTGCAACGCCGCCCTCTGGAATCGAAATGACTGCCGCTTCGGTCACTCCGTGGTCGCTGTCGCCGACGGTCACTTTCCATGAGCCCCCCGACCACTCAGGGCCGGAGACCCGTACATCACCACCGAGTTCAATCTGGACCGATGAAGCGCCGAGGTCTCGGAGTTTCGCTGCTACCAGGTCACCGGCGAGACCTTTTCCTAGTCCACCTGGGTCGAATCGAGTTCCCGGTGGCAGCTGGATACCGCGAATTTCGGGGTACAGCTCAATCGGTTCGAGGCACGCGGGAGGCGGAGCCGAGATCGATGCATCCGAGTCGCTGACCAGCTGCCAGGAGGCGTCGTAACCCAGGGTTTCGAGGTTCTCGAGCATGAGCGGATTGAACGAGCCACGTGTTGCTTGGCGAGCTTGTTCGGCACGGGAAACCAACTCGTAGGTGTCTTGCGACAAGATTGTGAGTTGGCCGGCGAGTCTGTTGAGCGCGCTGATCTCGCTTGTGGGAATGAAGCGGCTCCATTTTTGTTCGAGTTCTCCAACCAGCCCTTCCCCGGCAGCGACAAGGCGACGATCGGGCGCGACGATCCGGCACCGGCTACCCATTGCCCGAAATGTTGACATCGCCCACGGACACATCAGTAGGTCACGAAGGTGTGGTCACAGGCGGCGGTGGCGCAGGTGCTGGTGATGGCTCAGGCGCCGGTGCAGGGGCGGCCGTCGGAGCGGGCGCCGGGGCAGGTGCTGGTGCTGGTTCCGGGGCAGGTGCTGGCGCCGGTGCAGCCGTTGGGACCGGTGTCGGCGCGGGTGCAGCCGTTGGTGCAGGTGCAGGTTCCGGTGCTGGCGCGGGCTCGGGCTCGGGTGCTGACTCGGGCGCTGGCTGAGGCGCCGGTGCAGGAGCGGCCGTCGGCGTGTTGGTAATTGCCGGCGCCGCTGCGGGTGCTGGTGCCTGTTGTGCGGGCGCGTCGATCGGAGTTGCGGCTTGCTCCTGTACCGCCATTGCCGTATCTGGGCCTGCGAGCACTGATGTCGTGGTCTGATCGATCGGCGCGGATGTCTCGGTGTCGGGTGTGATTGTCGTAGTGGCCGACAACTCGATGGTGGTCGGAACCGAGCTTGCCGGAACGACGCTTGCGCCCGGTGTACCTGACTCAGGAGTGTCCGGCGGAACGTCCTCTTGGCTGTCCGTTGCTGTGAGCGGACCCATCGAGGGGAGCATCGCGACAAATCCGGCGGTCGCCGCCACAGTCACAGCCCACCGGGCCTGCCGAGCTGGATGCGCCTTCGCAACGGGCATGAAACGACGTCGTGCACGCGGTTCCGTGTCTTTCTGTAATCCAGCCTGTGAATCGACGACGGGCGGTGCGGGCTTGCCGACCATTTGCGTTGAACTCGCTGGAGGTGGGAACGGCCCTGCGGATTTCGCTTGCTCTCGACTCGGCCCCATTTCCGGTGCCTCGGGCTGGCCGCGTCGGCGACGCAGTTGGGCGATTCGCTCTTCGGGTGTCAGGTCGGTCATCAGCTGTGCTCGACCTTGATGGATCCGCCGTCGATCTTGGCGTGGAACTCGGCTTCTTGCTCCGTGACGATGTTGAAGAACTTCACTTCTACCGAGGTGGGGCCGTTCTTCTCGACCTCGTGCACCCAATTCGGTTCTCGAACGACGGAATAGACGCTGATCTCCTGACCATCGACGAACTCGAGGTAGATCTCGGCAACACCCGACATGGCGTAGCTCGGATAGGTGATGGTCGGCGCTTGTGGTGCCGTCGTTGGTGCTGAGGTCGTGGGCGGTGAAGTTGTCGGTGAAGTTGTCGGTGAAGTTGTCGGCGAAGTTCTCGGTGTTGTTGTCGGCGAAGCGTTGGCCTCAGGTGTCGGCAAAGGTGCGTTCGCTGGAGATTGCGTCGTTGGCTGGGTTACCGGGGGAGTGGTCGCTGGTGCGGTTGGCCGTGGAGTCGGGGCTACAACAGCAGGTGCTGGGGCAGGTGTTGGGGCGGGCCGCGGTGCGGGCGCCATGGACACAGGTCGTGGAGAGATCGGAGAAGTCGTGAGGGAGGCGGGGTGCGCAGCTGTCGTTTCTGGCAACTCGACATCCACCGGCTGTTCGGGTACCGGCTCCGCCGGAGTCGCCGAGGTGACGGCGGGTTGGGAAGTCGGAGTGGTCTCGGCGGCGGCGGTCAGATCGATCGAATCGGTCGGGCTGGCTTCTGCCGTTGGCTCGGCTGGGGCGCTACCGAGCACCATGAGGTTGAGCGCGAGACCGCCGGCGACGCAGGCACCGACCAGAATCCCGGATCTCCAGTTCACGACGTTCCTGGTGAACGGTGATGGGTTCGGGTCATTGCTCATCACCCAGCTACACGCCGCTGAAATGAGACTTGGTTGGGTCGGGGGGACAAGCTTGACGGTACGAATACAACTTCGCACCGGGATCTACTCGAAGAGTGGTTCGAGGTGACGGTCAGTGGCCAAATTCGGACCAACTGATGCTGGGCGCTCAGCGCCCTTGAGCTAGACTTCGGCGACGTGTGGGGTCGACGGGCAATGATGGGACTCCGTCCATCATCCTTCGACATTCGTACCACCGAATTCCGTGATCTGGTTCGACGATCACGCGAAGTAGTCCTCCTGTCGGCGATTACCGGGGCGATTACGGGTCTGCTCGTACGGTTTTTTGAGTTCATCGTGAGTGAGGTCGCGTTCGACTGGATCATCCACGGCCCGCTGTGGCTCGGAGCAATCGCCCCGGGCGTTGGTCTTGTTCTCTCAGCCGTGCTGCTGCGTACGGTTGGCAGCGGGGCTTCGTCGGCAACTACGGACGAGTACTTGCGCGCGTTCCATGACCCTGAGTATCCACTTCGTCCGCGTGCGTTCATCGGGCGTATGGCCGCAGCCGTCACAACGCTCGGCTCTGGCGGGGCAATGGGTCTCGAGGGTCCTTCGATGTACGGCGGTTCAGCGATCGGCGCGATGATCCAGCGCCGCCTTCCTGCCGCCTTCCGTGGGGCTGATCACCGCACACTGCTCGTATCCGGGGCCGCGGCCGGAGTTGCGGCGATCTTCAAGGCGCCGGCCACAGGTGCCATCTTTGCCCTCGAGGTTCCATTCCGTGACCAGATGGCGCGGCGGATGCTTCTTCCGGCCCTCGTCGCCAGTGCCTCGGGCTACCTGGTATTCGTCGCGCTGAGTGACACTCGCCCGATCTTCACCTTCGAAAGTGAAACACAGGCTTCGTTCCAGTACCGCGATCTTGCCGGCGCGGTTCTGATCGGTATCGCTTGTGCGGTCGGTGCACGTGTTTTCTCACGGCTGATCCGATTTGCCAAGGGATTCACGCTGCGGCCAATCGCTATCCGGGTCGTGTTGTCGTCGATCATCATGGCGCTGTTGTTCGTAATAAGCCGTGGCCTGACTGGTGAGAGCCTCTCACTTGGATCTGGCTACGAGGTGATCATCTGGCTGGGCGAGGATGAGCACGCCCTGTGGTTGCTGGCGGCGGTGTTCGTGATCAGGTGTCTTGCGACGGCGACCACGCTTGCCGGAGGGGGCGTCGGTGGCCTGTTCATTCCACTGGTAGTGGGTGGGGCGATTGTCGGCCGCGGTGTCGGTGAGATCGTGAATCCGCTCGACCCGGCGCTCTATGTGCTGTTGGGCGTAGCCGCGTTCCTGGGCGCCGGATATCGCGTCCCGCTAGCGGCGGTGATGTTCGTCGCCGAGTCCACGGGGCAGCCAGGTTTTATCGTTCCAGCGCTGTTTGCCGCTGTGGCTGCGGAATTGGTGATGGGCGAACAATCGATCACGACGTTCCAACGCGCTCCCGACCGTTCCGGTTGAGCGCGTTCATCGTTGCAAAACCACGTTTGTAGGTAATTTTCGGCGGACCGTTCCGCCGAAAATTACCTACAAACGTGGATTAGGCGCCGCAGCCGGTGGCGAGGACCTCGGTCAAAGTGGTGCCGTCGTATTCGTAGAGGATCACCGATGCGCCCTCGTAATACCAGGCGTGGATGACGACTTCCATTCGTCCGTCACCGTTCAGGTCGGCAACATCGAGCACTCGGAACCGGCCGATGATGGGCGAGGAGTCTGCGCCACCGCCGACAGTGGCCGAGACGATGGTTTCTGATGATCTACTCGCAGTGTCAACGAGCAACATCGCGTCAAGATCTCCCGGAGATCCCGGCAGGGCCACGTCCTGAATGTATTCGAATCCGACAATCGCCTCGTCGTCGCCATCACCGTCGAGATCAGCAACGACGATCTGTTCGACAGCGCCGAGAGAGGCATCAATCGGTTCCCCGGCGAAAGCCTCCTCGCCGAGCTGCTGATATGCAGGCACCCCTCCTGAAACCTGAGCTACCGGGCGCGGTCTCAGAGGCCAGGCTGCCGGGAGAGCAATTGCGCTGAAGCCGAACCCGGGAGGTTCAGGCGCGGGTACCGCGGCGTCGATCGACGGGCCAGCGCGACCGTCGAAGCAGGCCTCGTCGTTCGGGCCGACAACCCCGCTCATTTCAGAAAAGGCGAGTCCGGTGATCGCGAAGGTCGGTTCACCGTCGATGCTCGGTGCTCCGTCGTCGGGGGCGCTCATCCAATGATCGACCTGCCATGCGCCGAGGAACAACCAGTTACCTGGACCGCCTCCGGTGAACAGCGGTATGGAGCCGTCGACCGGGCCGGTCGGAGCTGCCACGGTGGTAGTTGGCGCCTGCGTTGTTGTCGTTACAGGTGGAGCGATGGTGGACGTGGTCGGAGGAGTCGTGGTGGACGGGACCGTGGACGTAGTTGTTGTCGTAAGCGTTGTTCCAGGTTCGGAAGATTCTTGGCTCGTGCACGCCGCGGCCAAGCTCGCCACTACGCCGACGGCCGCAAGTCTGGCCCAGCGGTTTCTGAGGCTTGAGCGATTGGTCATCGTGACATCGCCACGGTCATATGACCACCGGGCTCAAGGAGACGGAGGCGGGGGTGTTCTCCGACCTCGACGAGGTCTGAGGCAAACTCGAGCGGCGGGTCATCGAACCAGTGGGGGAGGCGACGTCGACCATCTTCTGGAGCGTACGTGCCCCAGTGGATCGGGATGACAATTTTTGGCCGGATGATCTGTGTGGCCTGAGTTGCCCGCTGCGGATTCATGTGGCCAACGCCGATCGTGGAACCCCATCCCCAGATCGGTAACAGTGCGACGTCGATGTCTCGCAAGTCGCCCATGCCCGCGTACAGGTCGGTGTCGCCCGGGAAGTAGCAGCGTTGACCCCCATCGATGACGTAGCCAACCGGCCGGGCCCTCAGGCGACTGTGTGGACCGCGGTCGTGTTTGTGGGCGGCGGGGACTACCTCGACGCTGAGGGGTCCGCACTCGACGACGTCTCCGACTTCGACCTCGGTGACCTCGTGAAACCCGGCGCTTTGCAGCAGCGCTCCGGAGCCGCGGGGAGTCAGGAATCGAGCTTGCGGCCGCAGCTTGCGGAGTGAAGGAACATGCAGATGATCGAGGTGAAGATGGCTGAGAAGAACGAGGTCGACATCGTTGACGTCGGCCTCGGGCGGGCGGCGCCGTCGCCGTAGATGGGCTACTCGATTTGTTAGCAATGGATCTGTCAGGACCCGGTAGTCACCGAAATCGATCAGCGCTGTTGCGTGACCGACCCAGGTGACCTCCATCAGCGCATCGACTCTGGCAGCGGCGCTGCGGCGGACGGGGTTGGCACCGTCCAGGGTGGCGGTGCCCCGTCTGCCGCCGCGTCGACCAACCAGCCCTTGAAGATGTGGTGCACGGTGGCGGCGCCGACAATCGGCTCTTCGGGCAAATCAAATGTCGACGGAAAAAGGAAGAACGGCTCGGCCTGTGCGCCGCCGAGCCCGCCGTGGAATCCGATCAGTTCTTCGAAGGCCGCGCCTTCATCAGCCTGTGGGTCGTAGAAGCTGTTCAAGAGGATGTCAGGCACATTGTTGAAAGAGCTGGTGCGCCTCAGATGATCGGCGGTATTCGGCCCGAACGGCTCGAGCGGATCCTCGCCTTCGACTCTGTCATCGTCCAGATACCTGATGCCCTGAGCGCCTATCACAAGGGGCCCGAGTGTCTCGGAATCGACGAGCAGAAAGCCAATGCCAGGGTGTTCAGCAAGCCCGCTGATCAGCCCGGGGTACTTCGAGCCGAGTATCTCGACCGTTGCTCTGCCCTGGATGTTCGCGAACGACACGAGCCCGAGATTTCCCGATGCGAGAACGATCACATCGCCGTGGTCGTGATCAGTCATGCCTTTCGCGGCGCCATCGGCATTCTGAGACTCCTCAGCGTAGGCAGGCCCCATCACGATATTTCCGTCGACCGTGCGCTTGCGGAAGGCCACCCGCATGATCTTCGAAATCCGGCTGTCTTCATCACGAATTGCCTCGGTCAGCGCGCCGTTGAGATTGCCCCAGCCCTCAGAAGCCAACTCGGGGACCTCGATTTCTTGGCTCGAATCGATCAACGAGGTAACGAGTTCTTGCAGGGTGATCTCGTAGCGCTGTAGGAAGGTCGCGCCTTGCGTCTGGCCGTGATCCGAGAGTACGACAATGTGGTAGGGGCGCGGCGCCTCAGCGATGGCTCTCTCGAGGCGGGCAATCTGTTGATCAAGTCGCCTCAGCGTGTCGAGCGCCGTTGACGCTGAAATTCCGGAGTGGTGCGCGACTTCGTCGTAGCCGACGAAATCGGCATATGCGACCGGCACACCGCGGTAGATGTCGCTCATGAGTGTGTAGAGAGTGAGGTCGCGCAGAATCGTCGTTGTCGCTGCTCGGAGAAGGGGGTAGATCCCGCCACGTTTGAGGCGTGGCTCGACCTTGAGGCGTCTGGTGCGTCGTGCGTCGGAAATCTCGCGGGCGATGTCAGCGAAGGACAGCGCAAGCACTCTGCTCACAGCGTATGGATCGGAGAGAAAGTAGTTCGCTGTGTGTTTGCTCGTTCGGGAGCGGTCGGTCACCGTACTGAACGTGAGTACGGTATCGGTGCTGTCACCTGAGAAGACATTCGATCGCGAGACCCCGCCCTCTGAGAGCAGACCGTGCCCATCGGACTGGCGTTGCTCGATCTCGGCTGCGTCACGAGGCCGGTTCGAGGTCAGAACCTTGCCGGTCTCTTTGTCATACCAACGGAACGCGGGCATGTTGGTGTTGTTGCCGTGAAGAATTCCGGCTTGGCTCGCGCCGGTCTGCGACGAGAGATCACATTCCCATCGCACAATTTTGTGTGTTCCCGCCCGAACCCATCGCGCAAATGTCGGTACGTGGCCGTCCGAGATCGCTCGCCGCAGTACCGGCTCTGCGAGGCCGTCAATCTGCAGGAACAGAATTCCAGGTACGTCTGTCGGATCGGGAGGTTCGAGATGGTGGACCATTCGTTGAATTGTCCGCCGCTGCCAGACGGCGTCGTCGTCGAGGGAGAGCACAATGCCGATGAAGATCGAGGTGGCGGTCATGACGAACGAGGCGAGCATTGCCTCCCAGACGCTGGCTATCTCGAGGCCGTCATAGACATCCGCGACGAGCAAGAGGATGAGCCCGTTCGCGACGAGGCCGAGCAGGCCGGCAGTCCACAGGATGAGCCTGGAGAAGAAGCGCGCAATGATCGGCCAGAGAAGAGCGTTCAGCACCGAAACGATCGCGGCGCCGATGAACGCGCTGCCGATATCGCGTATCGAGATGCCTGGAAGCACCCAGGCGCTGAACGCAAAGCTGATGGCGTTCACCAGGAACGAGGCGAGATAGTGCTTCAGCGGTACTCGTTGAGGGCTCGCGGTCGCCACGGCACCAGGCTACCGGCCGGCCCGTGCGGGTCGGCGGAGCTCAGTCGAGGTTGGGCCAACGGCGTTGCTGGCGTCGCCGGAGGCCGACGTGGCCCAACTTGCGCCGCTCAGCGAGTGCCCAGTCACGCCGCCAGCCGGTGTATTCCGGCCCCGTGAGTGGGGGACTGGTTCCGTTGGCGGCGCGTTGGCGGGCTGTCCAGAAGTCGGTGATTGCCTCGTCAGCGAGCGAAGTGACTTCGGCCTCGATCCGGGCATTGAAACGGCGTGTCGATTCGCCCTTGCTCGGGTGCATCGGGCTCCCGAAGACGATCTTTGTGCGGCCGGGTCTCGGGAGCTTCATACCCTTGCCGAAGATCGCACCCGTACCGTCGATGAACACCGGAACGACAGGGGCCCCCGTCTTTGCCGACATGTATGCGGCTCCGCCCCTGAAGTCTTGGCCCCAACCGTCGGGCGACCTGCCGCCCTCGGGGTAGATCACGAGGCTGTAGCCATCATTGATCAGAGTACGCATGACGTCAGCTGACTTGCGCCCCGTGACCTCACGATCGATCGGGATCGCGTTGAGCGACAGGGCGGAGATCGTCGCCTTCCACTTCTTGTCGAAGAAGTAGTCCGCAGCGGCAGCGACGACGAGTTTGTGGCGCCAGGTCGCTGGAACGGAGCGGATCATCAGGCCTGTATCGAGGTGGCTGTGGTGCGTGGGCGCGAAGATCACCGGCGGCGGGTCTTCGAGCGCTTCAAGGTCGGCAAGCCGATCGGTGCCGACGATTTCCGGGTCCGTGAGGAGCCGTGCCGCGAGCCGGATCGGGCCTTCAGTGATCACACCTCTCACCGTTGACGCCAGCGGGCGACGCGCCCACTCGGTGTCGTAGTGGGCGCCGAGTCCGGAAGCCTCCGGTGGAACCACCACTCCGCGGGGAACGGTCGGGGCCCGATATGGGAACCCGAAGTTGCGCAGTGGCGTGGTGGCGCGCCTGACGGCAGCCTCGATGGATCCGGTCGCCTTCTGGGCTCTGAGCAGATTCCGATCCACGCTGGTGGCCCCTACTTGACATCCGCGATCAGCAGCGGCGGGGTCTTGATGTGCGTGATCGTCGGTTGCCGCCCGACCGTGTCGGAGGCGATCTCCAGTGCGTCGTTCATCGTCGATGCGGGAGTGAACCCCAGCTTGCGAACCGTCGGAGCATCGCCACCCACGATGATGATCTTGGCGGCGTGCTTCATTCCGTGGCTGGCCCAGTACCACATGTAGAACGGGTGGACACCGTGGTATGCATGCGTCGTTCGGTACAGGTGGCGGTACCACTCGTCCTCTGCGTATTGCTTCTCCCACTTCTGTGACATGACGTGTGGGTCGGTAGTGTCGGCCAACACTTCTTCGAAGAAGTCGATGTAGCTCGGATGGTGCACGGGGTTGAACTCGTTGGGCGTCGGGTGCGTGAGAATGATCACGCCGCCTTCCCGGACGAGGGGCTTACCGCGATACATGTTGAAGAAGTAACCGAGGCCGGTGCACATCACGAGGATCGGGTTCATGATCGAGTTCACGTTGTACGGACAGATGTACGGAATACCCATCGTGAGGATGTCGGTTTGACCCTCGACTTCGACGAGTTGCTGGTCATAAACATTTTCAGTCGTGACCTTGTGGACAGCCTCGACCTCGCCCGCCTGAACGCTTGTCATCTGGTGGGGTGCTTCGATGTTGTGGAAGATCTTGCGGGCGAGACGTGGGGGAGTCTTTGCGAGTGACTTTGAAGCGCCGAGATAGAGCGCGCGGTCTTTGGCGTTCCACTCCCACTCTCGCTTGGAGAGGTAATCGAACGGCTTCGGAAATGGGTCGGTGTTGAGCGTTGTCTCGATCTGGAAGATCTTCGGGCCGTGCTCGCGCATGACCTTGCCCATCCGCCAGTTGCTCTTGTGGAGCTCGGACTTGTGTTGATCCATGAAGGAGTGCGATGCCTCCATGGTGGTCGGATTGTGGTTGTTGCGGATCGTGCGATATGACGCAAGACCGGTTGCGGTCGACTTCCAGCCGCCGTCCATGGCAACGATGTTGATGTTGACGTAGACGAGTAGATCCGACTCGGCGGCGCGCTTGTTGATCTCGACTTCTTCGCCTTCCGGGGTGCTACCGATGAGGCTGAGATTCTCGGGGTCCTCGGCGTCGTGCTGGTACAGAGTTCCGCGGGGCTCGAAGGCGTCATACACTCGGTCGCCGAGCGCGTGGCGCAACTCGAACTCATGCATACGGCGGTGTAGCGCGAGGGCGGCGATGATGTGCACGTCATCGACGCCCGCCTCCGCCGCCATTGTCAGCACCTGTTCGATAATTCGCTGTCGAAGGTCAGGGCGCTGCATCTTCGGGAGCGGCAGGCTCACGTCGTCGAACGCAATGGTCAGCTTCATGCCGGGAAAGAGCAACGAAGGGAGCGGGTCCATCTCGATCGGGTTCAGGAGCGCCTGGCGAATTGCGCCATCGATGTCTTCGACTGCCTTGTGCGGTTCCGGCGCGTAGACGACACGGCTGCGATCGGCAGGCAGTTTTTCGAGGCGGAAGCCTTCACCGTGCCAGAAGAGAGTCGGCGGAGTCGAGCGATCGACGTCGAGAACAAATCCAGGGCGGGGCATCAGGTTTCTCCAGGTCGCATATCGAAGGCGATCTTGACGGCGCCGCGGCTGCCTGCTGTTGCAGCGTGGGCAATCGCGTCGACATGATCGGTGAGGGGGTAGGTCGCTGACAGCAGACGTTCGGCCTCGATGGCGTTGACGGTTTCGATGGCGAGATCGAAGGTCGAGAATTTCCGCCCATCAGCGAGGGTTTCCGTGCCGTACGTGTAGGCGCCCTTCAACTCGGTTTCGCGATGCCAGAGCCCCGTCAGGTCGAGAGACACCTGACTCGGCATACCGAGTAGAACGACTCGGCCGCGAGGGCGGGTGATCCGGAGCGAGTCGGCAACGGTGGTGCTCGTGCCAACCGCATCGATGGTGACGTGGGCGCCGGACGACAGATAGTCGCCGACGACGTGACAGCCGGCGGCACGGCGAACAGCCCGACCCAGCCTGTCGGGCGCCACAACAACATCGGCGCCGAAGGCCCTGGCGATCGCCTGCTGGTGTGGATAGCGCGCGCCGACGATGATCCGAACTTCGGGAACGTACCTCCGCAGGCCGGCGATGGCCGCCAGCCCCATTGTGCCTGCGCCGAGAACAGCGACGATTGGCGGAGTTGACTTGTCCTGGCGATCGGCGATGGTCGGTGCCGCGAGCAGAGCGGCGTGGATTCCGCCGGCGAATGGCTCCACCAGTACCGCGCGCTCGTCTGGCATGTCGTCGTCGATGCGATGCAGTTGTGACTCGTGGGCAACAAATTCAGGGGCCCAGCCGCCGCCGGTGGAACAGCAGAAGCCGGTCTGGATTCCGGGCTCGAGGGCACCGGTTGCGAGGTGGGCGTAGTCGTCGCCGTCGCCGGGCTGAGCGCCGTCGAATGGGGGAGCAAATCCGCGAGCCTCGTGTCCGAGAACCGGCTCGAGAATGACGCGTGTTCCGTCTTGGAGTTCTCCGACAACTTCGTGGCCAGGTACGAAGGGAAACGAGACCCAGTCTTCGAAATAGAGCGAAGCGTGGCCTTCGACCATCGAGAGATCTGACCCGCAGATTCCGGCAAGTCGTGTCCGGACGCGATGCCAACCCGGCCCAGGCAGATCAGGCTCATCAACGACCGAATAGCTGAGAGGGCCGATCTTGGTGGCGGTTACCGGAGCGACGGCCGATGTGATTCGGGCGAGCCCGATCCGGGGAATCGAGCGGGAGATCTGGAGAGCTTTCACACCAAGGCCTTGGCGTCGAAGCGTTCTTTGCGCTCGCGTTCTGAGAGGAGCGGGCCGATCGGCAAGAGTGGGCGTGGGCCACCGGCGGACTTCGACCAGTGCTCGACCAGCCAACCACGCTTGCGAGCGATGGCGGCAAGGCGAGTCTCAGGATTGACGGCCACCGGGAACCCGACTGCCTCGAACAGCGGAAGATCCGACGTCGAGTCGGCGTACGCGACGGATTGGTCCAGGTCGAACCCCTCGGCGTCGCAGTAGTCAGCGAGAATTTGGGCTCGGGCTTCGCCCGTGGGGGGGACGGTCGACATCTCACCGGAGTAGGTGCCGTCGGGGCGGATCGACATCTCGGCGGCGACAATCTCGTCGAACAGGGGGCGGAGGCCCTCGACCGCAAAGCTCAGAGCGCCGGTGATCAATACCGTTCGGTGTCCGAGCGCGCGGTGCTGGCGCACGCGTCGCATTCCAGCGGGGAATGACTTGGTGATGATCAGTTGGCTGAGCAGTTCTTGCGCATCTCGCTCGATCTGCTCGACCGGGGCGCCTTCGTAGCGTCGATAGAAGTATCGGAGGAAGTCGGTGCGGTCGGCTCGATCGAGCTTGAGCAGTCCCGGGCCCTCGACGACCGTGCGGAAGAAGTACCGGATCCGCTCGGGAGTGTCGAGTCGGCGAGTTGCGAGCCAGGAGTAGCTTTCGACGACGTTCGACGCGATGAGGGTGTTCTCGAGGTCGAACACCACGACCTGGCGTTTCGGGTCGAGAACCTGTTTGCGCATTCGGGTCATCCGGTCGGTGCCTCTGGAGGAACCTGGCGACGTCTTCACACGGGCGTGTTGGACGATGGACGGGAGGTGGATCTGGGTGATGTACAACTCCCAGTCGACCGATCGAGGGTCGAAGTTGAAGGCTTCGCGATCGGCCTCATCGAGGGCGTCCCAGCTCTTGAGAAGATTGTCAACCTGGTAGATCGCTTCACACTCTGTGTAGAGGCCGTACAGCTCCACATAGGTGAGGGCGCGCTCGACCTCCAGCCGCTTCGTCTCGATTTGAGCCGACCACTCGGCCTGCTTGCCCCGCAGTGGGAGGTGCTGGAGGATCTGCTCACCCCTGGTCAGCACCGACTTGGAGCGGGCTAGCTGATGCTGGACCCGGCCGCGGCCGGGGAAGCGCCACTCGGGGACGACAATTGGTTGTCCTCGTGTGTCGTACACCGGATGCTCCGTGAACCACTCACTGACGTTGTCGACGAGTGTTCTGTACTTCAGAGGATTCACGCCTCCCGAAGCGACCTGTGTAATCGCGGGGGCCTTGTCGGGGCCGAGTGCGGCAACGGCGATGATCGATGCGACGACGATGTCGACAGGGATTACGTCGACAGTGCCCTCGGGAACGCCGGGGAACTCGCGAAGCAGCCCACGTGCGTAGGCCATGATCACAGGCTCGGCCATTCGGAAACCGCGGATCCAACCGGGCTTCGGCTCAGCGAGCGCGGATTCGATGATCGACGGGCGAACGATCGAGACCGGAACGTCACCCTTGACGTCGGTGAGGGCCTGTTCACCGAGGGCCTTGGTGAACGCGTACGCGTCGGGCCAGCCAACGCTTGCCGCGCGGGCCCTCCCGGCGTCGACCAGCTTGTCTTTGACCCAACGTTCACGGATCTGCTCGGTTTTCGCCGCCAGGGCGGGAGCGCCGGCTGCGCCGAGTTCTGTCCGGGCCTCGGACCGAAACTTCTTCAGCTGGTTTGGCTCCCGGCTCGCGGCGTCGCTGTCTGAGCGGAGTCGTCTGCTCGCAGCGACCTCGCGCCGCCAATCGAGGCCGATGTCGAATGGGCCTTCGCTGACGAGTGCTTCCGGAGCGTTTCCGCGTCGGTTGCCGGCGACGTAGCACGTCGAAACGGCAACCAGGTGTGGGGTGACTCCGTGTTTGTTGCAGAGGTCGGCGATGCGGGTGGGTCCGAGCAAGTTGATCTCAACAGCCGAGTCGAGCGGTGAATCGAACGAAACCGCAGCGGCCGAGTGGATGATCACGTCGCAGGAGACGAAGGCTTCCTGATCGGCTTCGTTCAATCCGAGATCGGTCTGGGTGACGTCGCCGGCGACGGTTGTGATTCGGCTCTCCAACACGGAGTCGAAGTTGGATCCGTGCTGCTCGCGAAGCCGGTCGAATGCGTCGTTCTTGAGGATCTCACGCCGGGTGCGCTTGGCCGCCGGAGTGCGCTTGCCGTCACGCACGAGGAGTACGAGTTCGCAGTCGGGTACCGAACGTATGAGGCGTTCGACCAGCGCGGTTCCCACAAATCCGGTGGAGCCGGTGACAGCGATGCGTTTTCCGGCAAGCGATTCGGCGATCACAGTTGACTGTTCTACCACAATCGTCTACCAATTGGTAGAGAGATGTCCCATTCAATCCGAACGCGTGAACAAGTTGCGCACATAGTGCGCAACTTGTTCACGCGTTCGGGGTTGGGGGTTGTGTGATGCTGCAGCGGTCAACGCGCGAGCGGGTTCTCGACGCGGCTTTGGATCTGTTCGGGGCGCGGGGGGTTGATGCGGTGTCGCTCGACGAGATAGCGCGCTCTGTGGGTGTCCGCAAGCAGACCGTTCTGTACTGGTTTGCGTCGAAGGACGACCTGATCGACGAGGTCTTGAACGTGGCCAGCTCGGAACTGATCGTGGTGATCAATGCCGCTTTGCGCGCCGCGCCTGATGACCCCCTTGATCGGATCGATGCGGTCACCCGGGCGGTATTTCGTCCGGCAGTGCGCCGCCCGGCCTTGCTCGGATTGATTCGGGAGGTCAGCAGGTTGGACGAACCGCACTCGGAGCGTCTCCGCGAACGGCTCTCTCCATTGGTTGATCGCGCGGTGAGCTATTTGGGTGATGAGATGGATCGCGGCCGACTCCGCCGTGCCGACCCGCAACTGATCGCGGCGTTCGGCTATGCGACCCTGACGGGCATCGCCACAGAACCCGAAGTGCTTCGAGCCGTCGGTTGGGCTCCCGACACCGCAGGCCTCAGGCAGTTGCGTGACGAGCTCCGCGCTTTCCTGCGCGCCGCCCTCGCCCCCTAGCCGCGGAACCCTCCGAGAACCCCCAAATCTGTCGCGTATCGGACGCTCAGAGTCCGATCTGTGCAAGATTTCCGGTTTGGACGACCGAAATCTGTCGCGTATCGGACGCTCAGAGTCCGATCTGTGCAAGATTTCCGGTTTGGACGACCGAAATCTGTTGCGAATCGGACGCTCAGAGTCCGAACTGTGCAAGATTTCGGGGTTAGTGTTTGGTGTTGCGGCGGCGTCTCGAGTGACGTTCGAGGGCGAGATCGACTAGGCGATCGATCAGTTCTGAGTAGGTCACTCCCGACTGGATCCACAGCTTCGGGTACATCGAGATCGGGGTGAAGCCGGGCATCGTGTTGATCTCGTTGCACAACCAGCCGCGGCCGTTGCCGTCGGCATCCATCTCGTAAAAGAAGTCGACTCGAGCGAGACCCTCACATCGCATTGCCTCGAATGCCTCGACCGCCATCCGGCGTACGTCTGCTGCCGCTTGCTCGTCGAGCGGTGCCGGGATCAGGAGTTGGGCGCCGTCGGTGACGTACTTGTCCTCGTAGCTGTAGAACTCTTCGCCTGGCACGATCTCTCCCGGCGCCGAGGCTTCGGGGGAGAGGTTTCCGAGCACACCGACTTCAATCTCGCGACCTGAGATTGCCTCCTCGACAACGATCATTTCGTCATAGGTGAGTGCGTGCTCGATTGCCTCACGGAGCGCCTCGATGCTTCCGGCTTTCGTCACGCCAACCGATGACCCCATGTTGGCGGGCTTGACGAATACGGGTAAACCGAGTTCCTCGACGAGGTCCGCCGGAAGCCCCGGCCGCATCTCGTGCTCCGGAAAGGCGCGGTACCGGGCCTGAGGTATCCCGGCAGCTGTCAGCACCTGCTTGGCCATTGCCTTGTCCATCGCGACGGCCGAGCCCAACACACCGGACCCCACGTACGGCACGTTCGCGAGTTCGAGCAGCCCTTGGACTGTTCCGTCCTCGCCCATTGGTCCGTGTAGTAGCGGAAGCACGACGGCTACTTCGTCACGAGCCGTGACCTCGGCCAGCATCGGTGTGGGCGAAAGGTCCGAGCCGTGCGGATCCAGTCGCCCCGAAATAGTGTCGGCGCCCGTTCGTAGCGCGGCCATCGCTTCATCGGCGAGTGCCCACTGGCCATCAGTTGAGATGCCGACGGGAGTGATGCGGTAGCGCTCGGAATCTGCTGAGCGCAGTACGTGAGCCGCGGTGGTGCACGACACATCGTGTTCGGCGGACTCGCCACCGAACAACACAATGAGGTGGATCCGCTCGTCGCTCACAATCCGGCGTTCTCGACCAAGAGCATGATGTTCGGCTGCATCGTATGAACGGTACCGTTTCAGGCTGTGAGGATTCTGGCATCCGAGGCTGCAGCCGCGATCGGCGGTCGATTGATCGGTCCCGACGTGTACTTCGATGGCGCGTCGTTCGATTCGCGATCGCTGAAGCCCGGCCAGTTGTTCGTACCGATCGTTGCCGAACGAAACGGGCACGAATTCATCAGTGCTGCTCGAAAGGCAGGGGCTGTCGCCCATCTGACCAGCGAACCTGACCCGTATCGGCGCGATGGTACGGCTATCGAAGTTGCCGATACGGCTCGCGCATTGCTTGCTCTCGCGCAATGGGCCCGACAGGGGTTGCACGCGAAGGTGGTTGGGGTCACTGGCAGCGTCGGCAAAACGAGCACCAAGGATCTGATTGCGGCGGCATCAGCTGGCTTGAGGACGATCGCGAACGAACGAAGCTTCAACAACGAACAGGGGCTTCCGATCACAATTCTCGACGCTGATGCCGGCACCGAGGCGCTCGTGCTCGAAATGGGGATGCGAGGCTTCGGTGAGATCTCACTGCTCTGCGAGGTGGCACGGCCCGACATCGGAGTCGTGACCGTTGTCGGCCATTCCCATACGGAGCTCCTCGGAGGTATCGACGGAGTTGCCCGAGCGAAGCGGGAACTGGTCGAGAGCCTGCCATCGTCGGGAACCGCGATCCTGAACGCAGACGATGAACAGGTCGCGGGAATGGCGGCTCACACCGGTGCGGCGGTTCTCACCTACGGCATGACGGGTGATGTACGCGTATCGAATATCGAACTCGATGCGCAAGCGCGAGCCCGCTTCCGCGTCGAATCGCCATGGGGGAACGGACCCGTCGAGTTGGCCGTGAGCGGCGCCCACATGGTCGGTAACGCGGCAGCGGCATTGGCGGTCGCCGGTGTGCTGGGCGTCGATTTCGATCCGGCGATCGCAGCTCTCGGCGATACCTCCATCTCCGCTATGAGGATGGAGGTCTCGACATCTCCGAGCGGGGCCACCGTCATCAACGATGCCTACAACGCGAATCCGACCTCGATGCGTGCCGCGCTCGACGCACTGGCCGCCACAGATGCGCGTCGGCGCGTTGCGATCCTCGGGCTGATGGCCGAAATCGATGATGCCGTCTCGGCGCATCGGGAGATTGCCGAGTACGCCGCAGCTCTGGGAATCGAGCTGTTGAGTGTTGCCACTGGCCTGTATGGCGTCGATCCGTCCGATGACCCGATCACAGCGCTCGGAGCCGTTGGCGAAGGCGATGCGTTGCTCGTGAAGGCGAGCCGATCCGCAGGGCTCGAGCGAATTGCCCAAGAGCTACTCACGGACCCAAGCATTACTCACTGAACGGCAGTCGCACTCGTTGACCTGAAGGGCTCGCCACCGTCGCTCTCGGGAAGAAACGCTGACTGTGGTAACCGTCGAAGATCGACCCACCACGAGAGGAAGATGGCGAAGGCCGCGCCGAAGCCGAGAACTGCTCGCGCGCCAATCCATTCGATTATCACTCCGAAAAGCAGGTTGCCGATAGGGACGGTTCCACCGAAGACCATGAACCACAGGGGCATGACCGTTGCCCGCTCGGTGTTCTTCAGGTTCAGCTGGAGGGTTGTCATGATGGCAGTTGCGGTCATGAAGTAGAAGAACCCGAGAACAAAGGCCACCGGAAAAGCGAACGCCGGCCCACGGAGCTGGGAGAAGACCGCGAGCGAGATTGCGAATCCGACGAAGCCTCGAGTGATCAGGAGCTTGCGGTCGATACCGGAGAACCAAGTTCCAACGGCGATCGCTCCGAAGAACGCGCCACCTCCCCAGGTGGCATACAGCCATCGGTAGGTGTTGCTCGCCGCCGAGATGCCGAGGTTGAGTCTGGCAACCGATGGGAACAGTCCGATGTAGACGAGACTGAACAGAGAGAAAAGGAACATTCCAAGAAGCAGCCGACTCAAGACGAGACGGTCCCTGGCGATGTGGAATCCCGTGAGCAACTGCCGCCAACCCTTCGCGAGCTGCGACCCGCGTACTTCGGGCATGTGAACGATCAGCAATGCTCCGATGAAGAAGAGGTACGTGGCGGCATTGACCAGGAAGATCTGGGCGACGGACATCCCGAGCACGGCGAGAAGCGCGGCGAGCATCGGCCCGATTACTCGACTGCCGTTGATCATTGCCGAGTTCAGGCTGATCGCTCCCGGTAGGTCCTGCCGATGGACCAGCAGGGGCATCGAGGCCTGGAAGGCGGGCGCGTTGAGGGCGTTGGCAATGCCGATGCCGAGTTGGGCCGCGAAGAGTGTCCAGAGAGCGAAGTCTTTCGCGACGAACACCGCAAGGCCGATGGTGAGAACGGCCATCACGGACTGCATTGCCAACTGGAGCTTCTGCTTGGAAACTCTGTCTGCGAGAACTCCGCCGGGTATCGACAAGATGAGCATTGGCCCGAGCTGCATGAAGATCATCAAGCCGACGAGCGCCGGGCGACCCGTGCGGTCGTCGACGTAGGCAGGCAGGGTGAAGTTCTGCATCCACGTACCGATTTGCGACAAGGACAAACCGGCAAAGATGATGCGGAAGCCCCGGTAGCTGAGCGCTGCACGCGCTGTGCCAGGCATGCGTCCGTGCTCTGGGGCGACGTCGAGATCGGAGGGTGCAGTCATCGGGTGGGTCGATATTTTACGTCGGAGTAGCTGTTAAGTTGTCAGACAAGTTGAGTTCTGGCCTGTCGCCTTTGTGTCGTCTGGCACCCGGGCCGTCGAAGAGGAGCTTCTGGCGTGATCGCGAATCTCGATGGAATGGTTGTGCTCGTGACCGGCGCGAGTGGTGGCTTGGGCGCTTCGATCGTGACGGTTCTCGCCGCGCAAGGCGCGACCGTTGTTGCTCACGTTCGACAGGTCGGCTCGCCGCCGGATGGAGCTGCATCCACGGTCGTCGCCGACCTTGGCGATCCAGCTGCTCCCGAGCTGATCATCGCCAAGACCTTGTCGACTCATGGTCGAGTCGACGGCCTGGTGAATTGCGCCGGTATTCAACCGGTCACGCCATTCGCGGAACTCAGCGACGATGACTGGCAGCACATGTTGGACATCAACCTGTCCGCCGCTCACCGTCTCACTCAACTAGCGGCGGCGGTGATGAAGGACCTTGGTGGAGGATCGATCGTGCACATTGCGTCGATCGAGGGAAGTCGACCCGCCCCTGGCCACGCCCACTATGCGGTGTCGAAAGCCGGCCTCATCATGCACGCCAAGGCGGCAGCCCTCGAACTCGGCCCGATCGGGGTCCGCGTGAACGCTGTCTCTCCCGGATTGCTGGCTCGCCCGGGTCTGAACGACGATTGGCCGGAAGGTGTCGCAAGGTGGTTGGAGCGGGCTCCGCTCGGTCGGCTCGGAAGTGGTGAGGACGTGGCACGAGCCTGCGCCTTTCTCCTCTCCGACGAAGCCTCGTTCATCACAGGAACCGAACTGATCGTCGACGGGGGAATGTCAGCATGTCCGTCCTGGTGACGACGCTTCTGACGACCCTGGTGATGGCCAGCCCGAAGCAGAAGGAGTATTGATGAAGTTGTCTACCAACACGCCCGATTGGGATTCGGTCGAGTCCGCAGACCTGGATCTCGCAACACCGCTCGGGGCCTGCTGTCATGGTTCTCGTCTGCTCGGCAGCGATCCAGGGCTCGTTCTTCACGGCGGGGGCAACACGTCGGTCAAGACCCAGCGCCAGGACATCACCGACACGATGATCGATGCGCTACTGGTGAAGGGGTCGGGCTGGGACCTCGGATCGATTGAGCCGGCCGGATTTGCGCCGTTACGCATGACCCGGCTGAGCGAACTGCTTCGGCTCGACGCCATGACAGATGAGGAAATGGCTCGGGAACTGGCGGCATGCAAGCTCGACCCGGCCGCCCCGCAGCCTTCGGTAGAGGCTCTGCTGCACGCATTTCTCCCGTTCGTCGCCGTGCAACACAGCCATGCCGACTGCATCGTCGCCATGACCAACACGTCGGCGGGCGAAGCGAACACCCGGGAGATCTATGGTGAGAACGTTGTCGTCATCCCCTACGTGATGCCTGGCTTCGACTTGGCCAAAGCCGTCCGCGAGCTCTGGCCGCACCAGGCTCATTCCGCGACGCAGGGCATGGTGCTTCTCAACCACGGCCTGTTCACATTCGGTGAATCAACTCGCGAGGCCTATGAACGCCACCTCGCCATGATCGCTCAGGCCGAGGCCTGGATCGAAGCGCATCCCGACGCCGGTGAGGCGCAAGACACGGTTGGGCCTGCCGTCAACTGCCTTGGCCCGGTTCCATCAATCGAACTGGCCGAGCTTCGCCGGGATGTGTCGAGTCGAGCCGGTCGCCCGATGATCCTGAGCCGACACGCCGACGATGACGTCGCCTCCTACGTGCGGCGCGCCGATCTTGCCGACATCGCTACTCGCGGTCCGCTGACGCCCGACCATGTGATCCGGACGAAACGGGTGCCTCAGATCGGAACAGATGTCGCTGCATACGCGAACGAGTACGTCGACTACTTCGAAACGAACAAGGCGCGCAAGCAGTCCGAACTCGAAATGCTGGACCCCGCGCCGCGAATCATCCTCGATCCGACTCTCGGGATGCTGACAGTCGGCCCGACCGCCAAGGCAGCCGACGTTGCTGCGGACATTTATCACCACACGATCGATGTCGTGACCACGAGTGAGGATCGCCTCGGAGGATATGTCGCTCTGCCGCCAACGGACATCTTCGATGTCGAGTACTGGGATCTCGAACAGGCCAAGCTCCGTCGGGAAGGCTCGCCGCCTGAGCTGGCAGGCCAGATTGCCTTGGTGACGGGCGCGGCGTCTGGTATCGGTAGGGCCTGTGCGAGGGCGCTGCTGGAGCGCGGGGCAGCCGTTGTCGGACTCGACCTTTCGGAGTCGGTACCCGAGACGTTCGCAAGCTCCGCCTATCTCGGTATCCGATGCGATGTCTCGGACGCAGAGGCACAGACCGCAGCAGTTCATGCCGGAGTTGAGCGTTTCGGTGGCCTGGACATCGTGATCGTGGCCGCCGGGATTTTCGGCGCGAGCCAGCGATTGCAAGATCTCGACTTGGAATCATGGCGTAACACGATGTCGGTGAATGTCGACTCAGTCGCCTCACTGTTCAGCGTCGTTGGGCCACTGCTGGCATTGTCTGCCAGCTATGGCAGGGTCGTCATGATCGGTTCGAAAAACGTGCCAGCCCCTGGCCGAGGCGCTGCCGCCTATTCCGCCTCGAAGGCCGCGTTGACGCAACTGGCCAAGGTTGCTGCACTCGAATGGGCCGGTGCCGGCGTTCGTATCAACTCCGTCCATCCGGATGCCGTTTTCGATACCGGACTCTGGAGCGATGAGATCCTCGCCGAACGGGCATCCAACTACGGGCTGACCGTCGAGGAATACAAGACACGAAATCTGCTGGGCATCGAGGTCGAATCGGCGACCGTCGCCGCACTGGTTGCTTCCATGTGCGGGCCCGCATTCATCGCGACAACCGGCGCGCAGGTACCTGTTGACGGCGGTAACGAGAGGGTGATCTGAATGTCCGATCTCATGCTTCCCCTTCTGGGGATCAAGGCACGTGACGTTCCCCAACGGGTGATCGTCGTCGGCGACCCGGAACGGGCGGCCAAGGTCGCTGAACAGATGGACGCGGCAGTCAACCTCGCCAACAGTCGGGAGTACTCAAGTTTCCGTGGCACCTACCAGGGCGAGCCTGTGATGGTTGTCTCCCACGGCGTCGGCGCCGCAGGGGCGGCTGTTTGCTTCGAGGAACTACTGCGTGGTGGAGCCCAGACCCTGATCCGGGCAGGGACAGCTGGTGCCTTGCAGGACAATATTGCCGATGGTTCATTGGTCATCGCAACCGGTGCCGTCCGAGACGAGGGATTGACGCACCGGCTGGTGCCGGCGACCTTCCCCGCGGTGTCAGACCCCGACGTGTTCCTTGCGCTTCGTCATGCTGTCGACGCCGTTGGTCACGAGGCCGAATGCGGCATCTTCCTGACCAGTGATCTCTTCTATCCCCACGAGCCGCTGGGGAGCCAGTTGAGCATGTGGAGCGCTGCCGGGGTGATCGCCACCGAGATGGAAGCATCGGCTCTGCTGGTGTTGGCATCCCTGCACGGCCGACGCGCCGGTGCAGTTGCTGTGATCGACGGTAATCCGCTGCACCGTGACGATCAGGAGACCACTTCATACGATCCACACCGCGACGTCGTCGACAAGGCCGTTGTTGCCATGATTGAAGCTGCTCTGGTTGCCGTCACGGCGGCACCAGTCGGATGATCAGCAGATTGTCGAATTGCCGCGAGTGATGCAGTGAGCGCGCAGCTCGAACTGAAGAAGTTCGCGACCCGTAAGGATTGGGTTGCGGCTGACCTGCGTCAGCGCGTCGAAGCCAACGAGTGGGAAACAGGAGAGCGGCTCCCTTCAGAACACACCCTCATGTCGGAGTATTCGGTGTCGCGGGCGACCATCCGCACCGCCCTGCAGATCTTGGAAGGTCTTGGGTTCACCTCATCGGTACGCGGGAGTGGAACCTTCGTTCTGGATCGGGCCAACGATCTGGGTGCGATCGATCTTCGTCGCCTCGAGTCACTGTCGGCCACGCTCCGTAGGCATGGCTATGCACCCTCGATGGAGTATCGCTCTGTAGAGATTCGTGGTGCATCGCCGCGAGATTCCAGTCGCCTCGCTGTTTCGGAGGGCGAGCCTGTCATGGCAGCGGGACGCGTCCTTCGAGCCGACGGTGATGTCGTGGCCTTCTCTTACATTGCGATTCCGCTGGAGTTTCTCGGCCCCGACTTTCGCCCCGAGATGCTCAGTGGGTCGATCTTCGAGTTCCTGGAGAGACATGGCATCGAGGTGGTCGCCGCTCACACGGGGCTTCATGTTGCCTCCGGCCCCGACATCGGTTGGGGTGAGGTCGACTCGGGCGAGGTTGACGAAGAAACGCTGTATCTCCTGCTCGACGAGGTCCAGATGGACCAGAGGGGCAGGCGGGTTCTCCATGCCGAGACTTACTTTGTCGAAGGGCGTTTCAACTTTGCGGTCACCCGGACCAGGTGATTGACCGCGTTTCGGTCCAACCAGTAGTGTCGAAAGTTGTCAGACAAGTCGCTTCGCTGATTCTCGGAGCAAGAGATACGGAGTTCTGTTGCGAACGGTCGATTGGGTAAACGGTGGCGTCAAGCTGGTCGACCAGACCCGGTTGCCACAGGAGTTGGTGTGGCTGGATGTCCATGACGTGGCGACACTGGTCGATGCGATCAAGCGTCTTGCCGTTCGAGGCGCTCCAGCGATTGGGGTCGCCGGAGCGTTCGGTGTTGCACTTGCCTATTCCGAGGCTGACCCCACGATCGATCGCGCGAGTTTCGACGACCTCGTCGGCCAGATCCGCGAAGCCCGACCAACCGCGGTGAACCTGGCAAGACAGGTCGACAGAGTGGATGCAGTCGTGGGTCAGGGCCATGAAGCGGTGCTTGCAGAAGCGACAGTTATCAGGGATGAGGAGCTGGCCGCATCGATCGCGATGGGCGAACTGGGTGCCGACCTGATCGAGTCGCTGGTCGAGCGCCGGCCGATTCGGGCAATGACAATCTGCAACACGGGCGGCTTGGCCAGCGTCGAACGCGGCACTGCTCTGGCTGTCGTCCAGACGCTGCACGAGCGTGGCATCCTCGAAGTCGTCTTGCCTCTCGAGACTCGTCCGCTGCTGCAAGGGGCGCGGCTCACAGCGTGGGAATTGCAGCAGATGGGGGCGCCACACGAGCTGATCGTCGATTCCGCGGGCCCAGCGTTACTCGGGCGGGGTGAAGTCGACGTGGTGCTCGCCGGCGCGGATCGGATTGCCCTGAACGGCGACACGGCCAACAAGATCGGCACATTTTCCCTGGCACTCGGAGCGAGCTACGCGAACGTCCCGTTCCTGATCGTTGCTCCCGAATCCACGATTGACCCGGAGACAGCTACCGGCGACCACATCGAAATCGAGCAACGAGGCGCCTCCGAGGTCATCGGCTTTCGAGATACCCGGTTTGCTCCCGAGGACACCCCATGTCGGAACCCTGCATTCGACGTCACACCAGCCGAACTCATCACGGCAATCGTGACCGACACTCGGGTTGTCAATCCCACTCTCGGCGAGACCGCGGCGTTGCCTGAGACCTGAGCCGCTCACGATGACTCGCTATCACTCTGGCTATCTCCTCTGCGGCGGTCAAGCAATGGAGGTGTTGTCCGACGGTGTGATCGATGTTGAGAACGGGTTGATCACATGGTCTGGCCCAGCCGCGGATGCTCCCGATTCTGGTGGACGGGAGGAGATCCGAGTTCCTGGGCTCCTGATGCCGGCCCTTATCAACGCACACTGCCATACACCGATGGTCTTGTTCCGAGGCGCGGGTGAGGGTTTGCCAGTTGATCGATGGCTCTCGGAGGTCATGTGGCCGCGCGAGTCCAAGCTGACACCGGCTGATGTGCGAGCTGGGATGGCACTCGGCGTGGCCGAAATGCTGACCAATGGAATCGGAACCAGCTCCGAGATGTACTTCCACGCCGACGCGATGGCCGCTGCGGTAGAGGAAGCAAACTTCCGCTCGGTGATCGCCGCTGCGTTCATCGAGGACGAATCATTCGCCGGACTTGGAACGGTCCCGGAACAGATGGAGACGGCAGTCTCGTTCCACGAGCGATGTGCCGGCCGACAGACGGTCTCCGCCGGTCTCGGCCCGCACTCGGCCTATGCCCTCAGCGAAGAAACCCTCGCTTCGATTGGTCGACTGGCCGTCGATCACGACATGTTGGTCCATATTCACGCCGCGGAGTTGCCCGGCGAGAACGACATGGTCGCGTCCATGGGGCCCACCGTGATTCAGGTACTGGATGGTCTGGGTCTGCTGACCTCGAGGACTGTCGTGGCACATGGGATCTGGGTCGATGACGACGACATCGCGATCATGGCCGAGCGGGGCGTCGGGGTTTGCCACTGCCCGGTCTCCAACATGGTCCATGCCATGGGCGTTGCCCCCCTCCAAAGGCTGCAAGCGCACGGCATCGACGTATGTCTCGCAACGGATGGTCCGGCATCTCACTATCGGCTCGATCTCTTCGAGGAGATGCGTTCGGCCCTGAGGATGCACCGGCTTTCGTCGATGGATGCAGGTGCCCTGACGCCCGTCGACGCTCTACGGATGACCACCGAGACTGCAGCATCGGTGCTCGGACTCGATCAGCTCGGTCAACTGCGGGCCGGATTCCGAGCCGACATGGTTCACGTGGACCTCGACCAGCTGTCGTTCGGTCCGATACTCGGCAACGAAGACGTCGTTCCTGCGGTTGTCTGGGGAGGTTCCAGGGCCGCGATTAGCGACGTCTGGGTCGAGGGCTCGCCATCGGTTGTGGACGGGGTTCCGATCGGTGCTCCGGTGCAGGAGCTACGTGCTGAGGTTCAGAGTCGTGCGGCCAGATTGGCGAACCCGTGACCCGATCTGATGAATGCTTCAGCGAGATGGATCCCGATGAGATCATCGAGCTTCTAGGGCTGACACCGCTTGCAGACGAAGGCGGCATGTGGAGCCAGGTGTTGCTGGACGAGTACAGCAGTGCCATCTACTACATGTTGGCTGGTGACGATTTCTCCGCGTTGCATCGGTTGCCTCACCCCGAGATCTACCACTACTACGCGGGCTCGGCGCTCGAGCTTCTCGTACTCAACCCGGATGGCACTGCCACTCGACCCGTTCTAGGGCTCGACCTCGAGGGTGGACAACGACCGGCGGTCATCGTGCCTGGCGGAACCTGGCAGGGGAGCAGACCGCGTGGGGTCTGGTCTTTGGTGGGTACCACGATGGCTCCGGCGTTCACCTTCGATGCCTTCGAACTCGGCGATCGTGTCGAATTGCAGCAGCGCTACCCGAGCGAGGCTGTGGAAATCGAAGCTCTGACGCGCTGAAGTAAAGCATCCTGCGGCCTGGCCGGCGGGTGGGTCCACGAGCCCGTAGCCGATGGCCTGTGGCCGGGTGGCCTGCTCCTTGGAGTACCCGGAATCCCACTCGGAGTACTACGTGTTGCCGTTGAGAGCGCGCTGCTCTTCGGCGGTCGGCTGCCCGTCGATAAGCCGGGAGTTCATCGGGAACATCGATGGTGAACGGAGTGATTGTGATGTCACGGCCCATGTTCGTGGGCTCACCTCGTCGTCGGAACTCAGCCGAGCACGAGGTCGGCGAAGATCGGTAGGGCCATTGCAGGGCCTCCAACCAGGAACTCGGTGATGCAGGTCTCGCGCCACCTGTCGAGTTCTGCTCGGATCTTGTCGGGCGGCCCGACGAGGGCAACATCTTCGACCATCTCAAGTGGGATGCAGGCGGCTGCTTCCTTCTTCTTGCCTTCCAGGTAGAGTTCCTGCACCTTGTCGGCAACATCGGCGTAGCCCATTCGGGCGAATACCTCATAGTGGAAGTTGGCCCCCTTCGCGCCCATCCCTCCGGCGTACAGCGCGAGGAATGGGCGGATCATGTCGGCGCATTCCTCGACATCGTCGCCGGGAATGAGCATCACCGTGGCTGTTACCTCGAAGCGGTCCTTCTTCGTGGGGTCGCCGGAGGCGTCGAACCCTTGCTGGAGGCAGTCGCGGTAGAACTTGTCGTCCTTCGGTGAGAAGAACAACGGGAGCCAGCCATCGCAGATCTCGGCAGAGAGGGCGACGTTCTTCGGGCCTTCAGCAGCGAGGTAGATCGGGATTTCGTTGCGCAGGGGATGCACGGTCGACTTGAGAGGCTTGCCGAGGTTGGCTCCGCCATCGAGCGGCATGTCGTAGAACTGGCCGTGATACTCGACGGGCTCGTCACGGGCGACGATCTTGCGAACGATGTCGACGTACTCTCGGGTCCGCGCCAGCGGCTTGGG
>Ga0209013_10000423_pt1 | contig 37579 bp, 34 predicted proteins | sample Cruoilmetagenom2_FD_187291 | JGI IMG/M metagenome (GOLD analysis project Ga0209013, IMG submission 187291) | Oil polluted marine microbial communities from Coal Oil Point, Santa Barbara, California, USA - Sample 2 (SPAdes) (version 2) | ecosystem: Environmental > Aquatic > Marine > Oil seeps ...
ACAATGCTTATTATACAATGACTTACCTATGGCTTTATCTGTATCTGCATCTATTGGGTTATCCATATTAACATACTTGTCTGGAACTACCCATTCTTCCTGCACAACAGAAGTAAATGAGTATAATGCAAATGCTACAACTCCGATTATTGCTAAAATTTTAAATGTTTTCATTTTTTTCGTTTTTTTTTAATTTTAAGATTTTGCTATTTTGAATAATTTAATAATTAAGTATATAATAATAAACCACATCCCAAATGTTAACACATTAGGTAAAATAAGTATGAATATTGGCGTTTTACTTCTTGGTGACCACATGGTTCTTTGGTCAAAAGTAGATTCATCAACTATTGGTATTCCAATTGGAGCTTTAACTAAAGCTTTTACAGTGCCATAATCGTCACTATCATTTAGAACCACTTCAAAAGTTAAATTTCCATCAACGCCTGGTATCCCATCTTCAATAGGTACAATTATGCTGCCATTTTCGTCTGTGCTATTAAACTCTTCACCAATTTTAAAAGGCATGAATAATCTTTGCACCTGTACATTCAATGATTCACCAACAATTACACTGTCTGTGTTTTTATCTATTAAAGTTGCCGTTATATAATTAATACTGTCTTTGGTAACGAGTTCTGCTTTAATAAGAGCGTCTCTAAAATTAATACTTTTAGAAGCTCTTTTGAACTTATCGTTTCCTTTAAACGAGACAACAATGTTGAACGTATTCGTGGAATCAAGTTTTAGGGTATTAAAATCTTTTATTACGAATCTAGATTCGCCATTCATATTGGTTGTAACTGAACCTAATTTTATTCCCTCATCATCAAACTCATTAGATATTGTTAACTCAATATTTGCAACGTCGACATTCTTTTTATCTATTTTAGAACTAGCTTTTAGGTCAAAATAAACTTCTTCATCCATTATTTTAACATAATCTGCCTTTAATCGAACCTTATTTTTTTTGATATCTTGTGCCTGAATTTCTTGAGTTAACGAAGTGAATAAAAATACACTTAACAATGTGAGAAAAACATAACGGAAGTTGAGTTGATTTTTCATGATTCAGTATTTTTATTTAGTCGTAATTCTTCTTGCTCATCGGCCGTTCTTTGAATTGGGATGACAGGCAAATAACGTACCAGAACTGTAATAATGAGTAAGGCCATTGCCAACGTTCCTATTGTAATTACCCACTCGTGCATACTTGGAAAATAATGTCGCCAGGATTCAGGCACACCTTGTATTGGTAAAAACGGATGTAATAAGGTTGGTGTAACAATAAGGTAACGTTTCCACCATGATCCCACAACAACCATAATACCAATAACAAACATTGGTAATGGTTTCCTTCCTTTTTTAAATAATAACAATAAAATTGGAATTATTAAACCTCCTATTGTAACTAACCAAAATAAGGGTGCATATTCACCTGTAAACAAAACATTTGTATGTGTAATTTCTTCTTTTTTCGAAGTTAATTGAGGTAATAAATATTCATTAACATTAAAATAAAGATATATTAAACAGGTCAATGCTAATAATTTACCTAGTTTATCATAATGATAGTCTGTAATGTAGTCCTCCAATTTATAAGCTCTTTGAATCACATATACAACAGTCACTAATGCTCCAATACCAGCAACAGAAGCACCTGAAATGAAATAGGCTCCCATATTCGTACTATCCCAGCCCACTCTAAATAATGTTGAAAATAACCATGCATCAATTGTTTGTAGCATAAAACCTGCAGGAATAGTTAAAATGGCAATAATTTGAATTGATTTAGATTGGATTGCCTTTTGAGCAATGCTCCCTGTCCAATTAAATGAAAGTTTGCCATACCATTTACTTAACTTCGGTTTAGTTTTATTAAAATGTTTCTTCAATATTGCTAGATCAGGTAATAATGGAAAATATAATAATAATAAGCTAATAACAATATAAGTAGGAATAATGATAACATCCCAAATTATTGGGGACTGCATTCTACCGTGGATGAAAAGATATAACAATCTATCCGGTCTACCCATGTCGATCATAATAGTGATACCGGCCATAATGATGCAAGCAAGAGATATTATTTCAGCTATTCTTACAATTGGTGTTCTCCATGCATTTTTAGTGAGTCTTAAAACCGCAACAGTTACAGTACCCACAAAACTAGTCGCTACAAAAAATACAAAGTTTGAAATATAAATTCCCCACAATGCATAATCATTCATATTGGTTACAACCTGTCCTTTTATAACCTGATCAATATAGGCTATAATTCCTAAAACACTAATTATTACAAGTGTCCAAGTCCAAATAACACCTGCCTTCCCAAATTTTCTTGGTGCTAAATCTTTAATTAATTTGTTGGATGGTTTCATAATTATTCAGGTTTATCAACTGATTCAAATTCTTTATAATCTTTTATTCCATCTTCAAAATCAACTAAACGATCAACAGGAGGCAGATAATATACACTAGGTTTTGTACCTAAGCCTTCCATTAACCTATAACCATCTTTATCTCTTAATAATTTACTTAATCGTACTGATTCTTCTCCATTTGTAACCGTATCTTCATATTTATCTCCAAAATAAAATACGCCATTAGGACAAGCAGTTACACAATGTGGTAATTTATCTTCTTTGATGGCATGCGGACAAAAATCACACTTATCAACGGTTCCAACAATGCTAGGCATACCTGTATATTCAATAGAATTATGACCTTCATGTTGCATTTCCATATTCATGGTAATTTCACTTGCTTCACCATAATCAGGTTCGCTCCAGTTAAAAACTCGAGTTGAATAAGGGCAGGCCGCCATACAGAATCGACATCCAATACAACGTTCATTATCAATTAATACTAAACCGTCTCTTCTTTTAAATGTTGCATCTACAGGGCAGACCGTAACACAAGCAGGATGATCGCAATGCATACATGTTGTAGGCATCCAATATGGTGCTGTATCTTCATCTTCCTGCATTTTATAAACTTTAAGCCAAGCATGGTCTCCAGTAATATAATGATGCTTATTACAAACATCTTGGCATTTTAATGCATTTTTACATTTAGCCAAGTCAATTACCATAACAAACTTCCGGTTTGGCATACCTTCCCTTATATTGTATTTCTCATCCTCATTTATTGAATGATCCATTTCCATAACTTCGGATGAATCCACTTCTATCAAGGTTCCATCAGTAGTCATCAATTCCATTTTATCACCTGAACTGATGTTAGTTTTTGCATTTAATTTGGTAGCAAGTTTTGATAAACCTATACCTCCAATTGCAGTAACCAGACCCAGTTTCAATCCTTTGTCAAGAAATTTACGCCTTGAGTTTTTGTTATTATCTTCCATAATTAAATGCTATTAAAGGAATTTAGATTTTTTTACCTAGCCAACTAAGAAATGACTTATTTGAAATATTTTTTTTAACCACTTTAGACTTATTTAAAGTGCTAACTTTAACCTTAACAGTTGTGCCATCAGGTTTTAATAAGGTTTGATACTCTTCATCTTTTTCAGAAATAGTTGTATCATCTATATTATTATTTCCTAATCCTAGAAAAGGGATAAATAAGCTACCTCCTAATATTGGTAGAAATCCTCTTCTTGATATTTTTTTTCCTTTTCTAGATGTTTTTTTCATAATCTTATAATATTAAAGCAGTAAAACCAAAGATAATTTAGTTTCTCTTGTTTTACTGCTTTTAAGATAATAATTTTAATTAAAAATTATAATTTCTTGTTATATTAAATCCAATTAAGAAATCTCCACCACCTTTCCCAAAAGGTTTAAATTCTCCTGCTCCAAATCCATTATTTTGGTTGAACATGTAATTTTTTTGTGGTACTATTCCATTGTAATTAGTCATAAATATTTGAAATGTATGTGCTGAAGTTCCAAATTCTAGACCTAAACTAATACCAGGAGGAGGATTCTCGCTATAAAACTCTGTAATTGGTTGACTGTAATCGAACATTACAGATGTTTGATCACTTATTTTATAACGTCCACCAAATGCAACAGCAACCATATCATTTCGCATTGAATTTTTTACAACATTATAATGTGAAATACTAGGTGCTATTTGTAAAGACAATTTTGGACTAAAACGTCTGGCAATGATTAGTTGATTGAAATAAGAAAATCTGTCTGAAAGTTCGCCAAATCTAGAGACTTGCTGTGCTCCAGGATATGGAGAAAACTTAGCATCTTTTAGACGAGCATCAATCACAAAATTACCATAGTAAGTAACACTAATTGGCATTTTATTGGAGCGCGTTTGTCTTAACAAACCTACTTTCCAATTAAAATCTTGTAAACGATCAAATTTGGTTGTTCCAAAACCGATAGTTAATCTTTCATGTATGGCATACGATAAACCAATCCGAATATTGGAAGCTCCCCAAAAACCTACTAAATCATTATCGGACACACCTGTTTGACCTTTAATCAAGCCAAATCTATGCGCCATTACAACTTCTAAAGTGTTTTTACTAAACAAAACATTAGTTGGGTTATCGATTAAAGTTGCACTTTCAAAAGCTGGACGTTCTAGTTTTTCTTTTACAATTGTATCCTTAACTTTTTCTTGAGAAAAAGTCGATATAGAAATCAATAAGAAAGCGAAAAATAATATTTTATAAATTTTCATGTCTAATTTCTTTAAGGTTAATTATTTAAAGCTCCTTGATTAATCCAGTCTTTTACCAAATTAATTTTGGCATCTGGCCATTGCGATCCTGGAGGCATTAAGGATACTCCATCAATCCCTAAAAGGGATTTATATAAAGTACTTGCGTCAGCATTTCCAGGTACCACAAATCCATTTAATAGATCATTATAAGAATTTGCATCTCTTAGATCTGGTGGTTCATTTCCACTATGGCATCCAACACATTGTGCCCAAAGCGGAATGATATCGCTTTGATAAGAAACATCCTCTGTTGGAGTGTTTCCTGGATCATCGATGATTACTTCCTCTGGGAAAGCATCATAATAACAAGCGTTTATTACTAAACCCATGATTATCATTAATATAAATTGAAAGAGTTTTTTCATTTTTAAGATTTTAATTTTTTTAATCTTATTTTAAAAGTGCAGATATTAAATCTGCACTTTTAATTTAGTTAGATTAGTTTTCAATTGTCATGGTTAAAAAGTTTGTTTGGCCATGAGCAATTGCAGCATTATTAAATATTGCTAAACCAAAAGGTATTGATTGTCCAGGTGCAAAATCTGCATCTGTAGGATCACCTGTAGTTAATTTTCTTCTAATTTCTAATTGCCATCCAGAACCTGTATGTTTAGCTTTAACTTGTACTTCAGATCTACCATCATTTCCTTGTCCGCCTGGATTAATAATGATACTTGGCATTCTTTTGCTACCAAATCCTTGAGAATAATCAGGATCTCCATTAGGATCAATAGTTGACGCATCAGATAAAGTCAATACACCATCAGCAGCAACCCCTGTAACAGCTACTGCAGTACCATTATCTATTTCTGCTTGTGTAATCCAATAATAATTGTTTCTGTTTTTAATTACATATTTTGGACTACTAAAACCAGTAACTGCATCTGTAAATTTCATACCAGTTGAATATGGTGAAATTCCTTCGTCATTTTTTCTTCCGTTAGCTGTTGCAAAACCATTATCATCTTCCCATTGAACGAAACCATCATCACAAGCTTCAGCCAATGCATGTCTGTCACGTTTCCAATGCCAAAAATCGGTCAATTCACCTTCATTTTTCATATAGTGTCTTGTAACTTTATTTCCAGCATCATCTTCGTCAACTCCAGTTAATGCTAATGATCCATGACAAGTAACTGTACAAGTACCACCTGCGAAACCTTCAGGATTTCCAATAGGGAACATAAAACCAAATTTATCTTCATAAAATTTATCGTTTTTATGATTTGCATATTTATTTTCTTGTTGCCATTTACTAGTTACAGCATTAAAATACCAGGATTGTCTGTCTCTACTATCAGTATCATCTTCCCATTCAAATAAGAGATATAAATTTGTGCCATCATGACCACCTCTCAACGAATATTTATAGCTTTCTCCAGTATAAGGATCCATTAAATCAATAGGCTCTAATGATGTATCAAAATTACTTGAGCCATTTAAAGTAATCATTCTATCTCCTGCTCCTGATACAGTCGCTTTGTTTACAAGTGGTCTGGCTTCATCCCAAACATCATCTATATCTCCATCAAAATTTGGAGCTGTTGTAAATCTTTGAACTAACAATGTGTCAGCACTTTCTCCTACTCCTGAATCTACTTCTACTATCGGAATAAGGGGTTTGTCATCATGCGTACAGTTTATAAAAATTGTAGCAATAATAAATGTTATCGAAAATAATTTCAATGTTCTCATAATATGTAATTTAAAGTTTTTAATATCCATTTATGTTTTAATTCTTGTACAAAATTATGTAACATTTGTTACTAAGAATATGACTTAAATCATGTTATGTTACAAATGTTACTTTGCATATTGTTTAAATGATAAACAATAATAAAATGAAGAATTATTGTATGAGTTAAGAGACCAATACTATTTATATTGTAGAGATTAGTAAAAAAAAGCTCTGAATCTTTACCTAGGATAAAAAATCAAAGCTTTTTTGTTTTCCTGAATCTTAATAGCTCAAGAAATTTATTTATTTTAGTTTATAGTTAGTTTTAGTTTTGTAACGCTTGTATTGAGTTATTAAGTAATGCTCTGGCATAAGTTGGGTTGTGCACGCCATTACTATGGTCGTAATACACAAATTTATAGTTCCAGTATGCGTCTGCAACATCTTTGGGATAATCAACATCATATACTAAATTACCCTCTGCATCAAGAAGTCCTTCAGCTTCAAATAATACTTCAAGTTCATTCATTAGCCCAGTAATTTCAGTTTGTAAATTGTTCATTAAAGACTCGCCGTCAGAGTGACAAGTAGTACAAGCTGTAAATGTACGTGACATAGAGTGCAATCCGTCTTCGTCAGCACTATTAGGTTCTCCCATGTGGCAACTTACACAGGATGCACCATTTCTATGTGTAGAAGAAACTGCTGCAGGGTATTCAATATCTCCGGCAATTTCGGCACCATAAATACCTTCAAGCATAATAGATTGTGCGCCATAATGTGGGCCATAACGATTAGGGACTTCAATCAATCCATCCTCGTCAGCATCAAGTCTAGGTATTGTTCTTGGCTGGTGACACGTAATACAAACATTACTTTTGTCTCCATAATCTATTACATAGTCTTCATTAACTTTTCTTAATGGAACAGGATCAAAATTTCTCAAGGCATAATCGTAGCCATCATTTTCAAAGTCAAATGTTTCATGATTATCATGACAGGCTGTACATGATATAGCCGTTGGACTGCTGTAAGGTGCAACTTGAATTTCGCCAGTTGTAATGTAATCTATATATCCTTCATTTGAATGACATTCAGCACAACCTGCTCCGCCACCAAAATTAGCATATTCAGCTAAAGTTTGTCCCGTATACATAATTGTTTGAATTGCATGACCAGATAAGGCATAAGACGCTTCAATAGGCTCTCTATGCTCGTTGGAGTGACAAGTAATACAAGAACCTGCACCAAGCCCGTCTGTTCCGTCTGTTCCGTCTGTTCCGTCTGTTCCGTCAACTCCATCAACTCCATTTATACCATCGGCTCCTGCTGGGCCAACAATTTCGTCGGAAGTACACTGCATAAATAACATGCTTGAAGCCGCTATCATCACATAACTTATTAATTTTAATTTTTTCATAAGGAAAGTATTAAATATGTATTCGTTAAAATTTAGAGTAAAATTATGTAACAAATGTTACTCAAAACATGATTTAAATCATGTTTTAAAAAATAATAGATACCCTTAATTTTGCATGAAATTCAATTATTAATTATAACAGTATATTCATTTTTTTATCTTTAAATATTTACAATTGTTGATAAGTTTGATATACAGATTAAGATAATTATTATTAATTTTAACGTTCTTGCTTACTAAGAAAAATACCTTTATGTACTTAATTTTTGATACCGAAACTACAGGCTTACCAAAGCGTTGGAATGCTCCAATTACCGATACCGATAATTGGCCTCGTTGTATCCAAATTGCTTGGCAACTACATGATGAATTAGGGAATTTGATCGAGCATCAAGATTATTTAGTGCAACCCGAAGGGTTTAATATTCCTTATGATGCTGAAAAAATTCATGGTATCTCCACCGAATTGGCAAAAGAACAAGGTATCTCTCTAAACAAAGTTTTAGAAAAATTTAATGAAGCATTAAACAAAACCAAATATATTGTCGGTCAAAATGTAACATTCGATCTCAATATTATGGGTTGTGAATTTGTTAGGGAAAACACTGCAAGCCAACTACAAGAACTTCCTGTGTTAGATACATGTACTGAACATACAGCAACGTTATGCAAGCTTCCAGGAGGGCGTTATGGTAAATTTAAATTACCTACACTAACCGAACTACATCAATATTTATTTAATAAAACATTTAACGATGCACATAATGCAACTGCTGATGTTGAAGCCACTACACGTTGCTTTTTTGAATTGATAAGAAGAGAAGAATTCTCAAAAGAACAGTTAGATGTTCAACCCGATTATTTTAAAAATTTCTCCGAAGCTAATCCAAAAGAAATTCAACTTATAGGGTTAAAGCATATTAATCTTAAAAAAGAAAGCGAAAAAATAAATGCAAGGCTTCAAAAAGAACAAGAAAAAGTTGTTTCATTTGAAGATGTAAAAGATGATATTTCAGAATTAATTGATACCAATTTTGTGCATTTACATAATCATTCTCAATTTTCTGTACTACAATCAACAATTAGTATTAAGGATTTAGTTGCAGCATCTGCTAATAATAAAATGCAAGCTGTTGGACTAACCGATCATGCTAATATGATGGGAGCCTTTCATTTTGTAAAAGCAGTAACCGCTCATAATAAGACTATAAAAGAAAAAAATTCTCTTGCTGTTAAAAAAGGTGTAGCGCCAACATTAAAAGAAGTGAAACCAATATTAGGCTGTGAATTTTTTGTTTGCGAAAATCATTTGGATAAATCTCATAAAGACAATGGATACCAAATCGTTTTATTAGCAAAAACTAAAAAAGGATATCACAATTTGGCAAAACTATCTTCGCATGCTTATACAAATGGATTTTATTATGTGCCTCGAATCGATAAAAAACTCATAGAAGATTACAAAGAAGATCTTATTGCTTTAACAGGAAATTTATATGGCGAAGTACCTAGTAAGGTTTTAAATATAGGCGAAAAACAAGCCGAAGAAGCGTTGCTTTGGTGGAAAGTACAATTTGGCGAAGATTTGTATATCGAATTAATGCGACACAATCAAGAAGATGAAAATCGTGTTAATCCTACTTTAATAAAGTTTTCCAAGGCACATAACGTTAAACTTGTAGCAACAAATAACACCTATTATATAGAGAAAGAGGATGCTAATGCACACGATATATTATTATGTGTAAAAGAAGGCGAAAAACAGGCAACGCCAATTGGTCGTGGTCGTGGTTATCGATATGGCTTACCAAATCAGGAATATTATTTCAAGTCTTCTAACGAAATGAAGAGCCTCTTTAAAGATGTTCCTGAAGCTATTACCAACATTCAAGACATTGTAAATAAAGTAGAATCTTATCAATTAACAAGAGATGTGTTACTCCCAAAATTTGATATTCCTAATGATTTTGAAAATGAAGATTCTTACTTAAAGCATTTAACTTTTTTAGGTGCAAAAAAACGTTATGGAGAAATTACATCAGATTTACAAGAACGCCTTGATTTCGAATTGAATGTCATAAAAAATACTGGATATCCAGGTTATTTTTTAATTGTTGAAGATTTTATTAGAGAAGCTCGAAACATGAATGTGTCTGTAGGTCCAGGTCGTGGTTCAGCAGCAGGATCTGTAGTTGCTTATTGCCTTTGGATTACAAATATAGATCCAATTAAATACGATTTACTTTTTGAGCGTTTCCTTAATCCAGATCGTGTGAGTATGCCCGATATCGATATCGATTTTGACGATGAAGGTCGTGGTCTTGTTATGGATTATGTAATTAATAAATATGGAAGTAATCAAGTTGCACAAATTATTACTTACGGCACAATGGCAGCAAAATCTTCAGTTCGAGATACTGCTAGAGTATTAGATTTACCACTAAATGAAGCCGATAGAATTGCAAAATTAATTCCTACAATGTCTAAACTAAATAAAATATTTGGTCTAGATGAAAAAGAATTGCGCTCCAAATTTAGAGCCGAAGATTTAGATAAAGTAAATCAACTTTTAAATATTGCAGATGGTGAAGATCTTGAAGCAGAGACCATAAATCAAGCAAGAAAGTTAGAAGGTTCTGTCCGCAATACAGGAATCCATGCTTGTGGAGTTATTATCACACCAAGTGATATTACCAATTTTGTTCCAGTGGCAACAGCTAAAGATTCCGATTTGTATGTCACTCAATTTGACAACTCTGTCGTTGAAGATGCAGGGCTTCTTAAAATGGATTTTCTTGGCTTAAAAACCTTAACTTTAATCAAAGACACAGTAAAAATTATTAAAGCAAAACATGATATTTTGCTTGATCCTGATAGTTTCCCTTTGGACGATGAAAAGACGTTTGAATTATTTCAAAAAGGAGAAACTGTAGGTATATTTCAATATGAATCTGCAGGAATGCAAAAGCATTTAAAAGATTTAAAACCATCTGTGTTTGACGATCTTATTGCTATGAATGCTTTATATCGTCCTGGACCCATGGAATACATCCCAAGTTTTATTAAAAGAAAACATGGTGACCAAGATATAGTTTACGACCTTCCTATTATGGAAGAAAGCCTTAAAGAAACTTATGGTATTACCGTATATCAAGAGCAAGTAATGTTACTATCTCAAAAGTTGGCTAATTTCTCTAAAGGTGATGCCGATGTATTAAGAAAAGCCATGGGGAAAAAGATTTTCGCTCTACTCGAAAAGCTAAAACCTCAATTTTTAGATGGTGGAGAAACTAATGGGCATCCGCGTGAGGTGTTAGAAAAAATTTGGAAAGATTGGGAAGCTTTTGCAAGCTATGCATTTAACAAATCACATTCAACTTGTTATGCATGGATTGCCTACCAAACTGCATATTTAAAAGCACATTATCCAGCCGAATATATGGCAGCAGTTTTGTCTAATAATATGAACGATATAAAATCGGTTACATTTTTTATGGAAGAATGTAAACGCATGCGTTTAAATGTACTTGGTCCGGATGTTAATGAATCGTATTACAAATTCTCAGTAAATAAAGATAATGCAGTACGTTTCGGAATGGGAGCTATTAAAGGCGTTGGTCATGGTGCTGTAAAAACTATTGTTAACAAAAGGAAAGAAGAAGGGAATTATAAGTCTATATTCGATTTAACAAAACGCATAGATTTACGAGCTGCTAATAAAAAAGCTTTTGAGAACTTAGCACTTGCAGGAGGATTCGATTGCTTTAAAGACACACATCGTGCGCAATATTTTCATAAAGATGGAGATGACCTTAACTTTTTAGAAAAGGCAATTAAATATGGTAGCAGACATCAAGAAAATGAAAATTCTGCTCAAGTGAGTTTGTTTGGTGATTCAAGCGATGTCCAAATTGCCGAACCTCAAGTACCACCTTGTGAAGAATGGGGAACTATGGAAAAACTTGCACAAGAAAAGGAAGTTGTTGGCATCTATATTTCTGGTCATCCACTCGACGATTTTAAAACTGAAATGAACACGTTCTGTAATGCTACAGTTGCTATGTTTAATAATTTAGAATCTTATATTAACAGAGAACTCACTTTTGGTGGCGTGGTTACTGACGTACAACATAGAATAAGCCGGCAAGGTAAAGGATGGGCTCTATTTACGGTTGATGATTATACAGATAGTTTTGAATTTAGAATTTTTGGCGAAGAGTATTTAAAACATAGACACTTTTTAATGAAAAATAACTTTATTTATGTTCGTGCTTTTATAAGGGAAGGTTGGGTAAATCGTGATACCGGTAAAAAAGGCGACCCTCGACTACAATTTAACAGCTTCCAATTACTACATGATGTCATGGATAATCTTGCTAAAAAGTTATCGATACAAATAAATATTGATGATTTAAAAGAAGAAAGAATAAAAACATTAAAAGAGTTATTACATCTACATAAAGGCAATCAATCTTTAAATTTTGTAGTATATGATAATGACGAAAGTATTAAGCTACAAATGCTTAGCAGGAAGCAAAAAGTGAAAATATCACAAGAACTACTAGACGAGTTAGTTTTAGAAGAAGTAAAGTTTAAGTTGAATTAAATGTTAAATCAAAACCCTTTCCCTTCCTTAACCACAAAACGTTTACTCTTAAGACAACTTAAAACAACAGATAAAAAAGCAGTTTTTAAGATTAGGTCTAATAAAGTAGTTTATAAATTCATTGCCAAAGAAACATTTAAAAAAATAGAAGAAGCCCAATTATTTATAACAAAAATAAAAAAAGGGATTACCAATAAAGAGCATGTGTTTTGGGCAATAACCTTAAAAGAAACTCAAGAACTTATCGGCACTGTTTGTTTATGGAATTTTTCTAAAAATAGATTAATTGCTGAAGTTGGTTATGAATTGCATCCAGATTATTTTAAACAAGGCATAATGAATGAAGCCTTACAAAGTGTGATTAAATTTGGATTCGAATCATTAAAACTAAACACTATTGAAGCATTCACTCATAAAAACAATGAAGCTTCCAAAACACTTTTAATCCGAAATAACTTTAAACTAGATGCTAATAGAATAGATAAAGGATTCCCTAACAATATCGTTTATATCCTTTCAAAATAATTTGTTAGATTTTAATCTGCCTATCGATTTGCTGCTCAAGTGAAATAAACGTCTCGGTTCTAGAAACCCCTTTTATAGATTGAATTTCTTTGTTTAACACATGCATTAAATGCTCATTGTCTTTACACAACACTTTTATTAAGATACTCCAATTACCAGTAGTATAATGGCACTCTAAAACTTCAGGGATTTTTTTAAGTTGCTTAACAGCTTGTGGATTACTAACAGCTTTATCTAAAAATATGCCAATAAAAGCCATTGTAGTATATCCTAAAACTTTTGGATTAATAATAAATTTTGAGCCAGAAATGAGATTAGAAGCTTCAAGTTTACGTAACCGCTGGTGAATAGCAGCCCCCGAAATACCAACTTGACGTGCAATTTCAAGAATTGGAGTTCTAGCATCTAACATTAAAGCTCTAAGTATCGTTTTATCTATACCATCGATAAATAAACTTTGATTTGTAACTTTCATGACTTAATAAAATTAGAATTAAAACATAAAAATACTAAAACGCTTTTAAAGTGTAATGAAAACCTTTAAAATTAGACATATTTGCATCAAAAATGAGATTTTAGTACGGTTTTATCAGAAAATATTAAATATTTAATACATTATAGCCTAAATATGGCACTTCTTTCTCACTAAATAAAATACCATACTCTTTTAATTCTTTTAAAATTGGAGTATAAACTTCTTTTGAAATTGGAATTTGAACACCTGGAGTTTTTATTTTACCATTTAATATTGATAGTGTTGCCATTGCAACTGGTAAACCAACAGTTTTTGCCATAGCCGTATAAGTTTGATCCTGACCAATTGTAACCATTGTGGAGTCTATTTGATGTGTTTTACCATTCAGTTTATAACCAAATTTATGATACATCACAATCATATCTTTATCATCTTGGCTAAGTGTCCAACTATCTATTAAGATTTTCTGAAGAATTTGTGCAGGTGTTGCTTTTTTAAGTTCAACCATTTTTGTTGAACTAAATACATCTAGTTCTTCTAATTTTTCCCAAATAATATCATCCTGATCTATCTTTAAACAATGTCTAAATTTCAATTCAACAGAATCCGTTGGGCTGTACGGCAAAAAAGCATTTACAAAATCTCGGTAGCTCATATTTTCACTATCATCGATAGTATAACTGTCATCTGTCATTCCTAACTGCACAAAAGTGTTCCAAGCTCTACTAAAGCCAACACGACGTATTGTTCCTCGGTATAGTGTTTTAACATGATTGAGACCATAAGCATTTTGGTATTTTAAAGAGTCACGATTGGCATAACCTTCAAAACGACCATAACCTTCAATCTCTAAAAATTCTGTCCTTCTAAATAACCGATTATACGGAATGTATTTGTACTTGTCTTCTTGCAAAAATTTCGCTGCTCCACCTTGTCCAGCTACTACTACATTTCTAGGATTCCAGGTAAATTTATAATTCCATAAATTATTGTCGCTTTCTGGTGCAACTAATCCACCAGTAAACGATTCAAATAAAATAAGTTCACCTCCATTATCCCGAATCTTATCAATTACTTGCATTGCACTCATATGGTCAATGCCAGGATCTACGCCAATTTCATTCATGAAAATAAGCCCTTTAGCTTTAACAGCATCATTTAAAGCTTGCATTTCTGGGCTTACATAAGATGCTGTTACCATATTTTTATTATAAGTAATGCAATCTTTTGCAACATCAACATGAAAACGAGCTGGAAGCATAGAGACAACAATATCTGCATCTTGAATTGCTTTTATTCGAGAGCTTTCGTTAAAAACATCAAGAGAAATCGCTTGGGCATTCATATGGCTACCAATGCTTTTTTGTGCAAGTTCTACATTAATATCACCAACGGTAATATATAACTCTTCAGAAGTAGATTTATCTAATAAATATTTTACAAGGTAAGAAGTGGACTTCCCTGAACCAATAACTAAAATCTTTCTCATATTAAATTTTGTTGAGTAAATTTGTTAGCACGAATGTAATAAATTGATACTATTTTAAACACTGAAAATATAAATTTATATGAACAAAAAAATATTAGTCATAGCTTCTCTATTGGGACTATTAAGTATAGCTTTTGGAGCTTTTGGAGCTCATGGATTAAAGGCTTTAATATCATCTGAAGCGCTACAAACTTTTGAAACTGGAGTTAGATATCAAATGTATCATGCATTAATGCTTTTATTTATAGGTAGTACTGTATTAATTAAACAAAAAACAAAAAATATTCTATTCTATTTAGTTATTATAGGCGTACTATTGTTTTCAGGCTCAATCTATGGTTTAGCTACAAATAACCTAACAAGCTTCGATTTTAAAACTATAGGTTTTATTACACCAATTGGAGGGTTATTACTTATTATGTCATGGTTACTATTGTTGATAAACTTTATAAAAATGAAGTCCAAATAATTATAATTTTAAATGTTATCTTTAAAATAATGTTTAATTTTGTGATATAAAACAACACAATTAATTATGGTAGATTATACCCAAACTACGAAATCGATTTCGTTAGAACAATATGGTATTAAAAATGCGAAAGTAAACTATCAATTATCTTCCAGCAAACTTCATGATGTTACAATAGCAAAAGGTCAAGGTATAGAAACCTCTACTGGAGCGTTAGCTGTTAATACAGGTGAGTTTACTGGTCGTTCTCCTATGGATCGGTTTATTGTTAAAGACGATATCACAAATGACAAAGTTTGGTGGGGCGAAATTAATATTCCTTTTGAACGTGAAGCCTTTCAAAAGTTATATAATAAAGTCGTTGACTATTTATCTGGAAAAGAAGTTTTTGTAAGAGACAGCTATGCCTGTGCAAACAATAATTACAAAACAAATATTCGTATTATAAATGAGCTTCCTTGGAGTAACATGTTTGCTTATAATATGTTTTTAAGACCTACTGAAAAAGAATTAGAAAACTTTGAGCCAGAATGGATTGTTGTAAATGCTCCTAGTTTTATGGCTATACCAAAAGAAGATGGCACAAGACAACACAATTTTGCGATTTTAGATTTTACTAAAAAAATAGCTTTAATTGGAGGTACTGGCTATACAGGAGAAATTAAAAAAGGAATCTTTTCAGCTTTAAATTTTATATTACCTGTTTTTAAAAACACCTTACCTATGCATTGTAGCGCAAATGTAGGTGAAGATGGAGATACATCTATTTTCTTTGGCTTATCAGGCACAGGTAAAACCACACTTTCTACAGATCCAGAACGCAGCTTAATAGGTGATGATGAGCATGGTTGGACTAATGAAAATACTGTTTTTAACTTTGAAGGCGGATGCTATGCTAAAGTAATTAACCTTTCTAGAGATAGTGAGCCAGAAATATATGATGCTATTAAAAAAGGTGCTATCCTTGAAAATGTTATTGTGAATAAAAATGGTCTTGTCGATTTTGAAGACACCTCTATAACACAAAATACTAGAGTTAGCTACCCTATATATCATATAGATAATATTCAATTACCATCAATTGGAGAAAATCCAAAAAATATTTTCTTTTTAACAGCAGATGCGTTTGGTGTACTCCCTCCAATTTCAAAGTTAACACCAGGACAAGCGGCATATCATTTTATATCTGGTTATACTGCTAAAGTTGCTGGAACAGAAGCAGGAATTAATGAACCTTTGCCAAGTTTCTCAGCATGTTTTGGAGCTCCTTTTATGCCATTACATCCTACTAAATATGCCGAAATGTTAAGCAAAAAAATGCAAGACGCTGGTGTAACTGTATGGTTAGTTAATACAGGTTGGACTGGAGGTCCTTATGGAGTTGGTAACAGGATGAAGCTTAAATATACAAGAGCTATGATTACTGCTGCAATGAATGGAAGTTTAGAGGAAGCTAATAAAAATAATTACCATAATCACTCAGTATTTGGTGTTGCCCAACCAAGAACATGTCCTAATGTGCCAACCGAAGTATTGAGTCCTAGTAGTACTTGGGATGATAAAGAATGGTATTATGAAACAGCAGACAAGCTAGCAAATTCTTTTAGAAAAAACTTCAAGCAATTTGAAGAATTTGCAAATGATGAAATTATGGCTGGAGCACCAAATGTGAGATAATAAAATTTAGAAACTATAATTAAAAAAGGGCGATTTAATTAATTAAATCGCCCTTTTTTATGAAGGAATTATTAATCTATTTTTTTTTAGAATTTACTTTATCGATATATTTTTCTAAAGCCATGGTCATAGAAGGTGTTTCTGGGGTAGGTGCAGCAATATCCACTCTCAATCCTCTATTTTCTACAGCTTTAATGGTAGTGTTTCCAAAAACTGCTATACAAGTATTATTCTGTTTGAAATCTGGAAAATTGTGAAACAAAGAATCTATCCCTGAAGGGCTAAAAAATACTAAAATATCATAGTAAACATCAGCTAAATCCGATAAATCGCTAATTACAGTTTTATAGAATGTAGCTTGTTTCCAATTAACACCAAGGTCATCTAAAATACTAGGGACTTCAGGTTTAAGCTTATCGGTAGTTGGTAGTAAAAAAGATTCTTCTTTATACTTTTTTATTAAAGGTGTAAGCTCACTAAACGTACGTTTTCCAACATAGATTTTACGCTTTCTATACACCACATATTTTTGCAAGTAAAATGCTACAGCTTCCGATTGACAAAAATATTTCATAGTGTCTGGAACTTTAAAACGCATTTCTTCTGCTACTCTAAAAAAGTGATCTACCGCATTTCTACTTGTAAGTATTATTGCTGAATAATTATTTAAATCTACTTTTTGTAATCTGATTTCCTTACATGGAACTCCTTCAACATGTATAAACGGTCTAAAATCAATTTTTACACGCTGTTTTTGTTGAAGATCAAAATAAGGAGAATTTTCTACTTTAGGCTCAGGTTGAGAAACCAAAATTGTTTTCACTTTCATGTGGTATCTTACTGTTTTTAAATCTCACACATAGAACATCTAAAGCAATCTTTCACATAAAAAAGAAGTGTTATTTTAAGATGTAACATAGTTCGATTTGTTGTTTTCTCTTATAATCGCTAGCTTATAAATTCATATAAAATTATATAAGGTGCGATTTCGAGAGCGCAAAGATACAAAATAAAATAAAATAAGTTATTTAAAATTAACTTTTGATGCATTTTAAAAGAGGTTATAAACCCTACTAAATTTATTATAAGTAATAAAACAATGGCAGTATAAATTATTGCTTTAGAAGGTTGCACTGCATAAATTAATATAATATTAATAGGCAAAAGGACTAAGCCTATATAATTTTTAAAATTAGTTTTTTGAAAAACATACGAATCGATTAATGCATCTATTTCAAAAAGACTTCCTATTAAGCGTTCTAATAATACTTTAATCAAAATTAATGCACCAATTCCTATAACTAGTTTTAAAAATAAAATTAAATCGAAAGCAATAAATTCATAAAGTGTACTATACCAAATAAAGAAGAATATAGCTAACGATATAATTAAGTTTAAAAATAAAAATCCATCAAACTGATCAATAAATTTTTGATCTCTAGAGTAAATTTTTAAATATTTAGAATTTCCAATAACCCATAAAAAATCATTAAATCTATTAGAAAAAGTAACTTTTGTAAAAGCTAAAATGCCAAGGCATAAAACAATTAAAATTGTAAACCACTCGTTAGATATTAATTCTCGTAACATATTCGCTAAATTATGAAGAATAATCTATAAAATTAATCCTGCAAATAACTTACTTTTGCTAAAATTATTTTTTTAATGAAGGACGCTATTGTTATAATACCTACGTTTAATGAGATTGAGAACATCGAAGCTATTATTAAAGCTGTATTTAGCTTAGAGAAAAAATTTGATATTCTTGTCGTAGATGATAATTCGCCCGATTTAACTTCGCTTAAAGTTAAAGAATTACAAAATGAGTTTCAAGGAAGATTATTTTTAGAAACCAGACAAGAAAAATCTGGGCTTGGCACTGCATATATCCATGGATTTCATTGGTGTTTAAAGCATAATTATAATTATATATTCGAGATGGATGCCGATTTTTCGCATAATCCCTCTGACCTTATAAAACTATATAATGCTTGCCATGTTGATAATGCTGATGTATCTATTGGCTCTAGATACATAAAAGGTGTAAATGTGGTTAATTGGCCAATGGGAAGAATAATTTTATCTTATTTAGCTTCTATTTATGTTCGTGTTATTACCGGAATGAAAATACATGACACTACTGCAGGATTTGTGTGTTATAAAAGAACTGTTTTAGAACATATAAATCTTGATAAAATTAAATTTGTAGGTTATGCATTTCAAATAGAGATGAAATTTAAAGCCTATTTAAAACATTATAAAATTGTTGAAATTCCTGTAATTTTTACCGATAGAACAAAAGGAGAATCAAAATTGAGTGGCGGTATAATTTCTGAAGCCATATTTGGAGTCATTACTATGAAGTTTAAAAGTTTGTTTGGGAAAAAAGAATATGAAGAATAATAAAGTGCTTATTAAAAATGCTAGAATAGTTAATGAAGGCACTGTTTTTAATGGTGACATCCTTATAGAAAATGAATACATAAAAAAAATTGCAGATTCTATTAGCGTGAAATCTTCAAGTACAATAGTTTTTGATGCCGAGAATAATTATGTTTTTCCAGGCGTTATAGATGATCAAGTTCATTTTAGGGAGCCTGGTCTAACACATAAAGCAAATATAGAAACCGAATCTAGAGCAGCAATAGCTGGTGGCATTACCTCATTTATAGAAATGCCTAACACCATTCCACAAACTACAACAATTGAAAAATTAGAGGATAAATTTGAAATTGCTTCAAAAACTTCTCATGCTAATTATTCATTTATGTTTGGTGGCACTAATGATAATTTAGAAGAAATATTAAAATTAGACGCAAAAAAAGTTGCTGCTTTAAAATTGTTTTTAGGTTCATCCACTGGAAATATGCTTGTAGATAACCCTGAAGTTTTAGAAAAAATATTTTCGAGCACAAACTTACTTATTGCAGTGCATTGTGAAGACGAATCAACAATTCAAAAAAATCTAGATCAACATATAAAGCAATTCGGCGAGGATATCCCAATAAAATATCATCCTGTTATCAGAAGCGAAGAAGCTTGTTATTTATCTTCATCAAAAGCTATAGCGCTTGCAAAAAAAACTGCGGCGAGATTACATGTATTTCATGTTTCAACTGGAAAAGAAACCGAATTATTTTCAAACAAAATTCCTTTAAAGAATAAAAAAATTACTGCCGAAGTTTGCATTCACCACCTTTGGTTTATCGATGAAGATTACGAAAAAAAAGGAACATTAATTAAATGGAATCCAGCAGTAAAAACCAGAAACGATAGAGAACAACTCTGGGAAGCTCTACTTGATGATAAAATTGATGTTATTGCTACCGACCATGCTCCTCATACTATTGCTGAAAAAGAAAATGTCTATACTAAAGCACCATCTGGAGGACCTTTAGTACAGCATGGTTTAGTCGCCATGTTAGAAGCTTATCATAATGGTAAAATTACGGTTGAGAGAATAGTAGAAAAAATGTGTCATAATCCTGCAATATTATTTCAAATTGAAAAAAGAGGATTTATAAAAGAAGGCTATTTTGCAGATTTAGTTATAATAAACCCTAATAACCCATGGACTGTAAAAAAAGAAAACATCCTATATAAATGTGGCTGGTCTCCTTTTGAGAATACAACATTTAAGTCTAGAATCACACATACGTTTGTAAATGGAAGTTTAGTTTATAAGAATTTTAAGTTTTGTAACGTTAAAGCTGCAAAGCGATTAACTTTTAACAGATGATGAAACAACTTAAATATATCTTATTAATAGTATTAATTATTTCTTGTAAAAATAATAGTATTAATAAACCAAAAAAACCAGATAATCTTATTCCAAAAGACACAATGGTTGAAATTTTATACGACATTTCACTTGTTAGTTCAGCTAAAGGTGTAAATAAAAAGTTATTGGAAAACAAAGGTCTAATCCCTGAAGATTATATTTATAAAAAGCACAATATTGACAGCTTGCAATTTGCTTTAAGTAATGAATACTATGCTTTTAATTTAGATACTTACGAGGATATTTATAATAGTGTGAAGTTAAAGCTCGAAAAAGATAAAAACCATTTTCAAGCAATTATTAAAGCAAAACAAAAAGAAAAAGATTCTTTAAATAAAATAAAGAGGAAACAGGATTCTTTAAATAAAAGAAAAAACAGAAAAGAAAATATGCGAAAAAGAGATTCTATTTTTGTGCGTCCAATAAAAAAAATTGACACGTCTGAGATATCGATTCGTCAATAGGTGTAAATTTAAATTTTAAATCAGCAATAACTTTTTTATTACTATAATTAAACTTTTTAGATAGATTGCTAGCAAGTTGCTTAGTAAGTTTTCGACGCTTCCTACTTACAAAATAATTTAACCAATCTAAACGCCAAGCAACTTGTAAATGCCAATTTAAAGCCTCTTTTTTTGGAGGCTTAACATTAAGATTTTGTGCTGCTTTTAATGCAAATTCTTTAAAAGATATGTTTTCAGAAATTAAGATATAGCGTTCATTTTTTATTGTGCTATCCATAAGCTGTGTCATTGCTGCAATAACATCAATAATATCAACATATCCAGTAACACCTGTTGTGTAATGTGATAATCCTTTATTAATTTTTTTAATCAAACTCCCACTACTCGTATTCCAAAAACCTGGACCAAAAATAAAGCCTGGATTTACAATAACAGCATCCAGTCCTTCATTAACACCTCTCCACACTTCTATTTCGGCACCATATTTAGTTATAGCGTAAACGCTATGATCGTCATCTGGAATCCAATTTGTATTTTCTGTAATAATAGTTTCATTTAATTCTCCTTGACCAATAGCTGAAATAGAACTTACATAGCATAATTTTTCAATGTCATGAGTAAGACATAAATTGACAATATTGGCAGTGCCTTCAATATTAATGCGTCGTAAGGCATAGTAATCGTTAGGATCGAAAGAAACTAAAGCAGCACAGTGATACACATTAGCAACCTCTTTAAATGCTTTTGTTAAAGCCGGAATATCATTGAGATGAGCTTCAACCCATTCAATTTGTGAAAAAAGTTCATCAACTTGAGTTGTATAATATGAAAATACATGTTTAGCAGCATCTATTTTTTTTTTCGATCTATAAGTGGCTCTAACTTTATGGCCTTTTTTAACCAGCTCAAAAAGTAAATGGCTGCCAACTAACCCTGTTCCTCCTGTAACTAAAATCATAAGACCAAATTAATGATTTTTATTTTCTCATCATTAAAGTAAACAATTATCTTTGCTCAAATTATAATTGAAAATGTCTAAAAATTTTATTGCAGAGTTAGCTTGGCGAGAATTGATACATGATGTTATGCCTGGAGCCGAAGAACATTTAATGGAGCAAATGCGAAGTGCTTATATTGGTTTCGACCCTACAGCCGATTCATTACATATTGGTAATTTAGTTCCAATAATGCTTTTAGCACATTACCAACGTTGTGGACATAAACCTGTAGCATTAGTTGGTGGTGCAACTGGTATGATTGGTGACCCTTCAGGGAAATCTAATGAGCGTAATTTATTAGACGAAACTACATTGCGTCACAATCAAAATGCAATTAAAAATCAACTTGCACACTTTTTAGATTTTGAAAGTAATGCCGATAATGCAGCTATATTAGTCAACAATTACGACTGGATGAAAGACATTTCTTTTCTTGATTTTATTCGTGATGTTGGTAAACATATTACAGTAAATTATATGATGTCTAAAGATTCGGTGAAAAATAGAATTTCATCCGAATCTACTGAAGGTATGAGCTTTACTGAGTTTACTTACCAATTAGTACAAGGTTACGATTTTTTACATTTATATAGAGAAAACAATTGCACCATCCAAATGGGCGGAAGTGACCAATGGGGAAATATAACAACAGGAACCGAATTGATTCGTCGTATTGGAAATGGTAAAGGGTTTGCTATTACATGCCCTTTAATTACTAAAAGTGACGGCTCTAAATTTGGCAAGTCTGAAGGTGGTAATGTATGGCTAGATGCTAACAGAACCTCTCCATATAAATTTTATCAATATTGGTTGAATTCTAGCGATGAAGAAGCTAAAAAATATATTAAAATTTTCACGTTTTTAACTCAAAAAGAAATTGCTGTATTAATAAAAGAACATCAAGAAACACCTCATCTTCGCTTACTACAGAAGCGTTTGGCAAAAGAAATAACAACTATGGTGCATTCTAAAGATCATTTTGAAAATGCTGAGAAAGCCTCAAATATATTATTTAGTAAATCATTTAAAAATGACATCCAAACTCTTGATGAAACTACCTTTTTAGATGTATTTGAGGGTGTGCCACAAGCTGAAATATCTACAACAGATTTTAACAATGGGCTAGATATGATTGCTGCTTTAGCTGCTAAAACAAATTTTTTAGCCTCAAATGGTGAAGCGAGACGTGCTTTGAAAGAAAATTCAATTTCTGTAAATAAAGAAAAAGTAAACGATGCCTATTTAATTTCTACTGAAGATTTAATTAACAACAAGTACATTATATTAAATAAAGGCAAACGAAATACTTACATTATTAAAATTGTATAAAATTGACGAAGTCCAGCTATTATTAAGGTAATAACCAGACTTCTAAAAAACTAACCAACCTAACTTTTCTTTTTCAATAGAATTAATCCATATATTTTAGGTCTTCCCAATTTTTGTCGCCTTTTTCTTGTAAACCTTTCACATTATTTTTTAACCAAAGTTCTAATGTATTTGTTCCCCATGCATTATAGAATAAATAGAGTTTTCCATCTCTAATTTCAAACGTTTCTGGGTTAATACTAACCTTTTCTCCTTTTTCTGCAATAGCGTAAGCACAATAACCTCCATATTGTGGTATATATTTATGTGGTGAGATCTTAAAAATATCTAAATTATTTTGTGTAAAAAACTTAAATTTTACACCATTAAATTCTACAGTAAAATTTTTGCTCCCTTCAATAGCTTCATTATTAAAATACGCTACAACATCATATCCATTAGCTACAAATCCTTTCTTTATATTGTAATCTATTTGCTGAGCATACGTTGATGATATGCTTACTAAAAAGATAATTAATAGTGCTCTCATTTAAAATAGTTTTAGTTTGATAAGTAAGTCGAAAAAGGAAAGATTAATTACAATCCGTTATAAAATTATATAGCCATTAAATTACAACCACGAATATCGGAATTATCAAAACGGCCAATAACTTCAAACGAACCATCTGTATAAACACGACCTAAATCCTGTGTAGAAATAAAAGAGCATGAGTTAATATTTGCTAAATCAATAATATTAATACCGCCTGTTATCCCTTTACTTTGAATCGAGAGCGCATCTTCAGTATCACGTGTTAATACTTTCATCCAAGGTGGTGTTTTAAAAATGCTATTCCCTTTGGAGTAGGCTTGAGATAATAATTCGGTCATCCCATATTCGCTATGTATCACATCTACTCCAAATCCTTTTTTTAGTTTTTGATGCAAATCTTCTCTTATTAATTCTTTTCGTCTGCCTTTCATACCACCAGTTTCCATAATTATGGTATGCTTTAATTGAAAATTAAACTGTTCTATAAAATCTAACAAAGCAAAAGATACGCCAAGGAGTAAAACTTTTTTCTTTTCGCTTTCAAGTTTAAGTAGCGTCTCTTTTAAATCTTTAAAATTATTAAGATAGAATCCGCTTCCTACATGTTTAGATTGCGAAATCATATCATTAACCATATATATTAAAGATGAGTCTTCTCTCTCCAAATAAGAAGGCAATAAAGCCAAAACCACATAATCTTTTATGTTACCATAAAAATGCTGAAAGCCTTTTCTAAAACTATGCTCATAAGTTTCTAAATCGGTTACATAATGTTTACTTGTTACAGTTCCTGAAGTCCCAGAACTTGTAAACGTAGTCTCTATATTTTTTGGGGAACTTAAAACAGGATGTGTCTTAAAAAACTGGATAGGTAAAAACGGAATGTCTTCAATTTTTTTTACATCGCTTCGATGCTTATTTAATAAATCGCAAAACGAGCGATATACTTTATTGTTGTTAAACTGATGATTAAAAACTTGCAAAGCCAAATCACTGAATTCCTGTATGGTTTTAATATTAAATATAGTTTTAGTGTTTATCATGGTTTAAAAACAAAAGTAAATAAAATTAAAAAGGCATTGCTATTAGCAATGCCTTTTTAAAGTATAAATTATAGAGTGATTATTGAATCACTAATTTTTTTGTAGTTGTGGCATCATCTTGAGAAACTCTCATAATATAAATACCAGTGTTTAAACTAGAAACATCTAAACGGTTATTAGCTACTGTAGCATTTATAACTTGTTTACCTAAAACATCAAACACATTAACTTTCATGGCCGTTTGGCTTCTGCTAGAAATATTTACATACCCCAAGCTTGTTGGGTTAGGTGAAAACCTAAAGTTCTCTATTTGATTGTCGTTAACTTCTAAAACAACAGCATTAAAAGTCGTTGATACCCTTAGTTTATCCACACGAATTGTTTCAGACTGAGATGAACCTGATTGACGAAATGCGAATTGAGATACTGAATCTCCTGGATCTGGTTGATCATTACCTAATATAGAAGTATCACCTTCAACAGATGCATCTATCCATAATTGAGCTTGGTTCGTGACTTGATCATACTTTACTATAACGCGATAAGTTGTTCCATAAGTCAAATCGGTAGCCCAAACTGTATCAGCACTACTTTGATCTGAAGAGATTCCAACTGAAAAATCTCCACCTCCTGTTGGAGGTACTATGTCTAAACGAGCACTATAATCAAAACCATCTGTTTTAAAATGAGCAAAATATTCATTATCTGTTCCAGTATATGGTGCTCCTAAGTCGTCAACTGAGAAATCTAATCCATAATAAAGACTACCAGAAACAGGTGTAAACACTAAGCTAATATCTTCACTTCCACCACCCATTTGTAATACTGCCTGTCCTGATGAAACTAATAAATCTCCAGCTGCACCACCAAAGCTCAGCCACCCATTCCCATCAAGACTACCATCTGCATAAGAGAAGCTTTCCCAAATCGGGAGAGTTTGAGTAATATTATTTGTATTAAAGTTAACTGTAGCATTAACTGCAGGTGCAATAGGGGTATGACTATCATCAACCAATTCCATATAAACAGTATGTGCGCCATCGCTTAACCCAGTTAATGAAATAGGGTCAGTATCATATTTCATAACAGTCCCTCCTCCATCAACAGTATAATGTATATGCCCATCACCTAGGCCTGCTGTTGCAACGTCAAAATTTTGAACAAGAAAAGTTACATCTGTATAATCTACTAATAAAGTAGACCCTTCAGCTGGTGAATTAATAAGTAATGATGGGTCCATTGAAGGTGCCTCAGCAAAAAATGAAAAATCATCCCAATAAACTACTGCAGTTCCATAAGTTCTAACTTCAAAATAAAATTCGTTTGCTGTTGCTGGCGCTGTTACTGTTACTGTATATTCTGTCCAAACATTTCCATTTGCATCAAAATAACCGCCTGGACCTACACCTTGTAAAACACTTGCATCAGTTGCATGATCTAATGTTCCGTTATTCGACCATTTTGACCAAATTCGTGCATCCGATCCATCACCAAACCCTGCATCAACCTTGTACCATACAGTTACTGTATAATCATTTCCAGGAATTATACCAGTAATAGTTTGTGAAATATCTGAAGTTCCTCCAGTATGTTTAGCTGAATAAGTTCCTCCATGAATTTCTACAGATTCTTGAGCTGTGCTTTCTGCTTTAGTCCAACTTGTTGGAGAAGCCGGATCATCCCAACTTTCGAAATCACCATTTAAAAGTAATTCTTGTCCGTATGTAAATGTGAAAGTAAATAATGTAAATAATAAAAAGTAAAGTTTTTTCATATCAATGAGTATTAATTAAATTAGCGATAAATATAAAAAATATTCCTCTTAATCGCTAAACTTTTAACCTTATAAATTACGATTTTACTATTATCTAATATATAACCAACAACAGCGTTAATAAAATGTTTAGCTCAGGTTACTTTAATGTTATTAATCACAGATTGTATATCATGTTATTTGATTAATTTTATCTTTACTTAAAATTAGTTAAGCGCATTTAATAAATGAAGAAAAAGGACTTAAAAATATTATTAGTTGACGATGAACCAGATATTTTAGAAATTGTAAGTTATAATTTAACAGCCGAGGGTTACAAGGTGTTTACTGCCCCAAATGGTGCTGATGGGGTTAAAAAAGCAAAAAAAGAAAAACCTCAGCTCATTATTCTTGATGTTATGATGCCCGAAATGGATGGCATTGAGGCTTGCGAACAAATTAGACAAATCCCAGAACTTAAAGATGTCATTATTACTTTTTTAACCGCTAGAGGTGAAGATTATTCACTTGTCGCTGGTTTTGAAGCTGGAGCCGACGACTATATTACAAAACCCATAAAACCAAAAGTTTTAGTAAGTAAAGTAAAAGCTTTATTACGGAGATATAAAGAAGATGTAAAAGAAAATAACGTTGTTAAAATTGGACATTTAACTATAGACAGAGACGAATATAAAATTTTGTTGAAAGGAAAAGAAATGCTATTGCCTAGAAAAGAATTCGAATTATTATCTTTGCTAACATCCAAGCCAGGAAAGGTCTTTAAACGGGAAGAAATTCTTGACAAAGTATGGGGAAATGAAGTTGTTGTTGGAGGTAGAACCATAGATGTACATATTAGAAAATTAAGAGAAAAAATAGGAGACCATGCTTTTAAAACAGTTAAAGGCGTTGGTTATAAGTTTGTGAATTAATGGCTAAAAAATTTAAAAGATCGTATCGATTTGCATTTAAATCATCGATGTTTATCACTTCTTTCTTAACACTCTTTACGAGTGTTTTTTTATACTTGTTTTATACATTTAATATTTGGTATGTATTGCTTTTTGCTATAGTTAGTTATATACTTTCATTTTTTATTATTCAATATCGAGTTGAACATTTTATTTATAAAAGAGTAAAAAAAATATACGACGACTTAACGTTGTTAGAGTCTAAATCTTTTAGCAAAGACCAAATCACTACAGATATGGCAACGTTAACCCAAGAAATAGATAAGTATGCCAAAGACAAAAAGTTAGAAATAGAAACGCTTAAAATTAGAGAGGAATATCGTAAAGAGTTTATTGGTAATGTGTCTCACGAATTAAAAACGCCTTTATTTACTGTTCAAGGTTATATTTCTACATTAATTGATGGTGCAGTTAACGATAAAGTTTTAAGAGAGAAATATTTAGCAAGGGCAGATAAAGGTGTAGAACGGTTAATCTATATTATAAAAGATTTAGATATGATTACTAAGTTTGAAGCTGGAGATTTAAGCTTAGATATAGAACCTTTCGATATTGTAAAACTCGTAAAAAATGTATTTGAGCTTTTAGAGATGAAAGCCTCAAAGAAAAAAATAACTTTGACTTTTGATATAGATTACAATAACCCTGTAATGGTTAATGGAGATAAGGAGCGAATTCAGCAAGTTTTAAGTAACTTGATTGTAAACTCTATAAAATATGGAAACACCAAAGGCACTACTGAAGTAAGCATCGAAAATCTTATTAAAAATAAAGTAATCGTTCGTGTTACTGATAATGGCGAAGGCATCGAAAAAGAAAATATCCCACGCCTGTTTGAGCGGTTTTATCGTGTAGACAAAAGTGGTTCGCGAAAAGAAGGAGGCTCTGGTTTAGGCCTAGCTATTGTGAAACATATTATTGAAGCTCACAACGAAAGAATATATATTGAAAGTGAACCAGGAATTGGAAGTGAATTTTCATTTACGCTCGAAAAGGCTAAATAAATCTTTAAAATTTGTTTCAAAATTAACCGATTGTAATCCTTTATAATCTTTAACTTCGTTTAGCATTTCTATTTTAAAATCGGCTTGATCACAACTTGGCACTAGCTGTAATTTTTGTAATCGCTTAGCAAGGTATTCTTGTTCAAATTGTCCTGGAGTAGGTATAAAAAATGCTTTTTTATTAAGTTTAGCCAAATCCATTATCGTTGTATAACCCGAACGAGACAATACTATAGCGCTTTCATTTATTGCTTTTTCTAGCTCTTTGCTTTGCATAAAGTTATAGATGGTAATATTTTCTCTACTTATTACTACTTGCTCTTTTTCGATAACTCCTTTTACAAAGAGCACTTGTCCATTATAGGTTTTAAATTGCTCAAATAACAACTCCTCAAGAATAGTACGTTGTGGCTCTGGGCCAGAAAGTAATACTAAAACATCATAAATAATTTCAATATTAAAAATATTAAATCTACTTAAGGGGTTAATATATTTAAGAGAAAGTTTATTGTTTTTTAAATGTCCAAGTTTTCCTGTTAAATTTGGTTTCCCTTCAACATCTGGAATCCAGCATTCATCAAATTTTACTATTATTTTTTGATGCATTTTGCTACTAAACCATGTTGTACTTCCACTAAGTACATTTAGCTGATGTGTTATAAAAACTGAAGGGATTTTTTTGCTCCGAACACCAAATCTATTATCAGAAATGATTCCGCTAATTTCATAGACTTTTATAATGGTATTAATAGCTTTTTTTTCTGCTTTTAACGTGCTTAGTATTCTAGGAGCATTCTTTATTAATTTCAATTTAAAAAAATTCCCTTTTTTAGCGTATTGAATGTTATATGATGGTAGCTCAATGGCTTCTAATTGTGGAAATTCTTTTTTAAGAAGCTGTAACGCAATCCCATCTGAAGCTAGTACAGGTTCATAATCATACTTAATTAGCGCATTAATTATTGGGATGCATCTTGTTGCATGACCTAAGCCCCAATTTAATGGAGCAACTAAAATTCTTTTTTTGAAAGTCATTAAAAACAAATATAAAGCTAATTTGTTTCCTTAATTTTACCAAAACATTAAATAAAGTTGGGAAGCAAAAATAAATTAAAACGATTTAGAGAAAATGAAACTTTTGTGAATGTGTTTCAACCAACACGTGAAGAGTTAGTTGAACAAAATTATGCTTTAAAAGGAAATTGGAATAGCACATTTTTTAAAAACAATAACCCTCTAGTTTTAGAATTAGGTTGCGGTAAAGGTGAATACTCTGTTGCATTAGCTCAAAAATATCCAAGTAAAAATTTTATTGGTATCGATATAAAGGGAGCACGCTTTTGGAGAGGTGCCAAGACAGCAGTAGAAAAAAATATACCAAACGTCGCTTTTATTCGTACACAGATTGAACTTATAGATTATGTTTTTGCTAACAACGAAGTTGATGAAATTTGGATAACTTTTCCCGATCCACAAATAAAATACAAGCGCACCAAACACCGAATGACAAATTCAGTATTTCTTCAGAAATATAAAAAAATATTAAAGAAAGACGGTATTGTAAATCTTAAAACAGATAGTGAATTTATGCATGGATATACACTTGGTTTACTACATGGCGAAGGACATGAAGTGATTTATGCAAACCATGATGTTTATAAACAGGAAGGAAGTCCGGACGACGTTACAAGCATACAAACTTTTTATGAGGCACAATATTTAGAACAAAACAAACCAATTACGTATATTAGGTTTAAAATTAAAGACTATTGAGTATAACATTTATATTTTTTCTTGGATTAATTATAGCATTTATTGGCGTTATCCCTCCTGGATTACTTAATATGACAGCAGCTAAAATAAGCCTTAAAGAAGGTTATAGTAGAGGGATTATGTTCTCTATAGGTGTTTGTTTAGTTGTTATTATACAAACCTATATTGCTGTAATTTTTGCTCGGTATTTAAGTAATCATCCCGATGTTATAGACATCTTACAACGAGTTGCATTAGTCATTTTTGTTTTAATTACTATTTATTATCTATTAATTGCTAAAACATCTAATACGTCTGAAATAGTTAATCACACAAAGAGTAAACACAATCGGCTATTTTTTGGTATGTTTTTATCTAGCCTTAATGTTTTTCCAATTCCATATCAGGCATATATGAGCATTACTTTAGCTTCTTTTGGTTGGTTACAATTTGATAAAACTAGTATAGCATCATATGTAGTTGGAGCTGCGATGGGTACATTTGTTATGTTGTATATGTATATTTTCTTTTTTGATAAAATTAAAAACAAATCTTTTACCTCTCAAAAGAACATGAACTACATCATAGGAGGAATTACAGGTATAATTTCCATTTTTACTTTAATTAATATTATTAAAGAACTATAAATTCATGCAGCCAAAAACCTTAAATTTTTTTGACAAAGTTTATGAAGTAGCAAAATTAATTCCTTTTGGAAGAGTTACTAGCTACGGAGCTATTGCTACTTATCTTGGTGCAGCAAGAAGTGCAAGAATGGTTGGCTATGCTATGAATGGTTCTGTTAATAAAGATGTACCTGCACATCGTGTTGTAAATAGAAAAGGGTTGCTTACAGGAAAACAACATTTTGAAGGCACAAACCTCATGCAGCAATTATTAGAAAGTGAAGGGATAAACGTTATAGAAAATCAAATTCAAGACTTTGATAAAGTTTTTTGGAATCCTTCAAAAGAGTTATAATTTATTAAATGAATTTCATGTTATTCGTTTAATAAAAAACCCAAATCTTTATATAAATCATTTCTATATTAAGACTTCAAAAATTAAACAATTCGATGTATATTTGTATCTTAGAATTAATCTAAATAAGAAATGAAACTTAACAAACAAGATATACTTAAGTCATTAGAAACCATTACTGTTCCTGGAGAAGGGCAAAACATGATAGAAAGTGGTGCTGTAAAAAATGTAATTACTTTTGGTGATGAAGTTATTGTTGATATAACAATTAATAACCCAAGTTTACAAGCAAAGAAAAGAACTGAAGTAGATATAATGAAAACCATTCATGATATTGTTTACGAAAAAGCTAAAGTAACTGTAAATGTAAAAGTTGATGTACCTGCAGCACCTTCAAACGAAATTAAAGGAAATTTAATTCCTGGAATCCAAAACATAGTTGCTATTGCTTCTGGAAAAGGTGGCGTTGGTAAATCTACAGTTACAGCGAATTTAGCAGTATCATTATCTAAAATGGGATTTAAAGTTGGTGTTCTAGATGCCGATATATATGGTCCATCAATCCCAATTATGTTTGATGTAGAAGATCAAAGACCGCTAGCTATAAATGTTGATGGAAAATCTAAAATGCAACCTGTAGAAAATTATGGTATCAAAGTGCTTTCAATAGGCTTTTTTACTCAACCTAATCAGGCTGTTGTTTGGCGTGGTCCAATGGCTGCAAAAGCATTAAATCAAATGGTTTTTGATGCTGCTTGGGGAGAATTAGATTTTCTTTTAATAGACTTACCACCTGGCACAGGAGATATTCATTTAAGCATTATGCAATCGTTACCTCTAACTGGAGCTGTAATAGTAAGCACACCGCAAAATGTTGCTTTAGCTGATGCTAAAAAAGGTGTTGCTATGTTTAATCAAGAAAGCATTAATGTTCCTGTTTTAGGTATTATAGAAAATATGGCGTTTTTCACTCCTGAAGAATTGCCAAATAATAAATATTACATCTTTGGCAAAGAAGGCGCAAAAAATCTAGCAAATGATATAGACGTGACTTTTTTAGGGGAATTACCTTTAGTCCAAAGTATTAGGGAAGCTGGTGATGTTGGTCGTCCAGCTGCGTTACAAACTGGCACTCCTTTAGAGCAGGCTTTTGAGAAAATTACCAGAAATGTGGTTGAAGAAGTAGTTAAACGTAATGAAGATTTACCTCCTACTGAGGTTATAAAAATAACAACAATGGCTGGATGCTCTGCAGTTAAAGAATAATATATGACAAGCGAAGAATTAAAGTTAAATGTTGAAAAAGCTCTAGATGAGATACGTCCTTTTTTAGAAAGTGATGGAGGCAATATTTCTTTAATCTCTATAGAAAATGACAATCTAGTTAAAGTTCAATTAGAGGGAGCTTGTGTTGGATGTAATGTTAACCAAATGACATTGAAATCTGGTGTAGAACTGACTATAAAAAAGTACGCGCCTCAAATAGAACAAGTTATTAATATAGATTAAATTAATAATTTTATATCTTAGTTATAAACAAGAAAAGCCTGTCTATTAATTAATAGACAGGCTTTTTTTAAGGATTATTTAAATTACATATCTCTATAAAGCTCTAATCGTTCCCAATTTGTATCTACATCTTCCTGTGCTCGTTGAAGTAATTCTGCTCCTAATTTAGCATCTTGTTTAACGACTCTAGTAAAACGAGTTTCGTTATACATAAAATCACTTAGCGGTAAGCTAGGTGCCTTAGAATCTAACTTAAACTTTTTGCCTTTAGGTTTAGAAGGATTAAATCTAAAGAGTGGCCAATATCCAGTTTCTACAGCTTTTTGTTGCTGTGTAGCTCCATCTTTCAAGTCGTAACCATGTTCACCACAATGAGAGTAGGCAATAATTATTGATGGTCCTGGATAAGCTGCAGCTTCTTCAATAGCTTTAAGGGATTGTAAATCTTTTGCTCCCATTGCTACCTGAGCGACATATACATTCCCATATGAAATAGCCTGTAGTGCTAAGCTCTTTTTACTTGTTCTTTTTCCAGATACCGAGAATTTTGCACTTGCTCCTAGTGGTGTTGCTTTTGAGGTTTGTCCACCTGTATTAGAATAAACTTCAGTGTCTAATACCATGATATTAATATCTTCTCCAGTTGCTAACACATGATCTACACCTCCATAACCAATATCGTATGCCCAACCATCACCACCTAATATCCAAACTGCTTTTTTACGAAGATACTCTGTTAATTGATTTAACTTCACTGCATCATCATCATTATCAATATATGATAGTGTTTTTTTAAGTGTTTCAATTTGAATAAATTTTTCACTTTTTTGAGCTTCTGTTTCTTCAGGATTATTTAAAATAGCTTCAACAATTTCAGTCCCTACTAATAATTCTAAAGATTTTAATAGATTAACAGCTATTTCCTGTTTTTTTGATAATGCTAATTTCATCCCTAAACCAAACTCAGCATTATCTTCAAATAATGAATTCGCCCAAGCCGGACCTCTGCCAAATTTGTTTGTTTTATAAGGTGTTGTTGGTAAATTCCCTCCATAAATAGAAGAACAACCTGTAGCATTTGCAATTAAAATGCTATCGCCATATAATTGAGTCAATAATTTAATATATGGCGTTTCACCACATCCTGAACATGCTCCAGAGAATTCAAACAAAGGCTCTAAAAATTGAGATCCTTTAACGTTAGTTATTTGTAATGCGGTTCTGTCATAATCAGATAGATTAACAAAATAATCCCAGTTCACATTTTCTTCAGCGTCAACGTCTAATTTTTTTCGCATGTTGATAGCCTTAAAGTTTTCTATTTCTTTACTTTCGGCTGGACAAACAGCTACACAAAGATCACATCCTGTACAATCCTCAGGTGAAACTTGTAAAACATATGATTCTGTCTTACTAGTAAACGGTCTTCCTTTTGCTGGAACAGTTTTTAATGATGAAGGTGCTTCTGCCAACTCATCGTTAGAAACCACTTTAGCTCTAATTGCAGCATGAGGACAAATAGCAACACATTTATTACATTGTGTACATAAATTTTCATCATCCCAAACTGGAACGAAATCAGCGATACCACTTTTTTCATATTGAGTGGTTCCTGTAGGGAATGTACCATCTACTGGGAATGCACTTACTGGAAGGTCATCTCCAAATCCTGCTAATATTTTTTCTAATACTTCTTTAACAAACCCATCTGGTGCATTTGTCATAGCAGACTGTAATGTTTTTTCACTTGAAACTCTTTTTGGATAATTTACTTGCTCTAAATTTGCAAGAGAATTATCCACAGCTTTAAAGTTCATTTGTACAACCTTTTCTCCTTTATGAGAATACGATTTAACGATGGCATCTTTAATTTTTTGAATAGCTTCGTCTTTTGGTAAAATTCCAGAAATAGCAAAGAAACATGTTTGTAAAACTGTATTGGTTCTTTTACCTAAATTAGATTCTTGAGCAACTTTACTTGCATCAACTATATAAAATTTGGCTTCTTTCTCTATAATTTCCTTTTGTAATTTTTTTGGTAAATGATTCCATATTTCTTCTTTAGAATAAGGCGCATTTAATAAAAATGTTCCTCCTTGTTTTAAATCGGAAACCATATTATACTTTTCAATGAAATTGAATTGATGGCTTGCTATAAAATCTGCTTTATCAATTAAATATGTAGAATAAATTGGTTCTGGCCCAAAACGTAAGTGAGAAATAGTTTGTGCACCAGCTTTTTTAGAATCATAAACAAAATATCCTTGAACATAATTATCGGTAGTATCACCAATAATTTTAATTGAGTTTTTGTTTGCTCCAACAGTTCCGTCGGAACCTAATCCATAAAACATACAGTTAATTGTAGAACGCTTAACAGTAAAATTATTATCAATTGATAAACTAGTATGTGTTACGTCATCATTAATACCAACTGTAAAATGATTTTTAGGCTTGTCTCTATATAATTCATCGTAAACACCTTTTACCATTTTAGGAGTAAACTCTTTAGATGATAATCCATAACGACCTCCAACTACAACAGGCATTTCTCTATCACTTTCATTTAAAGCTGTAATTACATCTAAATATAAAGGTTCTCCTGTACTACCAGGTTCTTTAGTTCTATCTAAAACAGCGATTTTTTTAACAGTTTTTGGTAACTCATTTACAAAATGTTTTATTGAGAATGGTCTAAATAAACGTACAAACAAAACACCTACTTTTTCACCTTCCTCTACCATAGCATTCACTGCTTCCCTAGCTGCACCTTGTCCAGATCCCATGATAATAATTACGCGTTCAGCTTCTGGATGGCCTAGATAATAAAATAAACTGTATCTACGACCTGTGTGTTTGTAAAACTCATCCATTGTGTCCTGAACAATTTCTGGCACTTTTTCATAAAATGTATTTGCTGCTTCTCTCGCTTGAAAGAATACATCTGGGTTTTGAGAAGTTCCTCTAATAACAGGGCTGTCAGGATCCAAAGATCTTTTTTTATGATCCATGATTTTATCTTCAGGCATCATAGCCTTAATTATTTCATCTGGAATTGCATCAATTTTAGAAATTTCGTGCGATGTTCTAAAACCATCAAAAATATTTAAAAAAGGAATCCTGGAACGCAATGTTGCTACTTGAGAAATTAATGCAAAATCCATTGCTTCTTGTACAGAACCACCAAATAACATAGAAAATCCCGTTTGCCTTGCTGCCATTACATCCGAATGGTCACCAAAAATAGAAAGCGCATGCGTTGCAACCGTTCTTGCTGCAACATGAATTACTGTTGGCAACAACTCGCCTGCCATTTTATACATGTTTGGTATCATTAACAGCAAGCCTTGAGATGCTGTAAATGTAGTTGTTAGTGCTCCTGCTTGTAAGGATCCATGAACAGCTCCTGCTGCACCACCTTCACTCTGCATTTCAACAATTCTTGGAATATTATTCCATATATTTTTTTGATTTTCTGAACTATACACATCAACATGCTCACCCATTGGTGAAGCTGGTGTTATTGGATAAATAGCACACACCTCGTTAGTTTTGTGAGCTACTCTAGCAACAGCTTCATTAGCATCACAAATTAATTTTGGGAATTTCTTTTCCATAATTTAAATATATTTTTTACAAATGAGTTTTAATATTTTGTGTAAAATTAATATTAGTGTTGTTTACAGACTATGACAATTGTCAGTTAAAAACTTACTACAGACATGAGCAATAAACTATACCATTAAATAATCCAAATATTAATTTTGATAGAAAAGACGATTTGTGAAATTTTTAGAAAAAGAACTCTTCAATTAAAAGAATTATTACTGTTAAATCTTATTGTAGTATTAAAAACAAAAAACACTCTTAAATATTTAAGAGTGTTTTTTGTTTTTAATTAAGAAAATAATTGTTTACTTATATAATAATATTATTCACCATGCAACCAAGCTTTCTTTTCTAATAAAACTTCTTCAGTTTCTACACGATCTTCGTCAAGGATACAACAGTCAACTGGACAAACAGAAGCACATTGAGGTTCGTCATGAAATCCTTTACATTCTGTACACTTATCTGGTACAATAAAATAAAATTCATCAGAAACAGGTTCATTCTCTGCATCTGCATCTGCTTCTTCACCGTTAGGTAATGTAACCATACCACTTAATGAAGTTTCATCTGAGTAAGACCATTCTTGATCTGGTTCGTAAATTGCATTATTTGGGCATTCTGCTACACATGCGTCACAGTTAATGCATTCGTCTGTTATAATAATTGCCATATTTATCTAATTTTAATAATTAATTTAATGCGAAAATAAAATTGATTTTATAATTTTTAGCTGACATAAATCATGTTTCAAAATAAAAAGTGAAATTATCTTTGACATCTTTAATATAAATAGTCAATTTT
>Ga0209013_10000424_pt1 | contig 37511 bp, 29 predicted proteins | sample Cruoilmetagenom2_FD_187291 | JGI IMG/M metagenome (GOLD analysis project Ga0209013, IMG submission 187291) | Oil polluted marine microbial communities from Coal Oil Point, Santa Barbara, California, USA - Sample 2 (SPAdes) (version 2) | ecosystem: Environmental > Aquatic > Marine > Oil seeps ...
GCCGCTCCCGCTCGGCATCGAGTTCGGGCAGCAGCTCATAAGCCGCAGCGATCCTGTCCAGGCTCTCACGTGATGGTGCGGTGGAGAAGACGAAAGGCCGGCAGAAATTGACCAGGTAATCGCGCAGGGTTGTCGAGCCCAGTACCACCGCCCCATGCAGGCCCAGGCCTTTGCCGAAGGTGTGAACCCGGGCAAAGACGTGGTCTTCCAGGCCGTTTTCGACCACTGAACCGGCGCCTGCCGGGCCGGTGATGCCATTGCTGTGAGCTTCATCCACTACCAGACCCGCGCCGTATTCCCCCGCCAGTGCTGCCGTTTCCGGCAGAGGCGCCGTGTCCCCGCCCATCGAGTACAGCGACTCTACACAGATAAAGGTTGGGCCGCTGGCTATGTCTAACCGGGCCGCCAGGTCGCCCAGGTCGTTGTGCCTGAAAATCAACTTGCGCGCTTTGCTGAGTTGGGCGCCGTCGATGCTGGAGGCATGAATCAATTCGTCCATGACCAGGGTGTCGCCGGGCCCGGCAATGCAGGCAAGCAGTCCGGAATTCGCCGCGTAGCCGCTACCGAACAACAGGCCGGCTTCTGCCCGGTGATAAGCGGCCAGCCGGGCCTCCAGACGCTCGGCCTTTTCGCTGTTGCCTGATATCAGGCGCGATCCGGTAGAGCCCAGCGACACATGGGGATGTTGTGCCCGAGTTCTTTCGATGCGCGACCGCAAGCGGTTTGAGCGGGCCATACCGAGATAGTCATTGGAGCAGAAGTCGATGCCCTCGCTGCTTGATGAGAGCTGGCGCAGGCTGCCGGCACGCGCCCTCTCGGCCAGCGCCTGGCGAAGCTTGTGATCGGGTCCAGGTTTCGCCATCAGGCCCGGGCGGTAGCGTGTGTTTCTGTTTCGGTGCTACCTACTTCATCGGGCACGTTGGCAGACATCGTGTCGGGCATCATCGCGCGCAGGCCCAGCGCATCGAACATCGCCTTGTCCTGGTCGATTTCAGGGTTTGGCGTGGTCAGCAGTTGTTCCCCGGCGAAAATGGAATTGGCGCCGGCGAGGAAGCACAGCGCTTGCTCCTCCACGCTCATCTCCATCCGGCCGGCTGACAGGCGCACGTTGGATTCTGGCATCAGGATACGCGCAACGGCAATCATGCGAACCAATTCCAGGCCTGGGACGCGCTGCTGGTTTTCCAGCGGCGTACCCGGCACCGCAACCAGCGCGTTAATCGGGACCGATTCGGGTGGTTTGGGCAGGTTGGCCAGCGTGTGCAGCAGGTCGATGCGGTCCCCGGTGCTTTCACCCATGCCAATGATGCCGCCGCTGCATACTGTTATGCCGGCCTCATGCACGTGGCCGATGGTATCCAGCCGGTCCTGGTAGCTTCGGGTGCTGATCACTTTCGGGTAGAAGGATTCGCTGGTGTCCAGGTTGTGGTTGTAGGCCGTGAGGCCGGCCTGCTTCAGCCGCCGGGCTTGCTCCGGGTTCAGCATGCCGAGTGTTACGCAGACTTCCAGCCCCATCTCGTTAATGCCGCTGACCATTTCCAGTACGCGGTTAAAATTACCCCCGTCACGCACATTGCGCCAGGCGGCGCCCATGCAGAAACGGGTACTGCCCGAAGCTTTGGCCTGACGAGCCGCTTCCAGCACGGGCTCAAGCTCCAGCAGACTCTCGGCTTCCAGGGCTGCGTCATTGTGCACCGACTGGGAACAATAGCCGCAATCCTCCGGACAGCCGGCGGTCTTGATCGAGAGCAGGGTACACACCTGCACTTCATCCGGTGTATGGTGTTGCCGGTGGACACCGGCGGCCTGGTAGACCAGGTCCAGCAGGGGTCTATTGAATAGTTGTTCTACGGTCTCTCGGCTGGGCCGTGTGTTTTGCATTGACATATTGGGGCCTATTGGGGTTGATCACCTGACAGTGCAGGATGATCGCACAATTTACGCGGGTTAACCCCATTTATTCAGCTTTCAGTCGCGCGGTGCCTCAGCCAGAGTGCAGCCGCAAGGAACACGGCGGCGATCACCAGACCGATCAGCATTTGGGCTGAGAACAGCCGGTCCAGCATGTTGACCAGTGTGACTGCATGGTCGAAATCATCGGTTAGCGGGACGCCCAGTGCAATTTCACCGACACCGTCATGGACCTCGGCGGTCAGGATGGCGGGGGTATTGAAAATCCACTCGCCGACAACGCCTACGATATTGCTCTTAAGCGTAAAAGTGCGCAAAAAATCGATCCAGGTTTGCAGCACGGCAAAAATCAACGGTGGCAGAGTTGCGAACAACAGCGGCACCCGGGGTGCGAAAGCCGAAACAAGCATCAGCCAGCCATATATCGGCAGCGCCCATATGGAGTGTGCATACCAGGAAGCCGCGATCATTGCCCAGGCTTTGAATGGGTTCACCACGCCCAGGAACAGGGTCCAGGGATTGCCGTCCACGCCGAGAATCATCAGAGACCCGATAATCGCCATGATGATATGCGTGATGATCAGGATCAGCAGGAAGAACGTGGGAATGACGACCATGGCAGAAATCAACTTGGACGCCAGGGTGAGTGTGTCGGACGCGGGCAGGGATTTCCAGAACAGGATGCTGCGGTCCTTTCGGTCGTCATAAAGCGAGCCCAGCAAGTAAAAGAAAATCACGAAGCCCATCACGACAGTAAAAAATACCGAGCTACCCAGTATGCCCTGATACATCACCATGCCACGGAGTTCTGCTGGCTGGTCGGCCATCACGCGGACTGCCTCCCTGAAAGTGTACAAGTCGCTGTCGATATGCGCGGTGGTAAAGATCGACATCAAAAGAAAGACGACATAAAGCCCGCCTATCACGAGGGGCGTGGTGCGGAACGCACCCTTGTTTTCCCAGAATTCGCGGCGCAGGAGGATGCTCAGACGCTTCATGCTTCATCTCCTCTGTTTTCGGCCTCATTTTTCAATGACCCCTTCATCTTGGCCACGAACAGGTCGGCGACACTGGGTGTATGGAGCTCTCCAAGCGAGGACAGTTGTTCTTTTGTGACACCGTCGTAAAGAAATATATGCTTGCCGAACAATTGGCGTTCGTAGAGAGGATTGAGCTTGCGTGCCTGCTCGGCCTGGTCTTTCGAAACCATTAGCTCGGTATAACGCTCCTGAACTTCATCCATGGTCGACTCCAGTACGATTTTCCCATCCTGTATGAAAATCAGGTCAGTCAGGATGTGCTCTATTTCCTCGACCTGGTGGGTTGTGATCAGGATGGTGCGCTCCTCGTCGAAATAATCGTTGAGCAGGTTGGTGTAGAACTGCTTGCGGTAGATGATATCCAGCCCGAGGGTCGGTTCGTCCAGCACCAGCAAAGAGACATCGATGGCCATGACCAGCGCCAGGTGTAATTGGGCCACCATGCCCTTGGAAAGTTGTTTGACCTTGTGGTCCAGTGTGACCTTGGTGTCTGCCAGGTACTCGATGCACTTCTCGCGTGAAAACCTTGGATGAATCTGTTCCGTAAGGTCGATCAGTTGCCAGACTCGAATCCAGCGCGGCAGAACGGCGACATCGGCAATAAAACAAACGTCTTCCATCAAAGCAGCACGGTCCCGGGCAGGGTTTTTACCCAATACGCTGAGTTCACCATCAAAGTTGGTCAGGCCCAGTATGGCCTTTAAGGCGGTCGTTTTACCTGCGCCGTTCGGTCCAATCAGGCCGACAATGCGGCCTGGGGGGATATTCAAATCGATGTGATCCACTGCCACGGTGCGGCCAAAGCGCTTGGTCAGTCCACGCGCAGAAATAATGGGGTTCATGAGGATTCGCTCTCTTTTTCCAGGGCTTTATTGAGAAGTCCTTCGATGTCCAGTCCAAGCTGGCCTATCCGGTTGAGCGTGGCGGGCCATTCCTCACTGAGGAACTTGTCACGTTCGGAAGCAAGCAATATCTTGTGTGCGCCTGCGCATACGAACATGCCCAGGCCACGACGTTTCTCGACCAGGCCTTCATCCACCAGCGCCTGGTAGGACTTGGATACCGTGATGGGATTCAACTGAAACTCCGAAGCTACGGTGCGTACAGAGGGCAGGGCTTCGCCTTCGCTTAGCGTCCCGTCGAGGATCATCGCTACCGTGCGCTCTTTCAATTGCCAGTAGATGGGCTGGCTGTCATTCCAGTGAGTGGACATGCTGAATGATTTAGTCGATGCGGAACAGGAACAGGCTTACCTTGAAGCTCTTGTTCTTTTTGTGAGTGTTTCCACCCGGTGCTTCGCTGGCAAAAGCCTGCGTTGGTGCAGATTCAATTCCTGCCGTCTGAACCGCCATCTCCTTTGTTGTCACAACTGAACCACTGAACCCCACCATTGCGCTAACGAGCAGCATTAGTGCAGCAACCACGGCAAGGCCGTTGGAAATCCGGGGCGTGTGGTGTGATTTAAATCTCAACATTTTATTTTCCAGAAAAGCGTAAATTCAACAAATCAGTTAGGGTGATGTAGTGAAGTATAACACCATTACCGCAAAATGCAAACTTTTACTGTGAGAATTTTCTAATTGGCCGGTGAGGGTACAGATTTGCAGGCTGAAATTTTATCCGCTGAGGACGCAGAAGACGCTGAATATTGCGAGGTCAATGGCTTGGATTATCGAAACCACTTTGCCTTCACTGTCTATAGTAGTCGATTAGGCTGAATATTTTGCGTCTTTTGCGGAAATTGGTTCTCTGGCCCCATTTGGCGTTGTATTTTAAAAATTTGCCTCCACATGCAGACGAGGTGACCATCCACAATCTTGATGAACTATAAGCTCAATCATTGTTCAGAGAGTTGCTGGCGGGGCCCTGTGAGTATTAACAGGTCCTGGTTAATTAAATAAAGGAGCAATACCCGAATGAATAAATTTCGTACCTTTGGTTCGCTGATGGCGGCCATCATGCTGACCGGCACCGCGTTGGCGACAGAACTTGAAACCGACGCACAAAAGCTGGGTTACATCATCGGCATGGACATTGGTTCTTCTCTCAAACAACAGGGCACGGAACTGGATCTTGACGCCTTGTACGATGCCATCAAGGCTACTTACAACGGTGAGGAGTTGGCCATGACGCCTGAAGAAGCCGCCACGATCCGGGAGTCGTTCATTGCAGAGCGGCGTGCCGAGGCCGAGAGTCAGCGAGAGGGAATGGCTGCAGCGAACGCAGCGGAAGGGGACAAGTTCATGCTGGAAAACCACTCGAAGGAAGGCGTGCAAGTAACGGATTCCGGCCTCCAGTACAAAGTTATTGAAATGGGGGACGGCGCGAAGCCCTCTGCTACTGACAATGTAAAGGTGCATTATCGCGGCACTCTTCTGAACGGTGAAGAGTTCGACAGTTCCTATGCACGGGGCGAGCCGATCAGCTTTCAGCTGAACCAGGTGATTCCCGGCTGGACCGAGGGTGTGCAACTGATGCCCGTGGGCAGCAAATTCATGTTTTACATCCCACCAAACCTGGCCTACGGTCCGGCTGGCGGCGGTCCCATCGGCCCCAATGCAACGCTGATTTTCCAGGTTGAACTCCTGGGAATAGAATAAAGGCAAACGCCACGGGTCTGTTGCCAGGCCCTTGCAATCGAGCATGTAAAAGGCACCCCCCGGGGTGTCTTTTTTTTGCTGTGCTCTTTTTCTCTTCGCAAAGATGCAGTCGTTATAATGCCTGGGGAAATTGATCCAATTCTCGCGCCCAATTTCATTTAAAATACAAAGTTTCTTCATTCGTCTTCGGCAGGGATCTACCAGGGACTTTTTATGCGCATAGCAATCGTAGGAAGCGGTTACGTGGGTCTGGTCAGCGGAGCAGGCCTTTCGGAAGTCGGGCACCACGTCGTGTGCATGGATATTAATGAATATCGAATTGAAAACCTGCGTAATGGTGTCGTGCCGATATTCGAGCCGGGCCTGGAGGAAATGTTGCGGGAAAATTCGCGCCAGGGCCGCTTGAAATTCACTGCCTCCATGGTCGAAGCCCTGGATCATGCACAGGTGCTTTTCATCGCCGTAGGCACCCCCCCGGACGAAGACGGATCAGCGGATTTGAGCCATGTGCTGGCCGTCGCAAAAGCCGTTGGACAGCATATGGACAAACCCCTGCTGGTAGCGATCAAGTCCACCGTACCGGTCGGCACCTGCGAAAAGGTGTTTGAATGCATTGCGCAGGAACTGGGGGGTAGGGGGCTGGATATCGATTTTACGGTTGCTTCGAACCCGGAATTTCTGAAAGAGGGAGCCGCGATTTCTGATTTTATGAAACCCGATCGAATCATTGTCGGGGTCGAGAATGAAGAAGCCGAGGCTTTGTTGCGCGAACTTTATGCTCCCTTCAATCGCAACCACGAAAAACTGATTTGTATGGATGTGCGATCTTCCGAACTGACGAAATACGCAGCGAATGCCATGCTGGCAACCAGGATCAGCCTGATGAACGAACTTTCCAATGTGGCGGAACGGGTTGGCGCTGACATCGAGCATGTCCGCAACGGCATTGGTTCTGATCCACGTATCGGTTTTTCCTTCATTTACCCGGGGGCAGGCTATGGCGGCTCCTGTTTTCCCAAGGATGTACGGGCGCTGGAAAACACTGCACGGCAATATGGCTACGACGCTGAATTACTCAAGGCAGTTGAAGCGGTCAATAACCGTCAGAAGCGCAAGCCTTTCGAACTGCTGAGTCGTCATTTCAAGGGTCAAATGGCTGGGCTGAAGGTGGCCGTATGGGGGCTGTCGTTCAAACCCAACACCGACGATATGCGTGAGGCGCCAAGCCTCAACCTGATCGAAGCATGTCTTGCATCAGGCTCAAGCATATGCGCTCATGATCCGGAAGCTAATGATGAAGTCGGCCAGTTGTTTGAAGGCCAGGCTGGATTTGAAACTTTTGACGATCCATACGAGGCAGCGGCCGGTGCTGATGCGCTGGTGCTGATGACTGAATGGAAGCTCTACTGGGCGCCGGATTTTGGCCGTTTACTTGAGACAATGAGCCAGGCGGTGATAGTTGACGGGCGAAACATCTGGTCGCCAGAAGTCGTTCGCCGGCGTGGCATCACTTATTACGCCATTGGCCGGCCATAATTAAGCGGCCTGGCAAGCGGCATGGCCCGGGAGGAAAAATGAGCCAGACAGCACTGATTACCGGTATCACGGGGCAAGACGGAGCGTATCTTGCGGAATTTCTCCTTCGCAAGGGTTATGAAGTCCATGGCATAAAACGCCGTTCCTCCTTGATCAATACAGCGCGTATCGATCATCTATACGCCGACCCCCACGTCGAGAATGCCAAGTTCAGGCTACATTATGGCGACATGACCGATAGTTCCAGCCTGCAGCGAACCATACAGAGCGTTCAACCTGATGAAATATACAACCTGGCCGCACAAAGCCACGTAGCTGTTTCCTTTGAAGAGCCCGAGTACACGGCGGAATCGGACGCTGTGGGCACCCTTAGAATACTTGAAGCAATCAGGAATCTCGGCCTGGAAAAGCAATGCCGCTTCTACCAGGCATCCACCTCGGAACTGTTTGGCAAGGTCTCGGAGACGCCGCAAAAAGAAACCACGCCGTTTTACCCGCGCTCACCCTACGGTGTCGCCAAGCTTTATGCCTACTGGATCGTTGTGAATTACCGGGAGTCTTACGATATGTTTGCCTGTAACGGCATCCTGTTCAACCACGAGTCACCCATGCGTGGTGAAACGTTCGTCACCCGAAAGATTACGCGCGGCCTCGCCCGGATCGGCTGGGGCCTGGATGAATGTGTTTACCTGGGCAACCTGGATGCCCGGCGTGACTGGGGCCACGCCCGGGATTACGTTGAAGCGCAGTGGCTGATGCTCCAGCATGATGAACCCCTGGATTTTGTAATCGCCAGCGGAAAACAGCATTCCGTGCGTGATTTTGTCAACGCGGCCGCCGCCGGAATGGACCTTGAGCTGGAGTGGCAGGGCACGGGACAGGACGAGTGTGCGGTAGTGGCCTGGTCGGAACGTGATGACCTGCAGTTCCGGGTGGGTAATGTTGTCGTGCAAATCGACCCCAGGTATTACCGGCCCACGGAAGTCGAAACCCTGTTGGGTGACGCAAGCCTGGCCCGCGAATTACTGGGCTGGGCACCCACCATCTCATTCGAGGAACTGGTTGAAGAAATGGTCATCACGGATCTGCGCCTGGCACGCGAAGAAGCCCTGGTCAACCGGGACAGAAACGACCAGTGAATGCAATATCTTCCGGAAACGCAACCGGACCCTGCAAGGTTTATGTTGCCGGGCACGGGGGCATGGTGGGCTCAGCCCTGGTCCGGCAACTGGAGATGTCAGCAGGCCAAAGCATCATCACACGCAGTCGCCAGGAGCTGGATCTTACCCGCCAGGAAGAAGTAGAAGCGTTCTTTGCAGACGAGTGCATTGACCGGGTTTACCTGGCTGCCGCAAAGGTGGGTGGAATCAAGGCGAACAAGGAAATGCCTGCGGATTTCATCCGCGAGAATCTGCAAATCCAGACCAACGTCATTCATGCGGCTCATGCCGCCAGGGTAGAGCGTTTGTTGTTCCTGGGCAGTTCCTGCATTTATCCCCGCCTGGCGGAACAGCCAATCGCTGAAGAAGCGCTGATGAACGGCCCGCTGGAACCGACCAACGAAGCCTATGCCGTGGCGAAAATCGCAGGGATCAAGATGTGTGAATCCTACCGGCGTCAACATGGATCCGATTTCCGCAGCGTAATGCCGACCAACCTGTATGGCCCGGACGACAATTTTGACCTGGATACCAGCCACGTGCTGCCGGCCCTGTTGCGAAAGTTTCACGGGGCCGCAACAACTGGTGATGAGACGGTCACAGTATGGGGCAGTGGCCGTCCACGGCGCGAATTTCTGCACGTGGATGACATGGCTGCAGCTAGCGTGCATATCATCGACCTTTCACCTGAGCGTTTCTGGGCGGTGGCGGCGCCGCACTGCTCACACATCAATGTCGGTTGTGGCGCGGATGTAAGCATCTCGGAATTAGCCGGGTTGATTTCCGGCATTACTGGATTCAGTGGCCAGATACTATTTGATTCCAGCATGCCTGACGGAACACCCAGGAAATTGCTGGACATCAGCCGCTTGAAGACACTTGGCTGGCAGCCGGAAACAAGCCTTGAAGAGGGTATCGCGCAGACTTATGCATGGATGGTGGAGCATTGGAGCCAGGTCAACAATGCGTAAAGTTCACGAGCCGGGCAAATGAGTAAGTCGCTCCAGCATCAGTTGCTGGCGCTGGGTCTAGCCAGCGAAAAGTCAAAGAAGGTCCGGCAACCATCCGGGCGCGCACCGGGTAAAGGAAACCAGCGGTCTGGCGCCGGAAGTTCCCCAAAAAAAGGGCAGGGAGGGGGAAAACAGGCTGCCGGAGGCGAAGTATCGCTGGACAGGGCTTATGCCTTACGCAAACAGGAAGAGAAAAAACAGGCCGACACAGCGCGCAAACGAAAGCAGGCGGAAGACCGCCAGCGGCGGCAGCTCAACAGTGAAATCAAGACGATCGTGAGCAAACATCGTCTGAACGACGGCAAAGCGGAAGTTCCGCGGCACTTCATGTATCGGGGCCGTATCCGGAAAATCAACGTGACCCCGGATCAACTAAAGGCCCTCAATGCCGGTGAGCTCGGTATAGCCTACCTTTCAGGCGGGTACCATCTGCTGGCCCCTGAACACGTAGATGCGGTGCGGAAACTGTCTGCAGCGCACATTCCGGATTTAGCGACCGGTGATACCGAAGAAGAAACTGAATTCCCGATACCCGATGATCTGAGCTGGTAGATCTCCGGTTTCTTTTACAGGTGTAGATTGGCGGGTAGCAGGCGGCGGACTTCGTCAACGCTGCAGTCCTTGCGGCGGGCATAGTCCTTCAGTTGGTCCGGCAGTATGGGGCCGAGAACGAAATACTCTGCCCGGGGGTGGGCGAAGTAGTAGCCACTTACGGAAGCTGCTGGCAGCATGGCATAGCCGCTGGTTAGTTCCATGCCGGCATTTTTCTCCACGTCGAGCAGCTGGAAAATTTTTTCTTTCTCGCTGTGGTCAGGGCAGGCCGGGTAGCCGGGCGCGGGTCTGATTCCACGGTAAATTTCTTTTATAAGTTCATCATATTTAAGAGTTTCATTGGATGAATATCCCCAGAATTCCTTGCGTATTCGCCAATGGAGATGCTCAGCGAACGCTTCTGCCAGGCGGTCAGCGAGTGCCTTGAGCAGGATGGATTGATAGTCATCGTGTGCCTTCTCGAATTCCTCCAGTTTCGTTTCGATGCCCAGTCCCGTTGTGACGGCAAACAGGCCAATATGATCCTCGAGGCCACTTTTTGTCGGAGCGATGTAATCGGCCAGGCAACGGTTGGCGCGTCCTTGTGCCTTGTCTCTTTGCTGACGGAGAAAATTCAGGGTGGCCAGGGTGATCCCGTGACCTTCGTCCTCGAACAGTAATACGTCGTCGCCGTTTGAGGCGGCCGGGAAGATTCCATACACCGCGCTGGCCTGCAGCCAGTTTTCGGTGACTATGCGTTCCAGCATGTCGCGCGCATCCCGGTACAGGCTGGTGGCGGCCTCTCCCACCACCGGATCCTCAAGGATTGCAGGGAATCGGCCCGCCAATTCCCAGGTCTGGAAAAACGGCGTCCAGTCGATGAAATCCACCAGGCGATCCAGCGGGTAGTTATTCAGTGTGTGCACGCCGGTGGATGCAGGCTGGCACAGGTCTTGCGCCTTCCAGTCAATTTTCAAGTGGTTGTCGCGGGCAGCGGAAAGTGAGACCGGGGGTTTCCTGCGGCTGCCGCGGGCGCGGCGATCACGCAGGGCCTGGTAGTCTCTGGCCATTTTCTCCTGCAATGACTGCCTTGCTTCCTTGTTGATCAGTTGCCTTGCAACTCCAACGGCGCGCGACGCGTCTTTGACCCAGTACACCCCCTGGTCATACTCCGGTTCGATTTTCAGTGCGGTATGAACCGGTGAGGTGGTTGCGCCACCGATCATCAACGGAAGCTCAAGGCCCTGGCGTTTCATTTCGGCAGCGACCAGGCGCATTTCTTCCAGCGAAGGCGTAATCAGGCCGGAGAGGCCAATGATGTCGGCTTTTTCCTTCAGCGCCGTGGAAATGATATTTTCACCCGGCGCCATGACACCGAGGTCGGTAACTTCGAAGTTGTTGCAACGCAGTATGACGGCAACGATATTTTTGCCAATATCATGCACGTCACCCTTTACCGTGGCCATTACTACGTGTCCCTGGCTACTGCCTGTGTCTCCACTGATACCTTTTTCTTCCTCGATGTGGGGCAGCAACACCGCTACGGCCTGTTTCATTACCCGGGCACTTTTAACTACCTGGGGCAGGAACATCTTGCCGTCACCGAACAGGTCGCCGACTACGTTCATGCCATCCATCAATGCCCCTTCGATCACGTCCAGCGCACGGGCTGAGCTACGCCGCTCTTCTTCGGTGTCCTCTTCGACATAAGTGTTGATTCCCTTGACCAGTGCATGCACCAGCCGGTCATGAACCGGAAGTTCCCGCCACTGTTCGCTGAGTGTTTCTTTTTCGCGCCCACCCTGGAATTCCTGTGCCAGGGCCAGCAGATGTTCGGTTGCATCTTCCGTTCGATTCAGAACGACATTTTCGACTGCCGTGCGTAGGCGGGGGTCGATTTCGTCGTAGATTTCGAGCTGGCCCGCATTGACAATGGCCATGTCCAGTCCGGCCTGGATGGCGTGGTACAGGAACACCGAGTGGATCGCTTCGCGAATTCGATCCTGACCGCGGAAAGAAAAAGAAATGTTGCTCAGCCCGCCGGAAATCAGTACACCAGGGCATTGTTCCTTGACCTCGCGGGTAGCCTCGATGAAGTCCACGCCGTAACTGTTGTGTTCCGGAATACCTGTCGCAACCGCAAATATATTGGGGTCGAAAATAATATCTTCGGGCGGAAAGCCCACTTCCTGCGTCAGGATGCGCCAGGCTCGTTTGCAGATAGCAACCCGCTTTTCCAGGCTGTCTGCCTGGCCCTTCTCGTCAAATGCCATAATGATCACGGCCGCACCGTAACGAAGGACGGTCTTTGCCTGATCGACAAAGGGCTCCTTGCCTTCTTTCAGGCTGATCGAATTTACGACTCCCTTGCCCTGCAGGCACTGCAGCCCGGCCTCGAGCACTTCCCAGCGGGAAGAATCGATCATGACAGGTACCCGGGAGATGTCCGGCTCGGATGCAATCAGGTTCAGGAAGTGCTTCATCGCTTCCGGACCATCCAGAAGGCCTTCGTCCATGTTGACGTCGATGATCTGAGCGCCGTTTTCCACTTGCTGCAGGGCTACTTGCAAGGCCTCAGCGTACTTGTCTTCGGTGATCAGGCGCTTGAACTTCGCTGATCCGGTCACATTGGTGCGTTCACCCACATTGACAAAATTCAGCTCCGGCGTGATGGTCAGGGGTTCCAGCCCGGACAGACGGCAGTAGGGTTCCAATTCGGGAATTTCTCTTGGCCTTGCATGTTCTACCGCCGCGGTGATCGCCGAAATATGCTCAGGCCTTGTACCGCAACAGCCTCCGACCATATTGAGCAGGCCTTCATCGGCAAATTCTGCGATTATGGAAGCCATGTTTTCCGGCGTATCGTCGTATTCACCCAGTTCATTGGGCAGGCCGGCGTTGGGGTAAAGGCTGATCGGACAATCCGCAACCCGCGACAGTTCCATGATCCAGGGCCGGATTTCCTGAGCGCCCAGGGCGCAGTTCAGACCGACGGCAAAGGGCCTGGTATGCCGGATGGAGTGCCAGAATGCTTCAACGGTCTGGCCTGAAAGCGTCCTGCCGCTCGCGTCCACGATGGTGCCGGAAACGATCACCGGCAGGCGGTAGCCCAGTTCTTCGAAAGCCGTTGTAATTCCGAACAGGGCCGCCTTGCAGTTGAGCGTGTCAAATACGGTTTCAACCACGAGCAGGTCCGCCCCGCCTTCGATCAGACCAAGTGAAGCGGTGGCGTAGGCATCCCGTAGTTGCACGAATGTGATGTTACGAAACTCCGGTCGGTTGACGTCGGGTGAAAGAGAAGCAGTCCGGTTGGTGGGGCCCAGCGCTCCCATCACGAAACAGGGATTCCCCGGGTTGTTCCGCTCAAATTCATCGGCCACGCTACGGGCGATGCGGGCGCTTTCCCGGTTGATTTCACAGGCCAGTGATTCGGTGCCGTAATCAGCCTGGGAGATCGATGTGGCGTTAAAGGTATTTGTTTCAATAAAATCCGCCCCGGCTTGCAGGAAGCCCCGGTGGATTTGCGCTATGAGGTCAGGCCGGGTCAGACTGAGAAGATCATTATTGCCCTGCAATGGAACGGGATGATCCGCAAAGCGTTCACCGCGGAAATCGCCCTCCTGTAGAAGAGCGGCCTGGATCATGGTGCCCATGGCTCCGTCGATCACCAGGATGCGCTTTGAAAGCATTTCTTCGAGCCGGCTTACGATAGCGGCATTCTTGTATGGAAGCATGGTCATATTTTCTTTGGATGGGACTCAGGGTTTGCTGGCGGACAAGGAAAGAACCGAGAAATTGGGCGTGCGCTTTTCGATGGCGGATACACTGCAGGATTGAACCTGCAGGCCTGCCTTTGCGCTAAGTTTTTCCAGTTGACTGATGGTGAAACCCAGGTTGATGTGGTTGTAGGGTTCCACTGCTTTTTCGTGTTGATGTTTCAGCAGGGTTACCGCCAATAATTTGCCGCCAGGCCTGAGTACACGGCTGGCCTCATTAATGACGGTTACGGGATGCCTGGTGTAGGTCAGGGCATGCATCAGCAGCACCGTGTCATAACAGGCGTCATCGACTGGCAGGGAGTGCATGTCGCCCCGTTCAAATTTCACGTGATCGAAAGCTTCCAGCCGCCGCCGCCCTGCTTCCACGACCCGTTCGCTGATGTCCAGGCAGGTAATACTCTTCGCCCGGGGCGCAAGCAGTTCCGCCAGCACGCCATCCCCGGAAGCAACATCCAGTACATCACCTGGATCCAGCAGGTGAACCAGTCCGCGTGCCGTGGCTTCCCAGGTTCTTCCCGGGGAATAATGGCGCTCCATGTCACCCGCCACGCTATCGGCCCAGGTGCTGCCACCGGCGCGCTTTTGCAATACTTCAGGGATTCTGTCCAGGTCCTGCTGGAGCAGAGGATCATTGGTATTGGAGCGCAGCAGTTGCCACAGGGAGTCCAGGGACGAATCGGCCATGGGCGTGCAGATGCGGTAATAAACGAAAACGCCTTCCCGGCGGTCAATCACCAGCCCGGATTCCTTGAGTTTGGCCAGATGCGTGGATACGCGGGGCTGGGCGAGCTGGGTTATGCCAGCCAGTTCGGCGACACTCATTTCCTCCTGCTCCAGAAGGAGCAGCAATCTCAGGCGTGTAGTATCCGCCAGCAAGCGGCAGTGGTGTGACGCCAGCTGGAGATCCATTGCATTGTTTTCCGGATTCACTATATATCTCTATATCTTGATTAAAAGATATATCGAAGATTAACTACTGTAGAAAGTCAGGTCAATAGCGATTGATAATCAAGCTTTCTCGAAAAAGGCTATTAATACCCCTTATACTCACGTGCGTTCCTTCAAATAATAAAACATTATGCGCACCACCAATTTGCTTCTCAGTTCAAAGGGCAGGATGTATGCCTTCGGAATCATGTACCTTTCCGAAGGCATACCTTATGGCTTTGCTACCACCGCAATGGCCATGCATATGCGAATGCAAGGCCTCTCTATCGAGCAAATCGGTGCGTTTGTCGCGGCAGTGTTGCTGCCCTGGGGTTTCAAATGGGCCTGGGCGCCACTGATCGACATAGTGAAGTTTAACCGCTTCGGCGGCCGTAAGGCCTGGCTGCTGATTTGCACAGTCATGATGTGTATAACGCTAATTACAATGGCCGTGGTCGACTTCGTTACGCATTTCCAGTTGATCATCTGGATGGTCATACTGAACAACATCTTTGGCGCAACACAGGATGTGGCGATCGACTCCCTGGCTGTCAGCACGCTGAAGGACAACGAGCGGGCGAGGGCCAACGGTTTCATGTTCGGTGGTCAATACACAGGCATCGCAATGGGCGGTGGCGGCGCAATCTTCGTTTCCAGCGTGTGGGGTTTCGATGCGTCACTCATGTTTGTTGCCGCCGTACTATTGGCCGTATTGCTATTCGTGATTTTCTTTATCAAAGACCCGGAAGTACAAAAAACCGAACAACATCATCAACTCGGGGCGCTAACACGATTCCTGAGCACATTTCGCCAGTTTTTTCGAAACCTTTACACCGGATTCATGGAATCAGGCTCCGGGCCCAAAGTGGGAATTCTGTTTGCGCTGCTGCCGGTAGGCGCAATGGCGCTGGCCTATGCGATCCTAAGTACGATTCAAGTCGACTACGGCTTGAGTGAGCGTCAAATCTCGCAACTGTCATTTGCACAAGCCATCGTTGCTGCCGCCGGGTGTCTTACCGGCGGATTCCTGGGTCACCGTTTTGGTGTTAAGCGTATGACCGCGCTGTTCTACTTTTTGACCATCATTCCGGCGATTTACCTTGCAGCTCAAATTCAACTTGTCGGCCTTGCCAACATTCCGATTAATCATTTTCTGGCTGCAATCCTCACACATGGATTCCTGTTCGGTATGGCGTACGCCGTGCGAATAGCGATTTTCATGGGCATGACCAAGCCGGCAGTCGCAGCAACCCAATTCACGGCATACATGGCGCTGTCCAATATCGCGATTAGCATCGGTAATCTGTGGCAAGGTGCTGTAGCAGAGCGCTTCGGCTATTCCCTGGCCCTGTATCTGGACGCGGCATTAATTATTGTCGCTTTGTCCGTCATGCCTTTCCTGAAGAATCGCGAAAAGAAAGTAAAATCTGTCGACGGAGAACTCGTCCTGGTGCAGTCAGGCTAAAAAAGCTCCTGTTTTGATGTCTGCTATGCTGAAATCGACAACAGCGACCTGTTAATTTATTCCGTGGGAACAGACATTTGAAATTAAATCAGGTCGCAGCATTCGCGGACCTGTCATTGCTTTCATTAGAGTCTTTCGTATCCTCAGCTGATTCCACGAGTGATCTGAAGATCACGCTCAGTGGCGGGTATTTACCGAAATCACTGAAGATTTAATTGCCTGCGGAAGTTATAATTCAGCGATCGCTTGGTGACCCTTCTGCACGAAGCAAAAATGCACTTTAAGCCGCTCGAAGCGTACAAAAACCAAGGCAGATTTGACTATGACCCCTGGAATTGACAAACAAAAACAACTACTGCTGGACCAGGTAATCGGCATTCTTGAGAACCGGCTCAGCGCACGGCGCGCCAGGCTGGCGGCCCTTTTTGTGGAGTACTATTTCCGTCGTGTGCCACTGGACGACATTGCACGGGAAGATCCGGCTACGCTGGCGACCATCGTTATCAACCAGCTCGAATTCCTGATGGTCCGTTTGCCCGGTCAAACGTTGATCCGCATTTTCAATTCTGAGATGGAAACGGATGGCTGGGAATCTCAGCACACCATTATCGAGATGGTCAACGACGATATGCCGTTCCTGGTCGACACGGCAACGCTCACGCTTTCAGAAATGAAAGTGGGAGTGCACCTGATCGTACACCCGGTGATCCGTTTCAAGCGGGATGCACAGGGTAAGCTGACCGGCATATATCAAAAGAAAGAAAAGGGGCGTGGGAAGGAGCAGGGACAGGCAGAGTCTGTGATGCAGTTCCAGGTGGACAGGAAGACCCGGCCAGATGATCTGGAAAAAATCAAGAGCCGCCTGAAAGCTGCTTTCAATGATGTGCGCATGGCGGTTTCAGACTGGCATGCAATTGAAGAACAGGCCAGGGATGCCACCAGCAAAATGCCAGGCTGGGCGCCCCGGGTTGACAAGAAATTGATGCGGGAAAGCAGGGAGTTCATGAAATGGCTGATGGATGACAATTTCGTTTTTCTCGGCGTACGCGACTACAAAGTAGCGAAGCGGAATAGCCGCTATCAGTTGAACCTCGTCAAGGGTTCCGGACTTGGCATCCTAAGGGAAACTGAGAAAACCGTAACATCCAGGCCATTGAGCAGCCTGGCGGTAGAGGTGAGGAAACGTCAAAATACTGTCCCCCTGATCATCACCAAGACCAATGCGCGTTCGACCGTTCACCGGGCCGGCTACCTGGATTACATAGGTGTGCTCCATATCAATGAAAAAGGCCGCACCATCGGCGAGCGCCGGTTCCTGGGCCTGTTCACTTCCCAGGCGTATCGTCTTAATGCAATGGACACCCCGCTGATACGGCGGAGGGGGCAACGGGTGGTGGATTCCGTTAAGTTGCACCGGGGGAGCCATGCCTGGAAGTCAATGGTGCATATCCTTGAATCGCTGCCGCGGGATACGCTGTTCCAGGCTAATTCCAGGGAATTAACGGAAATCGCGACGGGTGTTTTGAACCTGCAGGAGCGTTTGCGGGTCAGGCTGTTCATTCGCCAGGAACGGTATGGCCGGTTCTGGTCCTGCCTGGTGTATATACCCAGGGAGCGATTCAATACCGAGAACCGGGAAGCGATACAGTCCATTTTGTACCGGGCGCTCAAAGGCGAGCGTCTCGATTACGAAGTCAGCGTATCCGCATCAAGGCTGGCTTTACTGCGGGTGATTATCCGTCCCAGGCAGGGTGAGGAAATCAAGCCTGATGTACCGGCCCTGGAGAAAAAAATCATAGAAGCTGTGCGTTCCTGGACAGATAAATTGACTGAAACACTGGTAAGGAAACACGGTGAAGAACAGGGGCTGGCTTATGCTGCGCGCTTCAGGAAGGCCTTCCCCGAGGCCTACAAGGAAGATGTTTCTCCCTGGGTTGCAGCTTTCGATGTTGAAAATGCGGCGGCGGTAGATGATGGCGAAGACCTGCGTATGAGCCTGTACAGGCCCCGTAAGCGCCACGGCGGCATCATCCGTTTCAAGCTGTTCCGAAAACATGATCCGATTCCGCTCTCTGAAGTGTTGCCCATATTGGAAAATCTCGGCCTGCGCATAGTCAGTGAGCGGCCGTATGAATTACATTTCCCGGACGACGAGCGTTTATGGATCCAGGATTTTGACATGACCACGGCGGTGGAGAGCGAACTGGACCTGGAGCTCATCCGGGAGCTTTTTCAGGAGGCTTTCAGGCGCGCGCTTAGTGGTGACACGGACAGTGACGGTTTCAACCGGCTGATTATTGCTTCCCAGATGCACTGGCGACAGGTCAAAATGCTGCGTGCCTACTGTAAATACCTGCTGCAGACAGGAATCCCTTTTTCACTGAACTACATGGCGGAAACGCTGGCGAAACACCCGTCAATCGCCCGCCTGCTGGTTGAGCTTTTTGAAGCATCGTTCGATCCCGCTCGTGAAGATGAGTCCGATTACCGTAAAGAGCTTCGTGCGAAGAAACTGGCCCGGCGGTTCGACGTCTTGCTCAGTGGGGAATGTACCAGGGACAAAGTGTTGTTGGAGTATGTCCAGGACATGGTTGTAGCCCGTGAACGGGATCGCGAAATACAAGTAACAGCAATCAGCCGGGCATTCAAGCGATCTCTTGAGTCTGTTTCGAGCCTGGATGAAGATCGCATCCTGTACGCTTACTACGAGATCATACAGGTCACCTTGCGAACCAATTATTTCCAGGCTGACGAGAATGGTGATGCGAAAGAATACATCAGCTTCAAACTGGATTCACAGGCGGTTCCGGATCTTCCCCTCCCACGGCCGTACCGGGAAATATGGGTATTTTCCCCGCATTTCGAAGGCATCCATCTGCGCGGTGGAAAGATTGCCCGAGGTGGATTGCGATGGTCTGACCGCCGTGAAGATTTCCGCACCGAAGTGCTGGGGCTGATGAAAGCGCAGAGTGTGAAGAATACGATAATCGTTCCGGTTGGCTCCAAGGGTGGCTTCGTCGTCAAGCGCCCACCAGAACTGGACGGACGCGATGCCTTTTTACGAGAAGGAATCAATTGTTATACTAGTTTTATCAATGGATTATTAGATGTAACTGATAATTTAGATGATATAAAAGTTCTGCCACCCACAAGCGTTGTGAGGCGTGATGAGGATGACCCCTACCTGGTTGTCGCAGCGGACAAAGGCACGGCCACTTTTTCTGATATTGCCAACAGCATAGCGGATGAGCATGGATTTTGGCTGGGCGATGCCTTTGCTTCCGGCGGTTCGGTGGGTTATGACCACAAGGCCATGGGAATCACTGCAAGGGGCGCATGGGAAGGAGTGAAGCGACATTTCCGTGAGATGGGCCGCGATATTCAGCGCGAGCCGTTTACTGTGGTTGGTATCGGTGACATGAGTGGCGATGTATTTGGCAACGGTATGCTTCTATCCAGGCACATCAGGCTGCGGGCGGCATTCAATCACCTGCATATTTTTCTGGACCCCGATCCAAATGAAAAAGCTGGGCTCAAGGAACGCCGCCGCCTGTTTCGCAAAACACGTTCCGGTTGGTCGGATTACAACCCTGACCTGATATCCAGGGGCGGAGGTATCTTTTCAAGACTGGACAAGACCATACCCATCAGTGCAGAAGTGAGGAAGTGGCTGGGTATTGACGATGAGCAACTGACGCCGAATAAGTTGATTCGTGAACTGCTCAAGGCGCCGGTTGACCTGTTATGGAACGGAGGTATTGGAACGTATGTCAAGGCCTCATCAGAGAGTCATGCCGAAGTGGGTGACCTGGCGAATAATGCTGTCCGGATTAACGGCCGGGACCTGAGGTGCAAGGTCATCAGCGAGGGCGGAAATTTGGGGTTTACTCAGCTGGGCCGCATTGAGTTTGCCCAGGACGGTGGCAAGGTCAATACGGACTTTATTGACAATTCCGCTGGAGTAGCCACCTCCGATCACGAGGTTAACATCAAAATACTCCTGAACCAGGTGATGCGGGCTGGAGAACTCGATTATCAATCACGTAACTCGCTGCTTGCCGAAATGACTGACGAGGTTGCAGGTCTCGTATTGCGCAGCAACTACCTTCAGACCCAGGCAATTTCCATGATGGAAAAGTTTTCCGGGCTGAGGCTGGGATCGAAGCAGCATTTCATCAGCGTGCTTGAAGAAGAAGGTCTGCTTGACCGGGACCTGGAGTTTCTGCCCGCTGACGAAGAATTGACCGACAGGAGAAACCAGGGAGAGGGGATGACCAGGCCGGAACTTTCCGTGCTGCTTTCCTACAGCAAAATCAGGCTTTACCAGCAGTTGCTGGCATCCGATATTCCCGAAGATTCCTACCTGTCAGGTGAGTTGATCCGGTATTTTCCGCAGCCCTTGCAGGACCGATTTGCTGACCACATGAGCGGACATCGCCTGAAACGGGAAATTATAGCCACGCAGGTGACCAATAGCCTGGTTGACAGGATGGGTGCTTCTTTCACGCTGCGTATGTACGAGGATACCGGTGCTGAACCTGCCCAGGTTGCCAAGGCGTTTACGATTGCCCATGCTATTTTTGAAGCTGAGGAATTCTGGGTAAGGATCGAAGCGCTGGATAACAAAGCAGATACTGACTTACAGATTTCAGCTCTTCTCAAGATGTGGAACCTGCTCCGGCAAGCCACCCGCTGGTTATTGAACCTGCCGGGAAGTGACCTTGATATCCAGAAGATGGTGGACCGGTTGGCTCCCGGCATGCACACACTAAAGCGCTCGATGCAGAAAACCATACCTGCAGAATACCTTAGTACTTTGAACAGTCATATCCAGCCCTACATGGATGGCGGTTTTTCCAAGTCTCTGGCCACCCGCACGGTGATGCTGGATTACGTATTTCCAGCCCTGGATGTGGTTGAAATTGCCGCCAGGCGAGGAGCAAATGTAGTGATGGTCGCAAAGGTATTTTCAGGTCTGGGTGATTCACTGAATCTGAGATGGTTGATGCGGCAGCTGGAATCCCTGGAAGTGTTGGGGCAATGGCATGCACAGGCACGGGCCAATCTTCGCGATGAACTGTTCACGCAGCACAACCACCTGGTTGAGCGGATACTCCAGGCGGCCGGGGATGAACCTGATCCGGTGGCTGCCTGGATCGACTCAAACAGAAGTTGCGTCCAACGGCCCATGGACATGATGCATGATATGCGGAACCATGCCGAAATGGATTATGCCACCGTTGCGGTTGCCGTCCGGTCGCTGGCACAGCTGGTCAACGAAACAGCATGACTGCCGGAAGCGCCAGAACCTTTATTGAAGGTAGAATTCATTTTGTAGCGAGCAATACCGACGCAGCACATAAAGCTTTGGCGGAAATTCAGGCACGCTATGGTCAGTGTGAGCCAGAGCAGGCTGGTGTTGTCGTCGCCCTGGGTGGTGATGGCTTCATGTTACGTACACTGCATCGGCTGTTACCGGTCAACCTGCCGGTTTACGGCATGAAAATCGGCAATGTCGGTTTCCTGATGAACCTGTATCGTGAAGATGGCCTCTTGGAACGCCTCAGCTTTGCTAACTGTGTCAGCCTTAATCCCCTTCGTATGAATGCCGTTACGGAAGGCGGCAACGAGTCCACGGCCCTGGCTATCAACGAAGTTGCCCTGCTGAGACAAATGAACCAGGCAGCGCATATTCGTATTCTTGTAAATGACTCGGTCAAGGTGGCGAAACTGATTTGTGACGGGGTGCTGGTTGCCACCGCTGCCGGCAGCACCGCCTACAACCTGTCCGTGCAGGGGCCAATCCTGCCGTTGGGCACTGAAGCCGTGTCTTTGACACCCATTTCGCCATTCCGGCCACGCCGGTGGAAAGGCGCTGTATTGCCCTCCAGTGCACGTATCCGTTTTGAAATTCTGGAGAATTACAAGCGTCCCGTCAGCGCCACTGCCGACGCCCATGAAGTCCGTAACGTGGTTAGCGTGGACGTTTTCGAGGACAGGGATGTGACCCTCAAATTGATGTTCGACCCTGAACATTCACTCGAAGACCGGATCCTGGATGAGCAGTTCCTGTAAGAGGCATCCTTTCCCCCGGGAGCCGCTTTAGTAGTACCAGGCCAGTTGGGCAAAAAAGCCCGGGCCGGTAGAAAAGTATTGGCCCTCCTTGGGTGCTTCAATACCACCGTATTCGGATCCATCCGGGCCGACGGGGATGTTTACGGCAGCCAGGATCTGCAGATTCTGTTTCCAATCGTATTGTGCAACCAGTTGTACCAGGGTGGAGGGGTCTTCAAGATTGACGAAAAAATTTGGAATCAACAGAAACAAGGGGCTTACTTCAATGGTTGCTGATGCCGCCAGGTAGTTACGGGCCAGGGTGAACAATTCCCCGCGTGCAAGCCTTTTGAGCAATTCCGGGTTTTGTGCGAGGCCACCAACGGAATATGCTCCGTTTTTCTGCCCGAAACCATTGTGATAGTACTCCAGCAGACCGCTGATATTCTTTCCGCCCCAGACCCATGAGTAAGAAATGCTGGCGGCGAGTGAGAACACGGAATCGTCACCGGTGTCGGTCCAGGTAAGATCCCCGCGCCCGACCGCACCGCCAATATTGACGATGCCGCCCAGGCCCAGGATCCGGTCATCAAAATGTTCTGCCAGCAGCAGATCGTATTCGTTCATGCCGAGGAAGCCGTGGTACTTGAAGGCCAGCGATGACTGGTTACTCTCTACATCGCCGGATCGAAGGTCGCGTCGCACGACCGCTACGGTTTGCAGGTCATTGCCGTTATTGAACAGGTACTGACCATAAAGCATGTCGTCGCCGGTCTTGTATTCCTTGTCCACTGCGGCCGGATCGAATGGATTGAAAATATCCATCGGGGTGAAAATCATCCCGTTACCCCAACTGATCGCCTGGCGCCCGAATCGCCATACCATGTGTTCACCGGTATAAGCGATGCTTAGCCGGTCAAGCCGCTGGAGCACCAACCGCTTACCCTCGTTTTCTATCGTGTGAGTGAGGTCCCACCAGCGGCGGTCGTCATTGATGGCATTGCCTATGGGGAAAGCGGCGCCTGGAAAGTGGCGGGCCAGCTCGATGGTGTCACCATACAAGCCGATGAACTGGTAATCGGCTTTGAAGTCCCAGTGGTTGCGGTAAGCTGAAAACTTCAAGCGCACTTCCAGGTTGTTGTCAACGGAGCTGCTGCCCAGCACCGGGTGAAAAGCGCTGTTATCCGGGTAAGTCGAATAAACAAACTGGTATTTTACGTGACCGCCGAAGTCCCAGCCGGTTTCTGCATCAACCACACTTTCAGTTTGCGCCGCGAGAATTCCGCAAGGCAGGCCGGCCAGACACGACCATAAAAGCCATGCCGGCAGCCGGGATTTCATTCAGTCCACTTCCTGAATTTCATCAGCGATGATTTTGCCATCCTGCATCCGGATCAATCGTTTCGCATATCGCATGACTCGCTCATCGTGTGTGGCGATCAGGAAGGTAACTTTGTGGTGCTCATTGAGTTCACGCAGCAGGTCCATCAACTGAGTGGCGGTTTCCGAGTCAAGGTTGGCAGTGGGTTCATCGGCCAGGACCAGCTTGGGCTGGCTGACAATCGCGCGCGCAACCGCGACACGTTGCTGCTGCCCGCCGGACAATTGGGCGGGGTAGCGGTTTTCCATGCCTTCCAGACCAACTTCCCTGAGTATGGCGTATGATTTCTCCCTGCGCTCTTTTACTGAAATTCCCTGGACCTGCATCACGAATTCCACGTTTTCCCGTGCGGTCAATACCGGGATCAGGTTGTATGCCTGGAAAACGAAACCGATGTGGTGGAGGCGCAAGTCGGCCATTGGCCCTTTACCCAGCTTATCCACGCGCCGGCCGTCGAAGTGGACCTCGCCACTGTCGAGCTTGTCAAGGCCGCCGATGGCGTTCAGCAAAGTGGTTTTTCCAGAGCCGGATGGGCCGGAAAGACAGATGAACGAGCCTTTTTCAATATCGAGCGAGACGTGGTCCAGCGCCTTGATCACAAAGTCACCCTGCTGAAAAAACTTGCACAAATCAATACATTTGATGGCGGTCATTTTTGTTCCTGTTAACCTGCATATTGCACGAAGGATTCGGAATTTGCAGTGTAGCTGGCAATACAGTTTGGTCGATCGTTCAAACAAGCATAGCCATAGCTATGGTTTTTGAAGGATCGACCGAAATGTGAAGCCAGATGCAGTGCAAAACCGGATAGGACAAACTGCATTTTTTGCAAGGCGATCATATTGTCCATAAGCTATTAAATTTGTTCATAAATAGTCAATTACTCGTCCGCCTTCGTGCAATATGCAGGTTATATCTTCGTAATGGCCTCGACCGGGCTGTAGCGGGATGCATGCCAGGCCGGCAGCAGGCTGGTCAGCAGGCCGAGCACAATTACCACGACGTTGGCAGTGGCCAGATCACGGAACTTCAAGGCAGGGTAGAGCATGCTTCCGGCGCCCATCATTTCCATTCCCTTGGCAACGGCAGACAGGTCAATTCCTTCCCTCAGCGGCAGGATGCTTGCAAGGGCGAGAATATTTCCGGTAAGCAGGCCCAGGGCCAGCAGCAGCAATGATTCCATCAGGATCAGGTAGAGGATCGAGGATGGCCTCATGCCGAGGGCCTGCATCAGGCCGATCTCCCGGATGCGTTCAAAAACAGCCATCATCAGGGTATTGATCAGGCCGAAACTCAAGGCAAGAAATATCACGACAATCCAGACCAGGACAAAACCATCCATCATGTTCATCATGGAAGACAGGTAGCTTTCCAGTTCCATCCAGGGCAGAACTTCACTGCCCGGCGGGGATGCTTCAGCTATGATCGTCAGCAGGTCATCGATCGTGCGGTAATCATGTCCTGCAACCGCGATTTCAGACACCATGCTTCCCATTTTCAATAGCGATTGGATGTTGGAGCGCCCGCCGTAAACAAAATTATCTTCCTGGCTTTCGAGACTGGCCTTGTACACGCCGACGATACGGAAACCGCGGTCAGCGACGTTGTTTTCCGGGTCCTGGCTCATCACGACAACGCGTTTGCCCAGGCCGGTCTCCAGCCGTTCGAGCAGTTTGCGCCCCACGACCAGTCCCTTGTCTTCCGGATTATCGAGAAATCGGCCTTCAACCATGTTTTTCAGGTCGAAACCCAGTGCGATTTCACCAGCCGGCTCGACACCCAACAGCGTAATTCCCCGGCTGTCGCGCTCGCTGGAAATCATGGCGGGAACCCGCACACGGCTGGACCAGCCCGCAACTGCCGGTTTTTCCAGCGCAGAAAGCAGTTCAGGGCCGGGCGCCTGAATACTGTTGTCGATGCTGGGGTCATCGCGGAAATCCGCGTGGTGAATCTGGACGTAGCCCGGCAGGGAGTTAATGCCGTCCCTGATCATCTCGTCCACCATGCCCCGCATCAGCGCCGTCATGAAAATCATTGCCCAGACACCAATGGCAATGGCCAGCAACATGATCAGTGTGCGGCGATGGTTGCGCCACAGGTTGCGCCATGCCAGGCGAATCATGGCTGAAACTGGCAGTGCGTTAGTTGTCATATGGCCCTCATCGCCTCGACTGGCTGCAGACGGAACAGTCTGAGGGCCGGGTAAACTGCTGCCAGCAGGCAGAACAGGAAAACTACGCCGGGCCCGAGAATCATAGAGAAAAACGTGACACTGGGATACACACGGTCCGGCAGGTTGAACTTTTCTGCCATTTCTTCCATACCGGGGTAATGGAAACCGACGGTATTGAGGTATGAAGCAATCATCCAGCCCATAGCCAGACCGATTACCAGCCCCAGCAGGGCCATCAGGGCCGTTTCCAGCATCACCAGCGAGGCTAGCTTCCGTGGTTTGATGCCCAGTGCGGTGATAACTCCGAATTCCCGTGTCCGTTCAAGCACAGACATCAACTGTGTATTGAGCACACTGAATGCGACCAGGATGATCAGAAGTCCATACATGAACCAGGCGCTGGACAAATCTGCCTGGATGGCCTGCTTCAGACCAGGCTGCAGTTGAGGCCAGTCCAGGGCGGTTAAACTGTCTTCACCCCTAATTTTACTTTCTACCGTCGCCAGTGCTGTGGGAACAGCACCCAGCTCATCCACAGCCACAACGACTGAATTACCATGATCGCGCATGGCAAATGTATCCTGGAAATAGCGTAATGGCACCTCCGCCAGGTTACGGTCAAGGTCGCTGGAACCGGAATCAAAAATTCCGGTAATAGTCACCACGCCCGCAGCAAACGAGCCATCCCGGCCGCTGCCAAGCAGTGTCAGTTCATCACCAACAGATACTTTCAGGTTGCGCGCCAACACACTGCCAATCACGATCTCAGCAGCATAGGAGTCCTGCAGGAACCGGCCCTCCTTCACCAGCCCGGGAAGTGTTGAAACTGTTGGTTCATACTCAGGCTCTACCCCAATGATCTGGATGCCGAGTGAACGCTGCTCACTGGACACGAGTGCGAAAGCGGCAGCACGGGCCGCTATGCGCGCGCCGGGCAGGGCGCTGCGCAGCTCAACCGCCAGTGGAACAACTGCCGGAATGCTCCTGCGCAATTTTGGGTTGTCGTTATATCCTGCGTGCTGAACTTGTATATGGCCGCTGAATGCCTGCAGTGTGTTGTTGATCATCATGTCATAGGAACCAAATTGCAGGGAGATCATGAAGACCAGCAATACGTTGGAAAATATCATGGCCATGGTTGTCAACCAGGTACGCCGCTTGTGCCGCCACAAGTTGCGCCAGGCTAAACGCAGGCTGAGGATCATCGCCGTGGATTCCTCAGGTTTGAGAGGGTGAAGATATTGGCTGGCAGTTCAAGATCAAACTCAATGGAATGGGTGGTAATTTCCGTCCACTCATCCGGGGTTTCCAGTTTGCCCATGCGCATAACTCTGGCCACCGCTCGTCCGCCCATTTCCTCGACCTGCAATGTCTTCATGGATTTTACCAGCACGCCATCCTGGTCCCAGAACTGTTGTTCCATCAATACGAAGTCATCCCGGATCGTGAGCACCTCCTTACCCCAGACAACGGCTGCTTCCTCGTGAGGAATGGAAGTGATGGTATAAAAAATGTGCCCATCGGATTCTTCCTGCCCGGTCAGTTCATGCTCGTATTGATCGATTATGTCAGTAGATTTGGCGATGTCCTTGTTGGAGAAATCACTGCCCATCCAGTTCTGTGACATCATTGATGATGGCACCTTGATGATGCGGTTTATCTTCGGTGAGTAGCTCCACATGTTGTTGTCGTTCAGCAGTGTGCCGTTGCCGGCATCTTTTTTGGGCTCGACTACACGGACCAGTGAGAGCTTGTCGCCCTCGCTCCAGGCGCGCATGGTCATTTTCCGTTCCCAGTCGGGCCGGTGGATGGTCATCGTGAATTCCGAATAGGAGGTCAGGCCACGCCAGTGATCCATTGCGTCTTTCACCAGTTGCCTTGCATCGGTTTCCGCCGCGAAGGCAGGGGATGTCATTAGCAATAAAAGAATCAAAAACAAGCTTCGCATTTCCCAAGCTCCCGACTTGTTGAAGTACCATACCAGCCCCGCTGTCAGAAAGGCCGCACAAGGAGTCTGACCTGTCTATAGTGCAGCTATACGGCTCTCAATTCAATCAGGGAAAGTGTTTATAAACCAGCACGACCTGGCCACCTGTCACTGCAATATTTCACATCCTTCCAGGCTGAATATTCCCTTTATCGGCTGGAGAGCCGGTTGGGAAGTTTCTTATCCATTTTCTCGGTTTCTGAGAGCGTGGCAGTTTAGAATGATGCCATGAAGAATTCCCTGTCCAGTGAACGGCTCAAGCAGGATGGCAGTGACGTGCTGGTCATTGGCATATCATCGAGGGCGCTTTTCGATCTTCGCGAAAGCCACGAGTTGTTTGATGCCAAGGGTCTTGAAATATATTCCGAGTACCAGGTCGCCAACGAGAATGCATACCTGGAACCCGGCGTCGCTTTTCCGCTTGTCAGGAAACTTCTGGCCCTGAACGATGATGACGTGGAACATCCTGGCGTTGAGGTCATCCTGATGTCCAGAAACAGCGCCGATACGGGACTGAGAATTTTCAATACAATCGAGCACTACGGACTTAATATTGAGCGGGCGGCTTTCACCAATGGTGTAAGCCCGTACAAGTATATGTCCGCCTTTGGCACAGATCTGCTGATGTCGACCAACGCGGAAGACGTCCGCAAGGCCCTGGAAAAAGGCTATGCGGCGGCAACCATATTGCCCGGCAGTGCAGCCAGTCGTGAAAGCGGACAGTTACGCATCGCGTTTGACGGTGATGCCGTCATTTTCAGTGACGAAGCGGAGCGCGTTTACCAGCAACGCGGGCTCGATGTTTTCGCAGACAGCGAACGTGAAGCGGCAAATCTACCGCTGAGTGGTGGGCCCTTCAAGCCGGTGCTGGAAGCCCTGCACGAGATCCAGTCCGCCTATCCCATCACCGATAATCCCATCCGCACCGCCCTGGTTACCGCCCGCAGCGCACCGGCACACAAACGCGTTGTATTGACCTTGCGTGAATGGGGTATCCGGATTGACGAGGCGCTCTTTCTCGGCGGGCGTTCCAAGGGAGAATTTCTCAAAGCATTCGGGGCAGATATTTTTTTCGATGACCAGCAAATCCATACCGAATCAGCCAGCGCACACGTAGCCACCGCCCACGTCCCCAACGGCATCACCAATGAACGCCCGGGCGATGATGGTTGAGGAAAGTAATTTTTCCGCTGAGAACGCAGTCGTTCTGATTGAGCTTGATCATTTTATCCGCTGAGAACGCAGAAGACGCTGAATATCACTGATTTGGCGGCTTCGGTTATCTCAGCGGATAAATTGAATACCTAAAAAGAATCTGGCCCTTTGTATATCTTTGGCTCGGGTTCCAAAGCTACGCCAAATTCTTGTGCAACGCTGTCTGTAATTTTCCGGGCCAGTTCCAGGATATGTTGACCGCTGGCCTGCCCCTGGTTGACCAGCACCAGTGCGTGTTGAGAGGAGACAGCGGCGCCGTTTTCCTGGAAGTCTTTCCAACCGCAACGATCGATCATCCAGGCGGCTGAGAGCTTGGCCCGGTCTGCGCCGGCCGGCCAGGTGGGAAGGCCGGGGTAGCGGCTGCGCAGTAATTCAGCTTCATCCATGGAAACTACGGGATTCTTGAAAAAACTCCCGGCATTGCCGGTGACTGCCGGGTCAGGCAGTTTTTGTTGCCGCATGCGGATTACGGTGTCACTGACCTGCTTTGCCCCGGGTTGGTCAATACCCATGGATGAGAGCGAATCCTGCAGTCCCGCGTAATCGAGTTGCGGCTTGAATTGCCGGTTCAACTGCAAGCGGATGGAGGTAATAAAGTAACGGCCGGTATTCACTGATTTGAAAAGACTGTCGCGATAGCCAAAGAGGCATTCATCCCTGTTGAAAGTGACCCAGGTGGAATTCTGCCAGTCCCATGCTGTTACAAGTTCCAATACGGACGACAGCTCCACACCATAGGCGCCGATGTTTTGTATTGGTGCCGCTCCCGTCAGGCCCGGGATCAGGGAAAGATTTTCCAGGCCGGACAGGCCCTGGTCTAGTGACCAGCGCACCAGTTGGTGCCAGTTCTCACCCGCTCCCACTTCTAGCTGCGCGTAGCCGTCGTGCTCAGAGATGATTTCCTTGCCCGTTATCCGATTGAGAAACACCGTACCGGGTACGTCGCTGGTGAATAACACGTTACTGCCGCCGCCCAGCACGAAATCCCTGTACGGATCCAAGGCAGGCAGAGACAGGAGGTCTTCCTCGGTTTCAATGGTCAGCAGCAAGCCGGCCGACGCCTCGACACCGAAGGTGTTCAATGACTTCAGGGAAGGGCGTTCCAGTATTTTCATCTCAGTGTAGTGTCCTATCCTATGTGCCGATTATAGGATAGGACACTACACTAGGTTGCGGTTGGCAATGGCCTGCAGGCATTCGCTGACCAGTTCAGGGCCACGGTAGATCATGCCGGTATAGAACTGCACCAGGTCGGCGCCCAGGTTCAGCTTGTCGACCGCATCCTGCCCGTTGGTGATTCCACCCACACCTATCAGTGCAATTTGATCCGGAAGCACCATCCTGAGTACTGCCAGAACCTTGTCCGCTTTTGCTTTAAGGGGGGCGCCGGACAGGCCGCCGGCTTCTTCGGCGTGTTTCATGCCGAGCACGCCTTCGCGGTCGATAGTTGTATTCGTAGCAATCACGGCATCCATGTGATGATGGCTTATCACATCGGCAATCACCCCGATGTCATCGTCTTCCAGGTCCGGCGCGACCTTTACCGCCAGTGGCACGTAGCGGTCGTGCTCACTTGATAGTTCTTTCCGCCGCCGGCCAAGTTTGCCGAGCAGATTATCCAGCTCACCCTCAGACTGCAGGTCGCGCAGGTTATTGGTGTTGGGCGAAGAAATATTGACGGTGATGTAATCGGCCCAGGGATAAACTTTTTCCAGGCAGTGCAGGTAATCGTCCGCCGCGCTCTCTATGGGCGTATCGAAGTTCTTGCCGATATTGATGCCCAGGATACCCTTAAAGCGGTGTTTCCTGACCCGGCGGACCAAATGGTCCACACCCTTGTTATTGAAGCCCAGCCGGTTGATCATCGCGCTGGCCTCGGGCAGCCGGAATATCCGGGGTTTTGGATTACCGGGCTGAGGCCTGGGCGTGGTTGTGCCGATTTCGACAAAACCGAAGCCCAGGTCTCCCAGGGCCTCGAAATAGTCTCCATTTTTATCCAGGCCGGGAGCCACGCCTACCGGGTTGGGGAATTCCAGCCCCATGCAGGAAACAGGCTGGTCAGCCACCTTGCACAGGAAACGCGTGGCGCCCAGCATGTGCCCCAGGCGCAGGCTCTCCATGCTCAACCCGTGCGCAACTTCCGGGTCGGTGGCGAACAGGGCCTTTTGCGCCAGTTTATATAACATGGCCGGGAATCCGGGCAGCCGGCCCCTTTGTGGGGTCAGAAATCAAATTTGATACCTTGCGCCAGGGGAAGATCTTTGCCCCAATTGATCGTGTTGGTTTGCCGGCGCATATAGACCTTCCATGCATCCGAGCCGGACTCGCGGCCGCCGCCGGTTTCCTTTTCACCGCCGAAAGCACCGCCGATTTCCGCACCGGAGGTACCGATGTTCACGTTGGCGATGCCGCAATCTGAACCAACGGACGACAGAAACAGCTCGGCGTTACGTAGATCGGTGGTAAAAATCGCTGATGAAAGGCCCTGTGGGACGTCGTTATGCATGCGCATGGCGTCTTCGAGGTTGGAAAACGGAATCAGATAAAGGATTGGGGCGAAAGTCTCGGTCTGAACGATTTCCCATTCGTTGTCGGCCATTACAATCGTAGGCTCCACGAAAAAACCGGAACCCTCGATTCGCGAACCACCGGTCAGTACTTCTCCGCCAGCCTCGCGGGCTGCTGTAACCGCTGCCTTGAAATCTGCTACCGCGGTTCCGTCAACCAGTGGTCCCATCAGCGTGTCGGGGTCCAGTGGATCGCCGATCCTAACCTGGCGATACGCGCTGAGCAGGGATTCGGTCACGCGGTCCAGTATGGATTCGTGCACCAGCAGGCGGCGGGTCGACGTACAGCGTTGTCCGGCCGTACCGACGGCGCCGAACACGATGCCGGGAATAGCCAGTTTCAGGTCCACCGTTTCATCCAGGATAATCGCGTTGTTGCCACCCAGTTCAAGCAGGCTGCGGCCCAGGCGCGCAGCTACTTTGGAGGCTATGTTCCTGCCCACGCCGGTGGAACCGGTGAAGGACACCAGCTTGACGCGCTCGTCATCGACAAAGCGGTTCGCCAGGTCATGTCCACTTGCCGCGAAGCTCAGGAAAATAGGTGGAAACCCTCCTTCTTCAAGCGCCTGGTTGCAGATCTTTTGCACGGCAATTCCGCATAACGGGCATTTCGATGATGCTTTCCAGACCGTGACATTGCCGCATATGGCGGAGAGAAAGGCATTCCACGACCAGACGGCAACTGGAAAATTAAACGCGGATATCACGCCCACGATACCGTAGGGATGCCATTGTTCGTACATCCGGTGCAGCGGCCTTTCCGAGTGCATAGTAAGACCGTACAACATCCGAGACTGGCCGAGGGCAAAGTCCCCGATGTCGATCATTTCTTGCACTTCGCCGTCACCTTCAGCCTTGATTTTGCCCATTTCGAGGCTGACCAGGCTGCCGAGTGCGTCCTTGTGCTTGCGCAGGGCCTCGGTGCACAGTCGTACGGCTTCACCGCGCCGTGGCGCCGGAACGCTGCGCCAAGATTCAAATACCGAGTTGGCTGTCTCCATGAGACGTTCATAGTCCGCCGCCGATGCGCCGCAAACGCTGCCGATCACTTCTCCGTTGGCCGGGTTGATCGATTCGATGATCCCTGCATCTTGCGTGCTGGACCATTCGCCGTTGCCAAAATATGCTCCGGGGTTGAAGTCTTCTATTCCCAAGGTTTTCAGAAATTCCATGATGATAATTGCCCTTTCATAAACGCGTGAAAAAAAATTCAAATTCAAAGCAGAACATTATCGCATTCGCTCTGAATTCTTGCACGCTTCCTTTCGGCTAAAAAATATGGGAATTAACGGAACTCCGCCCCGCCGTGCCTGTCATATCGCACAGTGGCAACCTGTTGCTGGAAACCGGCGTATCGGTCCAACAAAAGGAAGTCTTGGCAGAGTGGGTAGCATGTTATGCTCAGCAGAGGGAGCCGGTACATATGACGGCGCTATGCAAACAACGAACAAGCCTGGCCGAACTGGCTGATGGGAATTATCCCAGCAGGGGGAAACACTCCAGTAGCGGGATTCATGCCCGTAAACCGGTTCAGCAAGCCCAACGGGGAGAGACGGAGCGTGCGCGCATGAGCGAAGCACAGGTTGATCAGTTGCTGGTTGAGAGAGTGCAGAAAGGAGATAAGCATGCCTTTGATCTGCTCATCAACAAGTACCAGCACCGGATTGTGAGCCTGGTATCACGCTACGTGTCCGATCATGCGGAAGCCCTGGACGTGTCACAGGAAGCGTTTATCAAGGCATACCGGGCCATTGGCAATTTCCGCGGCGACAGTGCTTTTTATACCTGGCTGTACCGCATTGCAATCAACACAGCTAAAAACTGGCTGGTTGCAAAAAAACGCCGGCCGCCCGCTTCGGATATCGATGCAGCGGACGCGGAACAATATGACATGGATAGCCGTCTCAAGGATAAAGGCACACCAGAACATGAATTGATGCGCGATGAAATCAAACAGATGGTTTATGACACAATTGCACAGCTTCCGGATGACCTCAGAACCGCCATCATGCTCCGGGAGATGGAAGGCATGAGTTACGAAGACATTGCAATCACCATGGACTGTCCCATTGGTACAGTCCGTTCAAGGATATTTCGGGCCAGGGAGGCCATTGACGAGAAGTTGAGACCCCTCGTAGAGGGGAACTGAGCAATTAACAGGCACGGTAAGATAATGAGCAATGAATCACGGGAACACCTTTCATGTTTCATGGACGGTGAAATCAGCAAGGAAACAGGCCGTTTCCTCGTCAGGCGCCTTGGCGCTGATAGCGAATTGCGTGACACCTGGGCACGTTACCACCTGGTCAGGGATTGTCTGAGGCACCAGGAGGGTGACCTGGTGGGTATCAGTCTGTGCTACAGGGTCCAGCAGGCATTGGCAAACGAAAGCCCACAGACGACGCCACGAAGGGGCGCTGTGGCCTGGTCAAAGGCGGGGTGGCTGAAGCCGGTCGCCGGTATGGCCGTTGCGGCTTCGGTAGCTCTCATGGCCATAATTACCGTGGGGCCCGGACAGAACCCGGTAAGTACTCCGACTGGCGAACTCGCCGGAAGCCCGCAGGCGGAGGCATTCGTCAGCCCCAATAATATATTGACTCGCAGCCCGCGCCCCCAACAGGTCAGCGTATTGGGTGGAGCCGGCAATTCGAACCGGAAAATGAACTCCTACCTGCTGCGCCATTATCAGGTAACCGGTTCCACAGGTGGCAAGGGTTTTGTCACTTTTGTACCAATCGTCGTGACCCAGGCTGCCGCCCAATCGAATACACGAGCCGATCCACAGCGTGGAGCTGAGGAAGGCGAAGATTCCCTGGCCGGAGATTCACCGGATAAGGAATCGCTGGACAGGGAATCACTGGACAGGGCGAACGAATCCCTGCAGTAATGAAACCCCGCGCTGTGACAATATGCCTGGCGGCACTTTTGCTCGCCGCGGCTTTGCCTGCTGTTGCCGGCTCTAACAGTGACGCTGCCCAATGGCTGGAGCAGATGTCAGCCGCAATGAGCCAGATGACCTACCAGGGCACCTTCGTCTACGTTCAGGGCGATGAAGTTGAAACCATGAGAATCACCCATGTTTCGGACGAACAGGGGGTGCGGGAACGCCTGGTTTCCTTATCCGGGCTTCGGCGCGAAATATTGAGAGATTCCAATGGGGTGCGCTGGGTGCAGGGTGAAGATCTCCAGGTGATGGAGGACTCGGCCTTCGGTCGCTCTTTTTTCCCGGAAATTCCACTGGGCCAGTCTGATCAGGCCTCAGCTTCATACCGTCTGGAGCTTGGCCCCAGTGAACGAATAGCCGGCCATATTGGCCGAAAACTCAAAGTCATACCCAAGGATAAGTATCGCTACGGTTACACTTTGTGGCTGGAAGAGCCTTCTGCCCTGTTGTTGAAATGGGAATTACTGGACAGCGATAATCGACGGCTGGCCAAGCTCATGTTCACCGATTTGCGATTGGGTTCAGAGGTCGATGTGAAAGAACTGAAATCCACCAGTAAATTGAAAGAATACAAGATTCTGGAGTCCAGTCTTCCCCCTGGCAAGGGCATGTCTCACCGTAAACCACGGTGGGAACCGAGTACACTGCCCGTGGGATTCAAGCTGACAGCGCACCGTAACCTTGGCCAGCAAGGCCAGCAGGTATTCGAACACCTGGTGTATAGCGATGGATTAACGGCTGTTTCGGTGTATGTTGAGAGTGCTGAAAGTAACGAACAGGATCAGGAAACTGGCACCAGCCGGCTGGGAACAACACATGCTTATTCCCGTGTAACTGATGGTGTCCTTATTACGGTAGTCGGTGACGTGCCTGCCATCACGGTGCAATCCATCGGCAATGCCGTCCGTCTGACTTCTCCTTAGAATCTGAACCGGCACCTATGATTGAACAGCAGGGCTTGGTCGTTGCGGTCTCCGGCGAAATCGCCAGTGTACGCCTTGGAGGTAAATCAGTTTGTGCAGCCTGTAATTCGGGAAAGGGTTGCGGCGCGGGAATTTTTGGGCGCCTTTTAAAACGCAAGCCAGTGGTTCTTGAACTGAAGAACGGCCCCGGTGCCCGTGTCGGCCAGTCAGTCATGGTCGGTTTGTCGGAAACGCTTTTTTTGCGCCTGGTTTTCAATTTTTACCTGTTCCCGTTGCTGTCGGGGCTTGCAGGAGCTGCCATTGGACACTATGTATCGGTAAAGCTGGGGGTAGAATCCGCTGCCGCAGATGGTCTGGCGCTGCTCGGAGCGGTGTCGGCCGGCGCTTTCGCGCTAATGTGGAACAGGCAATGGAGTGGACAACCGCCTGGGGAATTTCCTCAAAATATTACGGTCCACCTGTTACGGGTCGTTGAGCAAAGCAATACAGAGCAGTGCGATACAAGCATTTGAATAAACATATCAGAGGTGATTTTGTGACAAGACGTATCATGATCGGTTATTGTTTGTTGTTGTTCACAGTGGTGAGCAGCACTGGATTTGCGCGGGTAGTGGGGCTGCCTGATTTTACGGGACTGGTAGAGGATGCCGGACCGGCAGTGGTCAATATCCAGGTGACCAAGTTCGGTGAACGGGCGCGTGATGACCAGTCAGACCGCGGTGACCAGAATCCGAACGGCCGCGAGCAGATGCCTGAATTTTTCCGCCGGTTTTTCGATGTCCCGGGTCATCCCGGTGGTGGTCAGCCGGATCGCCGTGGCACCGGGTCGGGTTTTATTTTTGAAGCCGATGGCTACATCATCACCAATCACCACGTGGTCGAAAATGCAGATCAGATCATTGTGCGACTTGCCGATCGCCGTGAATTTGAAGCTGAACTAATCGGTTCAGACCCTCAGAGTGACATCGCATTACTGAAAATCGATGCCGGTAAGCTGCCAACCTTGAAATTCGGTGATTCCAAAATCCTGCGGGCTGGCGAATGGGTGGTCGCTATCGGTTCGCCCTTCAATTTTGAGCAATCCGTGGCCGCTGGCATCATCAGCGCAACGGGCCGCAGCACAAACACCCAGCAGTACGTGCCATTTATCCAGACGGATGTAGCCATCAATCCCGGTAATTCCGGCGGGCCATTGCTCAACCTTGACGGCGAGGTCGTTGGTATTAATTCCTGGATATTGAGTTCCAGCGGTGGTTCCATAGGACTTTCTTTTTCCATTCCGATTGAAACCGCAAGCAGTGCCGTTAAACAATTGAGGGAGCACGGTAAAGTATCCCGTGGACTGCTTGGAGTCATAGTCGGGCCGGTAACGCGTGAGATGGCTGAGGCGCTGAAGCTGAAGCGTCCAGTGGGCGCGCTGGTCAACGACGTCAACGAGGACAGTGCTGCTGAACGCGCCGGGATTCAGCCTGGGGACGTGATCCTAAAGATTGATGGAGAACCCATTGAAATCTCCAGTGATCTTCCGCCGTTGGTAGGATCAAACCCACCCGGGACGGAAGTTGAATTGCTGGTCAGTCGTAATGGCGATGAACGCACTTTTGAAGTAACGCTTGACGCCCTCGGCGCTGATCAGGATGAAAGCCTGCTGGCTTCCGAAGTGCAGTCCAGTCAGGGCAACGCACTGGGCATCGTGGTGGACTCAATTACCAGCGATCAACGCCAGGCGCTGGGCGATCCCGAAGGTGGTGTATTGATTTCAAAAATCGAAAGTGATGCTGCTTACCGGGCGGGCTTACGACGAGGGGATGTTGTGCTGATGATCAACCGAAGCAAGGTGGATGATATCGGTTCGTTCAGCGACATTGTTGAAGCGCTCCCGGAAGGCAAAGCCGTTGCGCTGCGAATCATGCGGCAGGGAGTCACCAACTTTATTGCTTACACGCCAGCTGCCGAAGAATAGTTGATTGTATTAATCAGAGATTATCTTGCCAGAAACTCCTTGGCAGGGACTCCTTGGGTTATAATCCACTCTTCAAGAAACTGGGCCATCCGTTTCACCGGAAGCGGGTGGCCTTTCCGCACCTGTTGAACCCGCATATTGCCCGAAGGGTCTGGAGTTTGCGGGCTAACCCGCACATTGCACGAAGGCGGACGATTATATGACTATTCATGAACAAAATTAATAGCTTATATCCAAAATGACTGCCATGCGAAAAATACAGTTTGTCCTATCCGGTTTTGCAGCGCATCTGGCTTCACATTTCGGCCGATCCTTCGAAAACCATAGCTATGGCTATGCTTGTTC